>OFSF01000129.1_pt1 | contig 32169 bp, 30 predicted proteins | sample 1543271 | NCBI WGS metagenome assembly OFSF01 (sample SAMN07774227, study PRJEB24372) | wastewater metagenome | isolation source: Exp Tend VB 100WW | collected 2016-02
CTGGCCGGTGGTGCGGTAGGTCAGCACGTCCAGATCCCAGCCGGGCACGGCCTCTGCCTGCCCGGGTGCGATCCAGATCGAGGCGCCATGCACGGCCTGGAGTGCGGCATTGCCACCACAGTGGTCCGAATGCAGATGGGTGTTGACGATGCGCGCCAGCGGCTCGTCCCCCAGCGCCTGTGCCACCAGCGCCACGGTCTGCGCGGCGTGCACGCTGTGGCCGGTGTCGACGAGGGTGGCGCCTTCGCCCGGGGCGCCGTGCAGCAGGAGGTTGTTCGAGGAGAGCCAGCCGCGCTCCAGCAGGGTCAGGTCGTCGGGCAGTCGGGCGGTGGTCATGCTTGCTTTGGGTCAAGAGATCCGGGGCTGCCATTCTCACAATGAAGTGGCCCGGGCGCTGTCACCTGCCCACAGGTGGTCCGGGCGCAAAGGGGGAGCGACAACATGAACCACATCAAGACCCTGCTGCTGGTCGACGACCAGGTGCTGTTCCGGGAGAGTCTGGCGCTGATGCTGCGCCAGCGCCTGCCGCAGGTCCGGGTGCTCGAAGCCGGCTCGCTGCACGTGGCGCTGCGGCGCTGCGCGGAGGAGGTGGCGATCGACCTCGTCGTGCTGGATCTGGAACTGCGCGACAGCCGCGGCCTGATGACGCTGGAGCGCCTGCGCGCGGCGCGGCCGGGGCTGCCGGTGGTGGTGGTGTCGGGCACGCTCGACGAGTCGATGGCCGGCGAGGTCCGCCAGCGCGGGGCGCTGGGCTTCCTGCCCAAGTCGAGCCGGGCCGACACGCTGGTGGACACGCTGCAGCGCACCTTGCTCGGACGCGAGCCCGCCGCGCGCCACGAGGAGCGGATCGACCCCTTGTCCGAGCGCCAGCAGGAAGTGCTCGGTCTGCTGGTGGCCGGCAAGTCGAACAAGCTGATCTGCCGCGAGCTGGACGTCTCCGAGGCGACGGTCAAGACGCACCTGCAGGCGATCTTCCGCAAGCTCGACGTCAACAGCCGCACCCAGGCGGTGGTGGCGGCGGTGCGGCTGGGGCTGCACACGCCGGCGCCGGGTCGCTGAGGCCGGGCTGGCGCGGCACGACCAGGCTGAAGCAGCTGCCGCGCCCCGGCACCGAACGCAGCGTCAGCGGCGCGCCGAGCAGGGCCGCGCCGCGCCGCGCGATGGCCAGGCCCAGCCCTGCGCCGTGTTCCCGCGCGGGGCCGGTCGGGCGGCCGAGCCGGACGAAGGGGTCGAACAGGCGCTGCTGTCCGGGGCGGTCGATGCCCGGTCCGGTGTCGTGCACGACGATGCGCACCGCGGCCGCGCCACAGGGCCGCACGCCGACCAGCACCCCGCCGCGGTCGGTGTAGCGCACCGCGTTGCCGACCAGGTTGCGCAGGATCTGCGCCAGCAGCACCGGGTCGCTGTCCACCACGGCCACCGTGGGGTGCAGGATCAGCCGCAGACCCTTGTCCCGCGCCAGCGCGTCGCTCAGGCCGACGACGTCCTGCAGCAGCGGCTGCAGTGCCACCGCCTGCCGGCGCACCACCAGCCCGCCGTCGTCCAGCCGGGACAGGTCGAGCAGACCGGCGAGCAGGCGGTTCATGGCCGCGCAGGCGCTGTCCAGCCGCTGCGACAGCGCCTGCAGGGTCGGGTGGTCGGGGCGGTCGGCGCTGTGCACGCGGTCGTGCAGCAGCTGCAGCAGCAGCGTGAGCGTGGCCATGGGCTGGCGCAGGTCGTGGCTGGCGGCGGCGAGGAAACGCGAGCGGGCCTGCAGTGCCTGGTCCAGAGCCTGCGTGCGCTCGGCCACGCGGGTCTCCAGCGCGGTGTTGAGCTGGTCCATCTCGTCCATGCCGCGCATCAGGCGCCGCAACTGCGCCACCGAGAACGCCAGCACCAGCACGGGCACCGCCAGCGGCAGCGCGTAGTGGTGCGTGACCGCCAGCTGGCCGGTCTGGTAGGCGTAGTCGTGCACGGCCGCCGCCAGCACCAGTCCCCAGCCGGCGAGCTGGGCCTGGAGCGTGCGCCGCGACGGATGGCGCAGCGCGTGCCGCAGCAGCAGCCACAGCGCCGGCAGGCAGGCCAGCAGCAGCAGCGGATAGGCCCAGCGCCGCACCAGCGGCATGGTGCCGGTCAGCGCCGCGACCGGACCGCAGACCAGCAGCACGCCGAGCACCAGCGCCAGCATCCCGGCATAGCCGCGGGGCCGGTGCTGCGTGCGCGCCATCGCGAACAGCCCGAGCAGGCCGACGCTGGCGACCTGCGCCAGATAGAAGAGCAGGTTGGTCCAGGCCCCGGGGAGCGGGCTGTCCGGGCTGTAGTAGCCCAGGTTGCGCAGGCAGGCCAGCAGCGCCACCGCGCCGAAACTGCCCAGCAGCGTCTCGTGGCGCCGGTACACCCACAGCACCAGCATGAACAGCGCGACGCCCGCGCCCGCCGCGTTGAGCATCCGCGGCAGGTCGACGTACCAGCGCAGGAACTGGTGGTGGCGTGGCAGCAGCGCTTCCATCGGGCCCACTTCCAGCGGCGACAGGCCTGCCCGCTCGCCGGTCTGCACGGTGATGTCGAGCGCGTTCTCGCCCGTCCGCAGCGTATCGCCCGGCAGCGCCAGCAGCACCGGCACGGGGCGGCGCACGCTGTCGGGCAGCAGGCTGAGCGCGTCCGCGACCAGGCGGCCGTTCAGGCGCACGGCGTGGCGGTTCGAGAGCCGCTCGGCGCGCAGGGCCCAGACCGTGTCGCTTCCCGGTGCTGCTGCGAGGGTGAAGCGCAGGGTGTAGCGGCCGGGCAGTCCCACGGCCTGGCCGCGCTGTGCCCAGGTGTCCGGCAGGGGCAGGTCCGGGTGTCGCTGTCCGGTGCTGTCGGTGAAGGTGGCTCGCCGGAGTTCGAGGACCGCCGCCGTGGCACCTGGCTGCGCAGGCGAGGACAGGGGCAGCAGGCCGAGCAGCACGGGCAAGGCCAGCAGCAGCGCCGCGAACGCCACCGCCAGCCGGACGAGCCGCGCCCGGTGCAGCACGGGCCGGGCGTCCGCAGTCGTTGCGCCGGGGGTGTTCATGCAGAACATCCTAGGCCCGGGCCGGTGGCACGGCGGACCGCCCGGCGCGGAAAAGTGCAGTGGGTCTGATCTGGCGCAGAGGCCGGTGGCGGCAGCGCGTGGGATCAGCCATTTGGTGGACGCCGCCGCCGAGGGGGCTGCGTAACGTTCGCTGGCGATGCCTTGAAAGACGCTGCTGTTCGGCGGCGTTCGAGGCCCGATTGCCCGAATTGTTCCCAAGGGGGTTTCCCATGCACACGACGCACACGACCGACCGGATCACCACGCGCCACCCGGCCCGCCGGACCTGGCTGCCCTTGACCCTGCTGGCCGCGGCCACGTTGGCCGCTTGCGGCGGCGGGGGCGGCGACGAAGGTGGCACGGGCGGCACCCCGATCACCACCAAGGCCCTCATCTCGCTCCACGGCGTCGCCTCGAAGGGGCGGATGGCCGGTGCCCGCGTGACGGCGCACCCGGTGCGCAGCGACGGCAGTGTCGACCTGTCCACCGTGCTGGCCAGCACCGAGTCCGACGCGAGCGGCGCCTACCAGCTGCGCTTCGAGGGCACGCCGGACCAGCCGCACGTGATCCGCGTCGCCGCCAAGGACGATGGCTCGACCACCCACCTCGACGAGGTCGCGGGCACGGCCCGGCCGCTGCCCCCAGGGTTCGTGATGCGGGCGCTCTACACGCCCCGCCAGTCGGGCGAGGTGGCGGCCACCGCCAGCCTGACGCCCTTCAGCGAGATGGCCGTCTCGGCGGCCGAGCGTGCCAGCGGCGGGCTGACGGCGGCTAACACGGCCCAGGCCACCGCGGCCGTCACCCAACTGCTCGGCTTCGATCCGGCCCAGACCACGCCGCGCACCGTGGCCACCGCCACCAGCGCCGACGAGCAGACGCTGGCGATCCTGCTGACCGCTGTGTCCGGGCTCGCCCACGACGGCGCGCTGGGCTGCACGACCGGCAGCGATGGCGAACGCACGCAATGTGTCGTCGACACGCTGGCCCGCTCGGCGTCGCCGTCGACGATCCACCTCGGCGTGACCGCGGGCGGCACCACGACCGATGTCTCCGCGGCGCTGAAGGCCGGGGTGGCGAAGGTGCTGGCCGACGCGGCCCTGCGCGGCCCGGTCAGCAGCGTGACGCTGACCCCGGTGGTGACCAACCTGGGCTGCAGCGAGGCGGCCTGTACCGTCGCGCCAGCCGCGGGCACGCCGGGCGACGCGGTGGCCACCGCGATCGCCTCGGCCAAGACGCTCTTCGGCCAGATCAAGAGCGACTGGCTGGCGCTGTTCAGCCGGGGCGGTGCCAGCTCGCTGGCCGCGGGTGCGGTCAATGTCGAGGCCTACAGGATCCGCACGGCGATGCAGGACATCGAGGCGCCGGTGGAGACCCTGGGCAAGGATCTTGGCGCACTGCTGATGGGGCTTGACCTCTACAGCGACTACAAGGCCGGGCGGACGTCCGTCGCGACGCGGTCGCACGGGCCGGTCCCGTCCAACGACGGACTGGCCGACTACAGCGCGTCCGAGTCGGCTGGCTGCACCGTCAACCAGGGCACCAACAGCGCGGTCACCGCCACCACCGCCGCCGAGGCGGGCTCGGTGAGCTGCTCGGCGCGCTACTACCTGACCCGCACCACCACCCGGCTGGCCAATGGCTCCACCCAGACCGTCGATCTCCAGTGGCGCCACGGTTTCTCGCTGACGCCGCAGGCCGACGGCCGCTACACCTATGCCGCGCGGCCCCGCAAGCGCACGACCACCACGACCTGTCTCGTCACCGGCGGCTGCACCTCGGTGACCACCGCGGATGAGATGCTGCAGACCGAGCTGTCCGAAGGCACGCTGGTGCCGACCTTCGACGCGGCCGGCCGGATCTCGGCCTTCACCGTCGAGGGCCGCCTGCCGGGTGCCTTCCGCGCCGACGGCAACACGCTGGCCAACCACCACCTCACCTGGTCGATGTCGGGCACGACCGCTGTGGCACCGGACGGCCTGACCGCCACCAGCACCAGCCGCACCACCCGCATCACCGGGTCGATGCTGGCGTATTCCGACGCGACGACGCAGGCCGGCACGCTGACGCTGCGCAGCGGCCAGATCGGCGAGTCGGATGTGACGCTGGCCGGTTCGAACCAGGCGGCGCCGACCCTGTTCGATCTTGATCTGGCCTGGACCACGCCAAGTGCGGAATTCCAAGGCGCCTTCAAGGCCGACGGCATGAGCTTCGACAAGTCGGGCACCGACTACATCCCGACCCGGGTGCAGTTGAGCGGTGCCTTGCGCAGCCTGTCGGGCGGCGTGGCGACGGACGTCATGGCCCTGTCGGCCAAGGTCACTGCCACGGGCTACGCCGCCTTCGACACGCGGCTGGCACACAGCGCGGCCAACCACTACACCGGCCAGCTGGCGGTGATGGGCACGGTCTCGGCGCCGGGCCGCCCGGTGCTGGAGTTCAGCCTGGGCGCCAGCCAGCCGACCCATCTGAGCGAGACCGACACGATGACCTTCCAGTACCGCTCGCTGGTGTCGGGCGCACCCCGCACCGTCCTGTCCGGCAGCGCCACCCGCGGCGCCGACGGCGTGACCCGCTTCAGCCTCAACGAAGCCGCGAGCAAGGTGTCGATGCAATGGCGCAGCGGCCTGAGCGCGGCGACCGTGCAGTTCGACGGCAGCACCGCCATCGGCACCCTCGACTCGAACAACCGGATGCTGACGTTCAGCGACGGCACGTTCCTGTCGCTGGACCTCGGCCTGTGAAGCGGCGCCGGGTCGGCGCGCTCCGGCGGCTCGCTGGCCTGGTGTCCGGCACGGTGTATTGCCTGGTGGTGACCGGCGCGTCGGCCGCGGACTGGACGCTCGCCGTGCAGACCGACCGCCACCTCGACGCGCTGGCGCTCGGCCACCTCGGCGACGACGCGGCCTGGTCCCGGCTGCGCCCGCGGCCGGGGCGCAACCTCGGCTACTTCTTCGACGAGGTGCGCCTGACGCGCCAGACCGAGAGCGGGCACTGGAGCCTGCTGGTCCGCCAGCGCGCGGTGGCGGTGGTCAGCGAAGGGGCGCTCGATCTGGCGCGCAGCGTGGACGCTGGCGGCGATCCGGCAGGCGACCGGCGCTGGTCGGTGGCGCTGGACTACCTCGGGTTTTCCGGGGTGGGCGTCGAGTTCGGACGCCGGCTGGATCTGGGCGGCGGCTGGCAGGGGGATGCTGCCTGCCAGGGCCTGCAACTGCAGCGGCTGAGCGCGCGCCAGGCCCACGGCGAGGCGGCCTACCAGGCGGCGACGGCGTCCTACAGCGCCGCATTGACCTCCCGCGAGGCCGACAGTCATCTGACCTTCCCCTACCAGACGGCGGTGGCCGGGCACGGGCTGGGTCTGCTCTGCCGGGCCGGGGTGCAGTGGCAGGGCGGGGCGTGGATGGTGGCGGTCGAGGGGCGCGATGCCGGGGTGTTGATGTGGGACGGGCTGCCGCAGCAGGACGCGGTGCTGTCGACCGACCAGCAGCGGGTCGGGGCCGACGGGTTCGTGACCTACCAGCCGCTGGTGCAGGGCCGCAACACGCAGTCGCCGGGCCGCCGCACGCTGGCGCCGATCTCGACCTGGTCGGTGGGCTGGAGCGACGCTGCGCTGGGGCGCCTGCGTGCCGACGTGGTGTTGCTGCCGGGCTGGGGCGCGCTGCCGGGGGCGAGTTGGGAGCGTGCGTTCGGCGACTGGCAGCTCGGCCTGGGCTGGCGCGTGCACGAGCGCCGCGCCGAGGCCAGCGTGGCCCGCGGAGGCTGGCGGCTGGCGCTGTCCAGCGACGGGCGCGGGCAGACGCGCTCCACCGGTTGGCGGCTCGACTGGCGCGTGGCCTCGCCTTGAGCCCTGACCCCGAACGTTCATTCCCTGTTGTTGAATTGAAGGATCTGACCATGAACAAGACATTGCTGGCGATCGCCGCGGCGCTGCTGTGCGCGGCCACGGGGGCCAGGGCCGCCTCGGAGATGCCGACGCCGGTGCCCATGACTGCGCCGACGACCACCGAGGCGCTGGGCGACAAGGGCTTCTCGTATTTCATCGGCCTGTCGCAGCTGCACAGCCACTACCGCGAGGACGTGCACCTGATGCCGATCCGCAGCAAGGTCACGGCCTCCAGCCCGCTGCTGGTGACCGGCGCGCTCTACGCGGTCACGCCCGACTGGCTGCTGTCGCTGGACAACGAGACCACCTTCGCGCCCCGCGCCGCCACCGAGACCTGGACCGCGACCGGCCCGGTGGTGGCCGGCGTGGCGGTGACCAGCCCGACGCTGCAGACCAACCAGTTCCGTCTGTCGGAGTCCCGCACGCGGCTGCTGGTCCACCGCCGCTGGCAGGACCAGGTGTTCCTGCTCGGCGGCACCGAGTTCCATTCGCAGTCGTTCCGGCGCTACGCCTACCAGAGCGGCCCGGACGGACTGGTCAGCATCGCCAGCGGCCAGACCTCGGAGGAAACCGCGGCGGAGGTGGTGCTGGCGCTGGGCGCGGCGATCGAGTCCGAGTCGGTGCGCCGCCAGCCGCAGCACTACAGCCTGCGGGCGATGGTGGGCGTGCCGGTGTGGCGCCGGGTGGAGAGCACCAGCGCGCCGCAGACCCGCTTCACCGGCCTCGGCGGATACGACCTGACGCTGGAAGCCCGCTACAGCCGCGCCGTGCTGGACGACGTCCACCTGGGCGGCTGGGTCAAGCTCAGCCGGTCCGAACGGGCGCGCGACACCGCAGGCGCCAGCCTGGAGCTGCCACGCAGCCGGCTGGACGGGCTGGCGGTCGGGCTCGAACTGCTCTGGAAGCTTTGAGCCCTGCGTTCTGAAATTCTGAATCACCGAAAGGACACCACCATGAAGACGATGCAGACGAACCGAGCGGGCCTGCCCGCGACGATGAAGACGCTGGCGACCGCCGCCGCCCTGGTTGCACTGGCCGGTTGCGGCGGGGGAGGCAGTGACAGCACACCCGGAGGCACGGCGGTGGTTGGCCCGCTGACGCTGTCGGGCGTGGTGGCCGCGCGGGCCGCGGCGACGGGTCAGCCCGTGGACATCCAGTGCGCCAGCGGCACCGGCACGGCCACCAGCAACGCCGACGGCAGCTACACCGTGACCGTCACCGACGGACAACTGCCCTGCGTGCTGCGCGCCAAGGGCACGGCCGACGGGGATCTGTACTCGGTCGCCACCGGCAGCGGGCGCACCGCGACGGCCAACCTGACGCCGCTGACGCATCTGGTGGTGGCCAGCATGGCGGGGGGCACGCCGGCGACGTTCTACAACAACTTCGGCGCGGACATGGGCGCGCTGGTCACCCCCGCCCGCGTCGAGGCGGCACTGGCCACGGTGCAGGCGGACCTGACCGCCCGCGGCATCCAGACCGCCGCTGTCGGCAACCCGATCACGGCGGCCCTGGTGCCCGCCGGCACGGCGCAGACCGCCAATCCCTATGGCGAGGTGCTGGCCGGACTGGAGGCGAGCCTGACGACGACCGGCACGACGCTGGCGCAGCTCGTCACCGCGGTCGCGAAGGCCAGTCCGACGGTGCGGCTGCCGGCCGCGTTGCTGAGCCAGCCGCAGGCGAGCAACTGCGCGGCGCTGCGCAGCGGGACTGTGCGGTTCGTCTGGATCGCTCCGGCTGAGCTGAAAGCCGATGTCGACTACGAAATTGTCTCGCGTGTCACGCTGGACGCCCCCACGCTGACGTTCAGCGACGGTGTCGGGGGGACGGCTGCGCTCACTGCCAACGGCACATGCCGCTACAAGGGCAGCACCGGTGTGAATGGGGATCCTGCGGACCTGGTCGTCTCGCAGGCCGGCGTGATGCTCGCGACGTCGACGATCGGCGGCGTCAAGCGCTACGGCATCGGTTTCCCTGAGCAGTCGCTGACGCTGGCGGATCTGGCGGGCGAGTACAACCTGCTGCAGGTGGAGTCGAACCAGGGGGTCGTGGCCGGCAATGGCGTGACCTTCCGGCTGAACGCCCTGGGTGCCATCGAATCGGCCGCGTGCCAGCCCAGTGAGGTGCTGGCCAGGACCTGCACACCGCTTTCCGGCCTGTTCCCGAAGCTGTCGGTCAATGCGGCTGGTGGGTTCACGATGACCTCGACCGATCCCGCCGAGCCCTGGACGAGCCGCTGGTTCGCCTACCGCACCGGCAGTGGCGACGTGATGTTCCTGTGGATCGGGCAGGGCGGTACCTTCGGTTTCGCATCGCCCAAGGTGGCGCACACACTGCCCGATGCGGGTGGCACCAGCCGGATTTGGGGGGCGACGTTGGACATGAACAGCATCGCCAGCGCGACCACGTTTGGTGAACGGACCTACCTGATCAAGCGCACGGATGCCGTCACCAACAGCTATGTGCGCGCCATCCGCAACCCGCTGCTGACCACCGACGACAGTCAGGACCAGACCATCCAGAACAGTTGGCCCCGCGTTGGCTGGACCCACCTCGCAGCAGGGTCATCACCCACGCCGAGCGGCACGCTGGTGGGCTTTCGCGAATGGGTCGGGTTGCCATTGCTCGGAACGGGTCTGTCGGCCTTGTACGTCGTGCCAACCGCCACGCAGAGTCCTGTGTTCTCGTTGACGCTGACGCAGTGATGTCCATGCAGTTGTCCCGCGTGGGCCGAGGCGGTGAATCTGAAAAATCACCCAGACCTACCCTCTGATCGCGGGGGTGCGACCCATCCTTCAGTGGGGCCCGTGCCCCAGTGTGGTGCGTAGCATCGCTGGCCTACACACGCGCACCACACACACACCGCATCCCATGCGGGGCAGGATCGAGACATGAGGCAATTCAAGGTCTACAGACACCCTTCGGGCGCACTCGACTGCGTCCAGCCAGGCTGGTCGTGGCGGGCCTTCTGCCTGGGCGGCTTCTGGGGGTTCGGCAAGAAGATGTGGGGGCCGGGCGCCGCGGAGATTGGCGGTCTGCTGGTGTTGCTGCTCCTGCCGGTCCATGTGGCGTTTTCGGGGGTCGCCCTGTTTGCCTGTCACCTGGTGTTCGGCTGGCAAGGCCATGCCTGGCTGGCCCGCCACCTCCAGGCGCAGGGCTATCGCCACGCCGACACGGTGACCGCCGAAGACTGCGGCGGTGCGCTGGCGCTGTCGATCCGCCAGCGGGGCTGGCGGGTGCCGACGGGTTCGCTCAACGGGTGATGCACACCTCGCCGCGCAGCGAGTGCGGCATCGCGCTGACGATGTTCACGTCCAGCATCTGCCCCACCAGCCGCGCCGGGTTCGGCCCGCCAGGGAAGTTGACGATGCGGTTGCACTCGGTGCGGCCCATCAGCTCGGTCGGATCCTTGCGGCTCGGGCCTTCGACCAGGATGCGCTGCACGGTGCCGACGCGGCTGGCGCTGATGCGGCGCACGTTGTCCTCGATCGTCGCCTGCAGGTGCTGCAGGCGCTTGAGCTTCACGTCGGCCGGCGTGTCGTCGTGCAGCGCGGCGGCGGGTGTGCCGGGGCGCGGGCTGAAGATGAAGCTGAAGCTGGAGTCGAAGCCGATGTCCTCGATCAGCTTCATCGTGCGGGCGTGGTCGTCGTCGGTCTCGCCGGGGAAGCCGACGATGAAGTCGGTCGACAGGCTGATGTCCGGCCGCACCGCGCGGATCTTGCGGATCGTGCTCTTGTATTCGAGCACCGTGTAGCCGCGCTTCATGCCGGCGAGGATGCGGTCGCTGCCGTGCTGCACGGGCAGGTGCAGGTGGTTCACGAGCTGCGGCACCTTGGCATAGACGTCGACCAGGCGCTGCGTGAACTCGTTCGGGTGGCTGGTGGTGTAGCGGATGCGCTGGATGCCGGGGATCTCGGCGACGTACTCGATCAGCATCGCGAAGTCGGCGATCTCGCTGGTGCCGCCCATCTTGCCGCGGTAGGCGTTGACGTTCTGGCCGAGCAGCGTCACCTCTTTCACGCCCTGGTCCGCGAGCCCGGCGACTTCGGTCAGCACCTCCTCGAACGGCCGGCTGAACTCCTCGCCGCGCGTGTAGGGCACGACGCAGTACGAGCAGTATTTCGAGCAGCCTTCCATGATCGAGACAAACGCCGAGGCGCCGTCGACCCGTGCTGGAGGCAGGTGGTCGAACTTCTCGATCTCGGGGAAGCTGATGTCGACCTGCTGGCGGCCGATCGCCTTGCGCTGCGCCAGCAGTTGCGGCAGGCGGTGCAGCGTCTGCGGACCGAACACCACGTCCACATAGGGCGCGCGCTCGATGATGGCCGCGCCTTCCTGGCTGGCGACGCAGCCGCCCACGCCGATCATCACGCCCTTGGCCTTCAGGTGGCGCACGCGGCCGAGGTCGCTGAACACCTTCTCCTGCGCCTTCTCGCGCACCGAGCAGGTGTTGAACAGGATCAGGTCGGCTTCTTCCGGATCGTTCGTCGGCGTGTAGCCCTCGGCGGCGCGCATCACGTCGGACATCTTGTCCGAGTCGTACTCGTTCATCTGGCAGCCGAAGGTGCGGATGTAGACCTTCTTGCCCGTCGCGGCGGGGGGCGTGGCGGTGTCGAGGGGCAGGTCGGAGCGGGTGTCAGTGGGCATGGCGAACTGGAGAGGAGGCTGTTGGAGGGGCCGCCGGTCCTGCCTGCGCACGAACGCCCGAACGGGCCCGCGTTGCCGGCGTGCGTTCAGGGCGCAGCGTTGCGTGGTGTAGATCCAGAGGCTGCGGCCGGGATCTTACGCTGGGTCTGCCTGGTACCCAATCGTGACCAAAGGTAGCAATAGTGACGGTGAGGCTCAATTTGTGAGCCACTGCCGCATGGATTGCCCCGCTTGGCATGTTCAAATTGAGGGGATGCGTGGGATTTGATGCATTTTTTGAAAATATCGGATTTTTCATTTTTGGCGGGTGGCCGATGGCGTGTGCTAAGTGGCGCGGCACGATTTTTCGTGGATCAGCTTCCCCGGTTCATGGGGCGCGGACCTGTCCCACGGCATGGTGCGCAGCGGACGTGGTTACCATCGACCGCGCCAAGGTGCACCGGCCTTCACCCGCAGCCTGTCGATCCGAACCTCTGCAGTCCTGGATGAAGTCGCCGATATGAACTGGTCAATCAACGCTCAGCAGCAGCCACGATGGGGGCACAGCACCATGCGATTCGGCCGTACGAAACAGCGGGGTGACCCCGTGCAGGAGCGCATCGACTGTCTGGTCGGTCCTGGTACCACTGTGACCGGTGACCTCACCTTCGCCGGTGGCCTGCGCATCGACGGCCATGTCGAGGGCGATGTCGTCGTGTCGTCCGTCGTGCCGGGCACGCTGGTGATCGGGGATGGTGGCAGTGTCGCGGGCGATGTCCGGGTCTCGCACCTGATCGTGTTCGGTCGGGTGATGGGCACGGTGTATGCCAGTGGCCTCGTGGATCTGCGCATCAGCGCCCAGGTGGACGGTGACGTGCACTATGGCGCGATCGAGATTGAAAAAGGCGCGGTGGTCGAAGGCCACCTGGTCAAACACAAGATGGCGGGTGCAATCCAATGAGCGGTGTTCAGTCGGTGACCGGGGGGTCGGACCCCATGTTCGTGTTCGCCCGTGGCGGGCGGCTGGACTGCCCGTCGGGCATGGACGTGCAGGACGCCTGGCGCCATTTCTCGATGCAGATCGCGCGCGATCCGCTCGACATCGAGGCCCATGCGCGGCGCGTGCTGCTGGCCAGCCGTCCGCCGTTGACGGACCGCGCCTTCGGTGCGCTGGTCGACCTGTTCCTCGCGCTCGGTGACAACGGCCGCAGCCTGCGCCGCCAGTTGCTGGAGCAGGCGTCGGCCTGGCTCGACCCGGACGACGCGCACTTTCTGCGCCTCCACCTCGACACCCGCCTGTCGCGCGGCGCGCAGCTGCCGACGCAGCGCTGGTCGGTGCTCGACACGGCGGTCGTGGGCTCGCTGGGCATGGTCGGCCTGCAGCGCCGGGAGGTGGCGCAGGAGACGCCGTTCCAGCAGGCCATGTCGTTACTGGAATACGGAGACCTGGCGGGCGCACGTGGCATGCTTGAGCTCGCGCTGCTGGAAGAGCCGGACAACGAGGAGGTCAACCGCGAGCTGCTGGCGATCTACCAGCACAGCCGGGATGACGCAGGCAAGGCCGAGATGGCCGACAAGCTCGTGGCCCGCCACGGCGCATTGCCGTCGGGTTGGTCCTGAGGTGTCTTCGGACGCTCCAAGCAGACCCCCCAGCCGATCGACCTATTCATGACCTTGAGCCTGTAGTCAGTGGAAGCCACCAAGCTGCAAACCCGATTGAAGGTAGTCCTTCTATCCTTGCCTCCACGCACCCAGGCGGTGCTGGACTTCTTCTTTTCGAGCACAGGGCGCAGCAGCTTCGCGCCCTCGACCGAAGACGTGGCCGAAGTGGCCATCTTCGACTTCGACACGCTCGAATCCCGCCAGCACTGGGAAACCTGGCACGCTCTGCGGGGCGGTCCCGGCATTGCGCTGTCGACCCAGTCGCAGGAGGTTGCCTCGGCGATCTGGGTGCAGAAACCCGTGACGCCGGCGGCCTTGCTGGCGGCTGCGGCCGAGTTGCGCACGCGGCGCTGGAGTGGCCCGGCGGGCAGCCCGGCTGCGGTGGTGCGGACGCCCGTGGAGCCGGTACCGCCGCCCCTGCCGGTGTCTGCGCCAGCCCCTGTGCCCGTGCCTGCCCCGGCCGTGGCGGTTGCGGAACCGTCGACCTGGACGGAAAGTCCGCCGCCCGTGCCGCAGCCGGCTCCCGTGGCGGCCGCTCGGCCTGCCGCTGCGCGTCCGGCGCCAGCCGCGAGCCGACCGGTGGCTGCCGTTCCCGCTCCGGCGCCAGCGGGTGGCCTTGGCGGCTTCATTCGCCGGCTCTTTGGCAAGTCCGCGCCGGTTGCGGCGCCGGTCCCCGTGGCGGCGCCCGTTCCTGCCCCGGTGGTTCCGCCTGCGCCTGCGCCCGCACCGACGCCCGTGGTCGCTGCCGTGGCGCCACCGGTGCCGGTGCCCGCCCCTGTGCAACCCGCGGCCGTACCGGCACCTGCACCGGTCGCATCCGTTGCGCCGGTGGCACCGGTAGCCGCAGTCAAATCCAAGGCTGCCGCTACCAAGCCCACCCCTGCGCCAGTGCCAGCGCCCGTGGTCCCACCGCCGACCGCACCAGCGCCGACCGCACCGGCGCCCGCCGCCGTGGCGCCTCCCGAGCATGATGCCCACGGCCACCGGCGCCCGCGCCCCGAGGAGCTGGTCGACGAGGCCCGCTACTGCGGCACGCGCGCCGATGTCGCGGATGCCGCGCAGCTGGCCGACAGCAGCACCCGCTATGACCCGGCCCAGCACCTGGTCGGTGTCCTCAAGGATGCCTACCTGGTGAGCTGCAAGTGGCAGGTGCCGACCCACCTGGACAGCCCCGCCGGCCGCATCACCGTCGACGGCACGACCAACCTGATCTACTGCGAGTTCACGGCCGAGCAACTGGCCGGCCTCGTGAGCCAGCCGCTCGACAAGCGACCGAAGACCCGCGCGTTCAGCCGGCAGGAGTTCGCTGATCTGCAGGGCACGCTGGAGCAGAAGGCGCTCGTGCAGCGGCTCGACCATGTGCTGTGGCAGACCGCGCTGGAAACCTCGGCGGGCCGCTTGCCGGTCGGGGTCGATCCCGCGGCGCCGGTCTACCTGAAGCAGTGGCCGAACCTGACCCGGCTGCACCGCACGCCGCACGCGCTGCGCATCGCAGCGCTCTGGACCACCAAGGGCGCCGGGCTGCTGGAGACAGCCCAGACGCTCAAGATCGCCCAGCGGCATGTGTTCGCGTTCTACAACGCGGCTCTGGCGCTGGACCTGATCACGGAGGATGGCGCGCAGGTCCGCAGGGCACAGCGCAAGACCAAGAACAACCGTGGTCTGCTGACACGCTTGTTCGGTTGGCTGAACAAATAAGCCTGATAAGCAACATGGCCCAAACCGATCACAAAATCATCTTCACCGGCCCCGTCGGTGCAGGCAAGACCACCGCCATCGCCTCGATCAGCGACATCGAGCCGATCCGCACCGACGAACATGCGTCGGACATGACCCAGAAGCGCAAGTCCGCCACCACCGTGGCCATGGACTACGGAATGATCCGTCTGGGCCCGAAGGAGAAGGTCCACCTGTACGGCACGCCCGGCCAGGAGCGCTTCGACTTCATGTGGGACATCCTGACCAAGGGCGGCATCGGCCTGGTGCTGCTGCTGGACAACACCCGTCCGACGCCCTTCGAGGACATGCGCTTCTACATCAAGGCGTTCAAGGAATTCATCGACGGCACCCGGCTCGTGATCGGCGTGACGCAGATGGACGCCCGTGCGACGCCGACGATCGACGAGTACGTGCGCCAGCTGGCCGAACTCGATGTCACGGCGCCCATCTTCGAGGTGGACGCCCGCCAGCGCGCCGATGTCTCGACGCTGATCGAGGCGCTGCTGCTCCAGATCGATCCCACCCTCTGAACCCGGGAACACCGCGCCTTCCATGGACCACTACACGCTCACTGGCGAGTTCTTTCTCCACCCGACGCCGGCGGGTGCCTACTACGCCGCCAGCCGGCCCACCCGTGATCCGGCGCGTCTGTTCCTGCAGCGCCTGCTGCGCGAGTCGGAAACGCCGCGCCTGACCGCCGATCTGGTGCAGGACTGGATGTCCATGGGCCAGCAGGACGCGCTGGAGTTCATCTACCGTCTGCAGTCCTCCGGCTTCGTGCAGGGATTGCCGATGCACGTGGAGGTGCCGCCGGACTCGATCGAGGCGATGCTGCCGCCGCTGCTGTCGCAGTTGTCCGACGAGGGCAAGGCCATTCTGGCGGACAAGCGCGGCCTCTACCTGGGCACCGCCGGCTTCGCGCACGAGACGGCCGAGGAACTCGCCGCGCTCGGCGGCGACCTGGCCAGCGTCCATGAGCGCCATTCGCGCCTGCTGCACGGCAACATGCGCCTGCGCAGCGATGGCTGGGGGATGGTGAACGCCTCCGGCTACTGCGAAGTGGGGTTCTGGCCGCTGTACTTCGGCGACGACTACTTCATCCTGATCGTCAACGGCATGCCGCGTTTCAACCAGGAAGCCTTCACCACGCTGGTGTGGACGCTGGGCGTGCGCTATGGCAACACGGCCATCTGATCCGATCCGATCCGATACGACGTGACCTGACTCCCCTTTCCCTCCCCCGATCTCCCCTTTTTTCCCCAAGGAACTGCCCCATGCGTGAAGAGCTGCTGAACTCGATCCTGAGCGAACTCAACGGATCCACCGCCGACATCGAAGCTTCTGCCGTGCTGTCCACGGACGGTCTGATGATGGCCTCCATGCTGCCCGCCGGCATGGACGAGGACCGTGTCGGTGCCATGAGTGCCGCCATGCTGTCGCTGGGTGACCGCACGTCGCGCGAACTCGCCCGTGGCGAGCTGGAGCAGGTGCTGGTCAAGGGCGCCAAGGGCTATGTGCTGATGACCTATGCCGGCAAGGACTCGGTGCTGACGGCGCTGTGCAAGCCGAATTCGCGGCTCGGCCTGATCTTCCTCGACGTCAAGCGTGCGGCGGACGCCATCAGCAAGGTCATCTGATCGGTCTGTCGAGATCGAGGGAAATCGATGATGACCGACATGAGAGAGGTGGATCTGGTTCCCGCTGCCACACACCGCGAATTGACCTTGAGCTACCACGATGGGCGGACCCGGCGTGTGTTGGTGAACGACCAGGAAGTGCCGTATCCGGACGGCATGCTGATCGTGTCGCGCACGGACCCCGCTGGCATCATCACGCACGCCAACCAGGCCTTCGTGGACCTGTCCGGCTACGAGCGTGACGAGCTGATCGGCGAGAACCACTGCATCCTGCGCCATCCGGACATGCCGGCGGCGGCGTTCCGGGATCTGTGGGACACGGTGGGCCGGGGCGCCAAATGGCAGGGCTACGTGAAGAACCTGCGCAAGGACGGCGCCCACTACTGGGTGTTCGCCACGGCCATTCCGAATGTGCGCGAGGGACGTGTCGTGGGCTATACCTCCGTGCGCCGCAAGCCTTCGCGCGCCAAGGTCAACGAATATGCCGCGCTGTACGCACGGATGCGCGCCGAGGAGCTGAAGTGACCCTGGAACTGACCGTCAGCCCCGACTTCTCGCCCGAGCACATTGCCGGCTGGTATGTCTTCAACACCTGGCTGCAGCGCAAGCTGGGCGTGCGCATCCACCTGGAGCTGTACGAGGACTTCTCGGCCCAGCGCCAGGCGATCGCGGCCGACAAGGTCGACCTGATCTACGCCAACCCCTACGACGCAGCCATGCTGGTGCGCGAGAAGGGCTTTGTCGCCATTGCCGCACCGCGTGGCAAGGCCGACGAGGTGGTGATCGCCGTGCAGGCGGACTCGCCGGTGCAGTCGGTCGAGGATCTGCAGCCCGGCCTGCGCCTGGCGGTGACGCGCGATCCGGACGTCAACCTGATCGGCATGATCCTGCTGGAGTCCGCCGACCTGAGCCGCGAGAACACCGTGACGCAGCAGGTCTCGACCTACGTCGTGCTCGCCCGGACCTTGCTTCAGGGCAAGGCCGATTGCGGCTTCTTTCTGAAGGAAGCGTTTGACGATCTGAGTGCTCCGATCCGTCGGCAGCTGCGCCCGGTGATGACCAGCCAGATCAGTCTGGTGCACCACGTGCTGCTGGTGGGGCCTCGCTGCGCCGAACTGCGCGATGCGCTGCAGGCGCTGGTGCTGGGCATGTCCGATCCGGGCTCGGATGGCCGTGCCACCTTGCAGGCACTGGGCCTGAGTGGCTGGGACCGGCAGGACCAGGAAGACACCGAGTTCATGATCGACCTGATGGACACCTTGATGGTGTGAAAACGCACATGTTGCCACCCCCCCTGAAGCGTCACCTCCTCACCCTTGCGCTGGCCCTGTCGGCCGGGCCAATCCTTGCCCAGACCGTGGCGGCTGGTGCAGGTGCGGCCGCCCCTGTGCAGCGCACGACCGTCGAGCAGGACAACCTCTGGGACATCGCGGGTCAGCAGGCGCCCGCAGTGGGCGCGACCCGCCAGCAATACATGGTGGCGGTGCTGCGCCGCAACCCGGATGCCTTTGTCAAGGGCAACATCCACCGCCTGCGCAAGGGCGTGCCGCTGACGCTGCCGGGCCGGGACGATGTGCTCGCCGAGGACCGCGCGGGTGCGGTGGAGCTGGTGGCGGACCATCTGAAGGCCATGCGCGGCGGCACAGTGCTGGCACCGTTGACACCGCGTGCCGTGACAGGTGCGGTGCCGCCCGCCGCACCACCGTCGCCGCCACCGCCACCGCCAGCCCCTCCGCCTCTGGCTTCTGCGCCGGCCTCCGCACCAGCGCCCGCTGCTGCACCGGCCTCTGTGCCCGCGCGTCCTGTGGAGCCCGTGGCTCCGGCGGTCACGCCTGTCGCGCCGCCACCGGTCGAGGCGGCTTCCGACGCGGCCAGTGCGGCCAGCGCAGTCGGTGTTGCCAGTGCCGCAGAGGTGGGGGCGGGGTCGTCCGCACGGGTGCTGCCCTGGTTACTGGGGCTCGGGGCTGTGGCCGGTGGCGTGATCCTGTGGCGCCGCCGGCGTGCCGGTTTCCAGCCGGATGCCGCGCCGCAGGATTTCACCAACACCCTGAGCGCCACCCGCAGTGGCGGTCCGCGCGTGTTCGACATCTCGAACGCCGCGGCCGAGATGGCCCGTTCGGTGGAAACCTCCCAGGTGGCCACCCAGCTGGTGCGCAACGCGGCGGCGACGGACGACGATGTGGACGTGACCCGCCTCACCGAGCAGGCGGCGCTCAAGCTGGAGATCGCCCGCGCCAGCCTGGAGCTGGGCCGCTCCGACGATGCCAAGGCGCTGCTGCAGGCGGTGATGCGCGAGGGCTCCGGGCGTCACGCGGCTGAAGCCGCCGAGCTGCTGGGGCGCATGGGCTGAGGCCCTGGCGCCCGCTCCGCCCGCTCGAACCGGATTCGATCAAGTCAGATCAGTTTCCGGGGAGAGAACTGGCGGGCTGCGGGGATCTGCTCCGCCGCCCGTACCGCGCGTGTGAGCACCTGGTCGGCGTCGATCGGGCCCAGTGCCTCGCACAGCGCCACATAGAACTGGTGCACCAGCTGCGAGAGTTCCGCGGGAGTGCCGTCCACCACCCAGGTGGCCTGCAGCGGTTGCGCCCAGGCATCCCGGGCCTGCTTGCGCACGGGCTGCGAGAGGCGGCCCTGGTCGATCTGCTCCAGTGCGCTGCTGCGCAGGTCGGACATGGCCGCGCCGTGGAAGCGCTGCACCTCGGCGATGGCACTGCGCAGCAGCTCGGCGCAGACCGCACGGTCCGGTGACGGCGGCGGGAGCATCTGGGCGGCCGGCAAGGCCGGTGCGGTGGCCTGCAGGGCGGCAGCGACGGGCGTGATGGCCGCCACCGGAGCAGCGGCCGCCGGGGTTGCTGGCGCCGCAGCCGGCGTCGAGGCCGGCCCGGCAGGCGCGCCGATCTGCATCAGCGGCCACGGGTCCATCGGCAGCTCGCTTTCGGGCTGCTTCAGGGCCTTGTAGTAGGCCTCGTAGAGCTTCTTGCGGCTGGCGGCATCGATGTTGTGGCGCGCGGCCACCTGGTCGATGTAGCCGATGATGTCCGACACCGAGTCGCCGCGCATCGACTGGTGCTGCATCCGCAGCGCATCCAGCAGCGCGTCTTCCTCCAGCAGCGGCGACAGCACGGCGTAGGCGGCGCGGCGCCGCTGGGACAGGGCTTGGGTGGCCATCGGCTCAGGATTCCTTGTGCAGCTGGCCCGGCGAGTTCTGGAACTCCGGGTAGCCGATTTCGTGGTGCTCGGTGTAGTCGAGGCCGCGCTGCTCGTTCAGGGTCGGCGCGCGCAGGCCGATCAGCTTGTCGACCAGCTTGAAGCAGACATAGGCCATCGGGAAGGCCCAGGCAAACGCCGCCACCGCACCGATGGCCTGCACCATCACGCGGCCCCCGTTGAACATGTCGCCCTGGAAGAAGAGACCTGCGGCGAGCAGGCCCCAGGTGCCCCCCAGGCCGTGGACCGCGATCGCGTCCACGGTGTCGTCGATGCGGCGGCGGCGCAGGGCCTCGGCGCCCCAGGTGCACAGCGCGCCGGCGATGAGGCCGGTCAGGATGGATGTCATCGGGTTGAGCGTGGCAGCTCCACCCGTCAGGGACACCAGCCCGCACAGGCTGCCGTTGACCGAGGCGCTCATCAGGATGGGCCGGCCCGTGAGGCGCATGAAGGCCAGTGCGCCGATGCCGCCGGCGCAGCCGCCGAGGTAGGTGTTGAGCAGCACGGTGCCGAGCTGGCCGCTCTCCACGCCCGCGATCGAGCCACCATTGAAGCCGAACCAGCCCAGCCACAGGATGAAGCCGCCCAGCGCGACCATCGGCAGGTTGTGCCCGGGGATGTCGCGCACCTCGCCGTTCTTGCCGAAGCGGCCCAGACGCGGCCCGAGCGCCAGCAGGCCGGCCAGCGAGCACCAGGCGCCGACCGAGTGGATCGCGCCATCACCGGCCAGATCGACGAAGCCCATGTTCTTGAGCCAGCCGCCCGGGTTCCAGGCCCAGTGGGCGTAGACCGGGTAGATCACCAGCGCCATCAGCACGGCGAAGGCCAGGTAGGCGCTGTAGCGCATGCGCTCAGCCACGGCGCCGGAGACGATGGTCACCGCGGTCGTGGCGAACATCATCTGGTAGAGCAGGCCGAGGGTGTCCGTGCCGCTCAGGGATTGCGGGGCAAAGCTGCCGCCGCCGAAGATGCCCTCGACGGAGGGACCGAACGCGATGCCATAGCCGACCAGCCAGAAGCTCACCCCGATGAAGCAGGTGCCCAGGTAGATCTTCATGATCACGTTGATCGAGTTCTTGGCCCGGGACAGGCCTCCCTCGACCAGCGCGAAACCCGCCTGCATGAAGAACACGAGGGCGGTGCAGATGCCCACCCAGACGAGGTTGATCAGTTCGTTCATTGGCGCGCGCCCCGCTGTTTTTGACTTCCCTCAGGATGCAAGGCCAATGCCAGTCACATCAGTGACTTGTGATGGTCTGAAGTGAAAAAATCACGAGTCGTCTGATGCAATTTGTCACGAAGTGCCGCGCCCCGCAACAGGTCGTTTCGCTTGGCTGCGCCGCATTGGTGCGCACCGATGTGGTGAATGCACCTCGATGGGTCGGACTGGGTCAGGCGGGGAAGACGCCGGTGGACAGGTAGCGGTCGCCGCGGTCGCAGACGATGAAGACGATGGTGGCGTCACGCACCTGTTGCGACAGCTGCAACGCTGCCCAGCAGGCGCCTGCGGCCGAGATGCCGGCGAACAGGCCTTCCTCCCGCGCCATGCGGCGGGCCATGTCCTCGGCATCGGCCTGGCTGACGAGCACCAGTTCGTCCACGCCGCGCGGGTCGTAGATCTTCGGCAGATAGGCCTCGGGCCACTTGCGGATGCCGGGGATGCGCGAGCCTTCGGACGGCTGCGCGCCGATGATGCGCACGGCTGGGTTCTGCTCCTTCAGGTAGCGCGAGGTGCCGGTGATGGTGCCGGTGGTGCCCATGGCGCTGACGAAGTGGGTGATCTGCCCGTCGGTGTCGGCCCAGAGTTCAGGGCCGGTGGTCTCGTAGTGGATGCGCGGGTTGTCGAGGTTGGCGAACTGGTCGAGCACGCGGCCCTTGCCGTCGCGTGCCATCTGTTCGGCCAGATCGCGGGCGTATTCCATGCCGCCGGCCTTGGGTGTGAGCACCAGTTCGGCGCCGAAGGCCTTCATGGTCTGGGCGCGTTCGATGGACAGGTCCTCCGGCATGATCAGCACCATGCGGTAGCCGCGCACCGCAGCGGCCATGGCCAGCGCGATGCCGGTGTTGCCCGAGGTGGCTTCGATCAGCGTGTCGCCGGGCCGGATGTCACCGCGCTCCTCGGCGCGGCGGATCATGCTGATGGCGGGGCGGTCTTTCACCGAGCCGGCCGGGTTGTTGCCTTCGAGCTTGGCCAGCAGCACGTTGCCGCGTTCGGCGGCGTCTGCGCCGGGCAGGCGCTGCAGGCGCACGAGCGGGGTCCGGCCGATCACGTCTTCGATGGTCTGGTAGGCGGGCATGGGGTCTTGTCTCCGGAAGAATGCGGCGTGTCTGTGCTTCATTTTGGCAGCAAGGCGCGCACTGCGCAGCGTGGCGGTGGCGCGGGGTGTGTCATGCCATAATCGCGGCTTCGCGCAATACGCGGCGCGAGATCCACCTGCCGGAGTGGCGAAATCGGTAGACGCAGCGGATTCAAAATCCGCCGCCCTCAACAGGCGTGCCGGTTCGAGTCCGGCCTCCGGCACCAGTGCAACAGGCACTGTCAGGCAATCCACTCTCACCATCTCAGAGAGTCTTTTCATGCCCCACATCCCCCCCGTCACCAAGGCCCTGATGCTGATCTGCACGGCGATGTACTGCCTGCAGATGCTCACCGGGTACTGGGTCGAAGTGCTGTTCGCGCTCTGGCCCCTCGGCGGCGAGCAGTTCATGCCGTGGCAGCTGATCACCTACGCCTTCCTGCATGGCGGCATGGGCCACCTGTTCTTCAACATGCTGGGCCTGTGGATGTTCGGCTCCGAGCTGGAGTCGGTCTGGGGCCGTCAGCGCTACCTGCAGTTCCTGGGGGCCAGTGCGCTGGCCGGCGGGGTGGTGCAGTTGCTGGTGGTCAGCCTGGGGGCCACCAGTGGCGGGCCGACGCTGGGCGCGTCCGGCGCACTCTTCGGCCTGCTGATGGCGTTCGGGATGATGTTCCCCGACCGGACCATCATGCCGCTGTTTCCGCCCATCCCGATGAAGGCCAAGGTCTTCGTGATGGTCTTCGGTGGCATGGAGCTGCTGTTCGGCATGTTCGGTCCCGGTGGCGTGGCGCACTTCGCGCACCTCGGCGGGATGCTCGGCGGCTGGCTGATGCTGCGTTACTGGCGCGGCCTCCCGCCGTTTCCGCCAAAGACTCGGCGCCGCTGAGCCGCAATCCGAATCCGCTGCAGCCTCAGGCCAGCAGGCCGGACGTGACATCCGGGTAGCGCAAGGCGATCCGCGATTCCCGCTTCATCCGCTGGTTGTCGAGCCGGCGCGATTCGCTCATGAAGCTGAGCAGCATCGGGCCGAGTTGCGTGCGCGCCTCTTCGCGCGAGATGCGCCGCGGCAGGGGCAGTCCGCACAGCCGGGCGGCCAGATCGAAGTAATCCCCCATCTTCAGTTCCGTGTCGTCACAGGCGTGCCAGACGCGCTGCGGCCGGCCGCGGTGCAGCGCCGCGATGCACAGGCGCGCCAGATCGTCGGCGTGGATGTGGTTGGTGAACACGTCGTCCTCGGCCCGCAGGACGGGTGTTCCGCGGGCGAGCCGCTCGCGCGGGTGTCCGCCTGGCCGGTCGCCCGCGTAGATGCCCGGAATGCGCAGGATCGAGGCATTCACCCCTGCATGGACGGACCAGCCACGGATGGCCGACTCGGCCGCGACGCGGCGCCGGGCGCGGGCATTCACCGGCGCCACCGGACGGGTCTCGTCGAAGCGGGCGCCCCCGGTGTCGCCGTAGACGCCGGTGGTGCTGCCGTAGACGAGGCGCTGGCAGACGCCGTCCCGCCCGAGGGCCTGCAGCAGATGGCGGGTGCGCGGGTCGTCGTCGCCGGTGCCTGGTGGTGGTGCCAGGTGCAGCACCTGCGGGGCCAGCGCGCCGAGTCGTCGCAGCGTGGCGGGGTGGTCGAGGTTGCCGATCATGGGCGTGATGCCCAGGGCGCGCAGCGGTTGGCAGCGGTCGGCTTGCGACGTCAGCGCCCGGACGGTCCAGCGCTGGGCCAGCGCGCGCGCGACGCGCTGCCCGACATCCCCGCATCCGACGATCAGCAGGCGCGGCCTGCGCATGCGCCGCAGCGGGGTCAGTGCTGGCGCTCGGGCTGGGTGCAGGCGGCAAGTGCTGGCGGGGTTGGAGCGGCAGGAAGGGTGGGGCATCGGACAGTTCTTTCGGATCGGTGCGGCACAATCGCGCCCGCGGCGACACCGCCAGGAACCACGACATCGCCAGGACGGCCCAGAGGATACGAGCAATGACTTTCAAGGTGACAGTGCAGCCCGCGGGCCGCAGCTTCGATGTGGCGCGCGACGAGGCGATGCTGCCCGCGGCGATACGCCAGGGCGTTGGCCTGCCGTATGGCTGCAAGGATGGCGCCTGTGGATCGTGCAAGAGCCGTCTGCTGGAAGGACGCGTGCTGCACGGTGCCCACCAGCTGAAGGCGCTCAGCGAGGCCGAGGAGGCAGCGGGCCTCGTGCTCACCTGCTGCGCCACGCCGCAGACCGATTGCGTCATCGAATCCCGGCAGGTCACGTCGGTCGGACAGTTCCCGGTGGTGAAGATGCCGGTGCGGGTCACGACGATCGAGCGCAAGGCGCCGGATGTGGCGGTGCTGACGCTGCAGCTGCCCGGCAACCAGGTGTTCCAGTACCACGCGGGGCAGTACGTCGAGTTCATCCTGCGCGACGGCGCGCGGCGCAGCTATTCGATGGCGACCGCGCCCGAGACCGCGCAGGGCCAGATGGAGCTGCACATCCGCCACATGCCGGGCGGGCGCTTCACCGACCATGTCTTCGGGGCGATGAAGGAGCGCGAGATCCTGCGGGTGGAGGGGCCGTTCGGCAGCTTCTTCCTGCGCGAGGACAGCACGAAGCCGGTCGTGCTGCTGGCCTCCGGCACGGGCTTCGCGCCGATCAAGGCCCTGATCGAGCACATGCAGGCCCGCGGCATGGCGCGCGAGGCGGTGCTGTACTGGGGGTGCCGCAGCGAGGCGGATCTCTATCTGCACGACTGGGCATTGGCGCAGGCCGAGGCGCTGCCGTGGCTGCGTTATGTGCCGGTGCTGTCGGAAGCGGGGGAGGGCTGGCAGGGGCGCACCGGGTTCGTGCACCAGGCGGTGATGGCCGATCTGCCCGACCTGTCAGGGCACCAGGTCTATGCCTGCGGTGTGCCGGTGATGGTGCAGTCGGCGCAGCGGGATTTCGTGGCGCAGTGCGGGCTGCCCGAGGAGGAGTTCTTTGCCGATGCCTTCACCAGCGAGGCGGACAAGCAGGGCGCTTGAGGCGGGGCGATTGAGCAATGCAAAAGGCCCGCAGAGCGGGCCTTTGCGATTGATCCACCCGGATCAGTCTTTAGGCAGCGGCAACCGCCAGGGCCTTGACCTTGGCAGACAGGCGGCTCTTGATGCGAGCGGCCTTGTTCTTGTGGAAGATGCCCTTGTCGGCGATCGAGTCGATCACGGCCTGGGCAGACTTGAACGTGTCACCCGCCTTGGCCTTGTCACCCGTGGCAACAGCCTTCAGCACGCCCTTGACGGCGGTGCGGAACTTCGAACGCAGCGAGGTGTTCGCGGCATTCAGCTTGACGTCCTGGCGGACGCGCTTGCGGCCGGAGGCAATGCGGACGGTCTTTTTCTTGGCTTTGGAAGCGGTGGCCATAAATGTGTCTCGTGTTCCGGGTGGAGGAAAGCCTAGCACTATAGCATGGATAATCGCAGGCTTTGCGACCGAGAATCCCTGCCCATGAGTCTGCTTCGTTCTGCCTCTGTCGTGTCGGCGCTCACGCTGGCGTCCCGGATCACCGGGCTCGTGCGCGAGCAGCTCATCGCGGCCACCTTCGGAGCGGGCAGTGCCACCGATGCCTTCCAGGTCGCCTTCCGCATCCCGAACCTGCTGCGCCGCCTGTTCGCCGAGGGCGCGTTCTCGCAGGCCTTCGTGCCGATCCTGGCGGCCTCGCGCGCCAAGGAGGGTGACGCGGCCACCCAGACGCTGATCGACGCCGTGGCCACGGTGCTGCTGTGGGCGCTGGTGGTGGTCTGCGTGGTGGGCGTGGCGGGGGCGCCGGTGCTGGTCTGGATGATGGCGTCGGGCCTGCCGGCCGAGGCGCAGGAGTCCGCCGTCGTGATGACGCGGCTGATGTTCCCGTACATCGGCTGCATGTCGCTGGTGGCCTTGTCGGCGGGCATCCTGAACTCCTGGAAGCGCTTCGCGGTGCCGGCCGTCACGCCGGTGCTGCTGAACCTGAGCGTGATTGCCGCCGCCTGGTGGCTCGCGCCGCATTTCACCCGCTGGGACATTCCACCGGTGTACGCGCTGGCCGTGGGCGTGATGCTCGGGGGTGTGCTGCAGCTGGCGGTCCAGTTGCCGGCACTGCGCAGCGTGGGGGTGATGCCGCGCCTGGGGTTCACGCTCGGCGCGTTCCGGCGGGCCTGGGCGCACGAGGGCGTGCACCGCATCCTCAAGCAGATGGCGCCGGCCCTGCTGGGGGTGTCGGTGGCGCAGCTGTCCTTGCTGGTGAACACGCAGATCGCCTCGCACCTGACCGCCGGCTCGGTGTCCTGGCTGACCTTCGCGGACCGGCTGATGGAGTTCCCGACCGCGCTGCTGGGGGTGGCGATGGGCGTGGTGCTGCTGCCGCAGCTGTCGGCGGCGCAGGCCAAGGGCGACACGGAGCAGTATTCGGCGCTGCTGGACTGGGGCCTGCGGCTGGTGGTGCTGCTGGCGCTGCCGTGTGCGCTGGCGCTGCTGGTGTTTCCGCAGCCGCTGGTGGCGGTGCTCTACCACTACGGGCGCTTCACCGCGGCCGATGTCCAGCAGACCGTCACGGCGCTGATGGGCTACGGCGCCGGATTGATGGGGCTGGTGGCGATCAAGGTGCTGGCCCCCGGCTTCTATGCCAAGCAGGACATCCGCACACCGGTGCGCATCGCCATCACCGTGCTGGTGCTGACGCAGGCGCTGAACGTGGTCTTCGTGCCGCTGCTGGGGCATGCGGGGCTGGCGCTGTCGATCGGGCTGGCGGCGCTGGTCAATGCGACCTGGCTGCTGACCGGCCTGCGTCGGCGCGGCAGCTACCAGCCCTCGCCGGGCTGGCTGGGCTTCGGTCTGCGGGTGGTGGTGGGCAGCGCCGTGATGGCGGGTGGCCTGGCCTGGGCGGCGCAGGCCATCGACTGGATCGGCCTGCAGTCGCAGGCCGGGCTGCGGGTGGCGCTGCTGGCGGGTGTGCTGGCGGCGGCGGCGGCGGTGTATTTCGGTGTGCTGCTGCTGCTCGGGGTGAACCTGCGGCAATTTGCACGCCGCTGAGGCGCGACCGATACACTTTCCGCCCATGGAGTGCCCCTCGCCATCCCCGCTGGACTACTTCGCCGCGCTGGTCCGCGACGACGACAGCCTGTCGCTCACCGAAGCGGCGGGTGCGATCGCGCTGGCCGAACACCCCGCGCTCGACCTGGCCGCCCTGCAGACCGAACTCGACGAGCTGGCCGCGCGCCTGCGCCGACGCCTGCCGGCCGACGCCGGCGCGCTGCAGCGGGTGCGTGCGCTGCACCAGTTCTTCTACCGGGATCTCGGCTTCGGCGGCAACGTCAACGACCTGCGCGATGCGGACAACAGCCACCTGCACGCCGTGCTGCAGCGCCGGCGCGGCTTGCCGATCGCGCTGGCCGTGCTCTACCTCGAACTCGCGGGCCAGCTGGGCCTGCAGGCGGACGGCGTGTCCTTTCCGGGCCATTTCCTGATCAAGCTGCACCTGCCGCTGGGCGAGGCCGTGATCGATCCGGTCGACGGCCGCTCGCTGACCCGCGCGGAGCTGGAGGAGCGCCTGGAGCCCTACCTCCGCCATGACCTGCGCCTCGGGCTGGAGACCGGCATGGGCTTGAGCGAGCTGCTGGCGGACTACCTGCAGCCGGCCTCCGGGCGCGAGATCCTGGCCCGCATGCTGCGCAACCTGGCGCGGCTGCACCGCGAGGACGGCGACCTGCTGCGCCTGCTGCAGATCCAGCAGCGCCAGGTGGTGCTCGAACCCGAGGACTGGTCGCTGCGGCGCGACCGCGGCCAGACGCTGGCCGCCCTCGGGCAGACCGAGGCGGCGATCGCAGACCTGACGCTCTATCTGCAGCATGCGGATGGTCCGGCCGACGGACCGCGTGTCGCCGCGCAGCTCGCGGCGCTGCGCGAGGCGGGTCCGCCGCGCTGGCATTGACGCGGGCATTGCTGCGCTGCGCCATGCTGAGACAATGCCCGACATGTTGAAGTTGTCCTTGTCCCAGCGCCTGATGGCCGGCTGGCTGGTGCTGGCGCTGCTGGCCGCGCTGCTGGTCGGCGTGCTGGCGCCGGTGCTGACGCCGTTCCTGGCGGCGGCGGTGCTGGCCTATGTGCTGCAGCCGCCGGTCGACCGGCTGGCGCGGCACATGCCCCGGGCGCTGGCGGTGGTGCTGGTCGAGCTGACGGCGATGGCGGCGGTGCTGGGGGTGGCGCTGCTGATCGTGCCGGTCATCTCGCGCGAGCTGCCGGTGCTGCGCGAGCAGATTCCGGTGCTGGCGATGCGGCTCAACGAACATCTGGCGCCGTGGCTCGCGCAGTTCGGCATCGAGGTCAAGCTCGACATCGCCAGCATCAAGGCCTTCGTGCTCAAGTACTTCGATGCCAACGGGGACGACTGGCTGGCCGCGCTGCTCAGCTCGGCGCGCATCGGCGGCAGCTTCCTGCTGGCGATCGTCGGCAATGCGGTGCTGGTGCCGGTGGCGACCTTCTACCTGCTGCTCGACTGGCACGACCTGCTGCGCCGCCTGCGCCGCATGGTGCCGCCCCGTTACCGGGACGCCGTGTTCGGCTTCCTGCACGAGTGCGACGAGGTGCTGGGCCAGTACCTGCGCGGCCAGGTGCTGGTGATGCTGATCCTGGCTGGCTACTACACGGTGGCGCTCGCGCTGGCGGGGTTCGACCTGGCGCTGCCCGTGGGCGTGTTCACGGGCCTGGCCATCTTCATTCCGTATCTGGGCTTCGGGCTCGGCGCCGTGCTGGCGCTGCTGGCGGGTGTGTTGCAATACGCCAGTCTGTACGGTGTGGGTGTGGTGGCAGTGGTCTATGGCGCAGGACAGGTGGTCGAGAGCTTCTTCCTCACGCCGCGCCTGGTCGGCGAGCGCATCGGCCTGCACCCGCTGGCGGTGATCTTCGTGCTGCTGGCCTTCGGGCACCTGTTCGGATTTGTCGGTGTGCTGCTGGCCTTGCCGGCAGGGGCGCTGGTGCTGGTGGCGCTGCGGCGCCTGCGCACGGCGTATGTGGCCAGTCGGCTGTACCAAGGATGAACCTCTCGAATGTCTCGCGGAATGCCTCGTGACCGGACTTCGCCGCTGATGCGGCAGGTGCCTCTGGCCTTCGGGCCGGAGCCGGTGCTGCGCTTCGACACCTTCCTGCCGGGGGGGAACGCGCAGTGGGAGCAGGTGCTGATGGCGCTGCTCTCGCCGAGTCCGTCGATGCCGCTCTACCTCTGGGGGCCGCCCGGCAGCGGCAAGACGCATCTGCTGCAGGCGGCGGTCAGCCAGGCCCAGTCCTTCGGGCTGCGGACCATGAAGTTCGACCTCACCACCCCGACGCCCTGGGAGTACGACGAGGAGGCGCGCCTGCTGCTGCTCGACGACTGCGACCGCTATGACGCCGAGCGCCAGCACGAGGCCTTCCGCATGTTCATCGAGGCGACCATCGCCGGCGTGCCCGTCATCGCGGGCGGGCGGCTGCCGCCGGTCGACCTGCCGGTGCGCGACGATCTGCGCACGCGGCTGGCCTGGGGGCTGGTGTACCGGCTGGTGCCGCCGACGGACGAGCAGGTCTGCGCGCTGCTGCGCCGCGATGCCGAGCGGCGCGGCATCGCCCTCGGTGACGAGCTGCTCGCCTACCTGCTCAGCCACAGCGAACGTGACCTGACCCACCTGATGGAACTGCTCGGTCGCCTCGACCGCTACGCGCTGGCGAACAAGCGGCCGGTGACCCTGCCGCTGCTGCGCCAGATGCTGGCCGAGCCGGACCTGCACACGCTCTGATCCCTCACCCTGTTTCCCATGTCCCAGACCGCCCAGACCGACCGCCACCTCTGCCTGTTCGACCTCGACGGCACGCTGATCCCCATCGACTCTGACCACGCCTTCGGCGAGTTCATGGTGGCGATCGGCTGGGCCGACGGCGACACCTTCCGCCAGCGCAACGACGCCTTCTACGCCGACTACCAGGCCGGCACGCTCGACCTGCCGGCCTACATCGCCTTCACCACCGCCGCCTGGCGCGACCGCCCGCTGGCCGAATCGGCGGCCGCGCACCAGCGCTTCATGGCCGAGGTGCTGCACCCGCACATCCAGCCGCAGGCGCTGGAGCTGGTGCGCTTCCACCAGCAGCGCGGCGATCTGGTGGCCATCGTCACGGCGACCAACGCCTTCGTCACCACCCCGATCGCCGCCGCGTTTGGCGTCGACCACCTGCTGGCGGTGGACCTCGAACGCCAGCCGGAACCCGACGGCCGCTGGACGGGTACCATCCGCGGCACGCCCACCTTCCGCGAAGGCAAGGTCGGCCGGGTCCACGACTGGCTTGCCGGCCTGGGCCACCGCCTGAGCGACTTCTCCGGCATCAGCGTCTACAGCGACTCGCCCAACGACCTGCCGCTGCTGGAATTGGCCACCGAACCGGTGGCGACCAACCCGAGTCCCGCGCTCGAAGCCACTGCCCGCGCACGCGGCTGGCGCATCCTGCGGCTCTTCCCATGATCAAGAAATTCTTCGACAAGCTGCTCGGCAAATCGGCCGGCAAGACCCTTCCCGATCCGCAGGCGCTCGCCCCTGAGCCCGAGGTGGCGCCGCCGCCGGCCGGCCCGGTGATCGGCGTGCGGGTGGAAATTCCCGCGTCCGAACACGGCATCGATCCGTCGCTGCTCGACGACCGTGCCGTCAAGGTGGTCACGACGCTGCAGGACGCCGGCCACGAGGCCTATGTCGTCGGCGGCGCCGTGCGCGACCTGCTGCTGGGCCACCGCCCGAAGGACTTCGACGTCGCCACCAGCGCGACGCCGGAGCAGGTGAAGTCGCTGTTCCGCCGCGCCTTCATCATCGGCCGGCGCTTCCGCATCGTCCACGTCGTCCACGGCCGCGGTCGCGAGCACGAGGTGGTCGAGGTGTCCACCTTCCGTGCCTACCTCGATGCGTCGGCGGCCGAGCAGGTGGCGGGCAACGAGAAGACCTCGAAATCCGAACTCGCTGGCAAGAGCCACGTCGTGGACGCCAGCGGCCGGGTGCTGCGCGACAACGTCTGGGGGCCGCAGGACGAGGACGCGGCGCGGCGCGACTTCACCGTCAACGCGCTCTACTACGACCCGCGCCGCCAGATCGTCGTCGACTACCACCACGGCCTCGCCGACGCCAAGAAGCGGCTGCTCAGGATGATCGGCGACCCGGTGACACGCTACCGCGAAGACCCGGTGCGCATCATCCGCGTCGTGCGCTTCGCGGCCAAGCTCGGCTTCGAGATCGAGCCCGGCACGCGCAAGCCGATCCGCCAGTGCGCCGACCTGCTCGCCAACGTGCCCGCCAGCCGCCTGTTCGACGAGATGATCAAGCTGCTGCAGACGGGGCATTCGCTCGCCAGCCTCGAAGAACTGCGCAAGCAGGGGCTGCACAAGGGGGTCTTTCCGATCCTCGACGCCGTGCTCGACGACGCGCACCAGCACGACGGCCGCGAGCAGTTCATCCGGCGCGCGCTGGCCGACACCGACCGCCGCGTCTCGGAGGGCAAGCCGGTGGCACCGAGCTACATGCTGGCGTGCATGCTGTGGCACGACGTGCAGCGCCGCGCCGCGCAACTGCGCACCAAGGGCGAGACCCCGACCCCCGCGATGCAGCAGGCGACCGATGCGGTGTTCGACGCCCGCATCGGCGACATCTCCGGTCGGGGCAAGCTGGCCGCCGACATGCGCGACATCTGGCTGATGCAACCCCGTTTCGAGCGCCGCACGCCGTCGTCCGCCTTGTCGCTGGTGGAGCAGCCGCGCTTCCGGGCGGGCTTCGACTTCCTGCGCCTGCGCGCCGACAGCGGAGAGGCCGATGGGGTGCTGGCGTCCTGGTGGGAAGATTTTTCCACCGCGAACGAGGCCAAGCGCGAAGAGCTGCTGACGCTGGCCCGCCAGCAGGAACAGGCGCGCCGCGCCGCAGGCGGGGCCGGCAGCACGACCCGGTCGGCCAGCGGAGAGGCGGCCGAGGCCGCACCAGGTGCCGGTGACGCGGCGCCCGCCGCCCGCAAGCGCCGCCGTCGCCGCAAGCCGGCCGGTGAGCGCACGACCGCGGCCACGACGCCGGACACCGCGCCGGATGACCACGGCGCCTGAAGCTCACCCGCCCGCGCGGCTCGCCTGCATCGGGTT
>OFSF01000132.1_pt1 | contig 32032 bp, 37 predicted proteins | sample 1543271 | NCBI WGS metagenome assembly OFSF01 (sample SAMN07774227, study PRJEB24372) | wastewater metagenome | isolation source: Exp Tend VB 100WW | collected 2016-02
AAGAACAAATAACAGAGCTTTCATGGAACGATTTCTTCAATGTTCTTCAGAATTATTTCATTATTCCGATCCAGCGATTCTTGGCTGAATTTAATCCGAATGGATTTGCCATAACGGTTGAAATGAAGAAGGAACTTTCGGAGAGCCATGCCTCACAGGATCTACAGCCAATTTTGGATCGTGAAATGGAGTTTATTAAAGCAAAATCGGCGGAACGGAAGAGCCCAAAATTAGAATTTGCACGAACCAAACTGGCCTACTGTTTGAAGCAATGGAGTTCCTTGTTGCCCTATAAGAATAAGATCCGTCCTATTGTGGTTCCAGGAAAGGAGAAGGCACTCTTTTACATTCAGAAGGCCATGTTTTATGGGCCGCTCGCATCGCTTCTGGATTCGGGAGAAGTCGTGGCAGGGCCCGCACAGGCACGAAAATCGGCGATGTCGGCCGTCAGCAATCCCTCTGCCACTTTTATTTTGGAGGTCATAACATCCTTCTTGACAAAATATAGAAAGGAGAAATTGTCCTATGACGAGAAGGAAATTAAAAATCTGATTGCGATTCGTGATGAAAAGGAGCGTGTGAACGTCGTTGCGGAATTCAATAAGCTGTCAGATGAAGAGCGTTCCGTCGAGCTCACGAACAAAAGCCTTGGATTAGGCAAATGGGCGGTAGGTGGAAGCAAATTGATTTACGCCTATGACAAGGACTATTATGATCAGGAGCGTCAAAAACGTATGGCGGCGGGCATTGTTGATTTTTCCGGATCAGCCAATGGAGAACTTGGAGTTCCAGAAGGAAGAGACTACGATGACGTTGGACTTCGAGAGCATGGAGATGACGAGTATGAACAAGAGGGTGGATATGATAATAATCAGCACGGGGATGACGATGCCGAGTAATGATATAATTTTTCTATGTAGAACAATAAGGAATGTCCCTTCTCATCTATTCGGGATTGCTCTATCTATTGGGCATCTCCATCGTATTGGCGTTGAAACCTGAATTGATGTTCTCTACGGATGGATCATGGAAGGAATTTGGATTAGGACGATCCAAGAAAAAGTATACGTGGATGCCATTTTGGTTGTTTGCAATCATGTGGGCGATTCTATCGTATTTGATCATCCTGGTGATTGCCAGTGCAACGGGTCTGGGTGGAGTATCGAACAATGCAGATCTCACGGTCAAACAAAATGTTATTGAGCCTGAAAATGTCTCTCAAAAATCACTATCTACTCCTTATCCAAAGAAGAAGCCAAATTCGCTTCATGACATGAAGAAAGGATATTATATATTGGATGAGAACCAAACACAAATAAAAGGTGTACCCACCTATATGTATTTGGGCCCAAATAGTCCGAACATCGTCCATCACGAATCCCCTGTGGAAGGGGAGGAGCGTTAACATGTAGTACCTGTAGCGGTTCCTGTTACCATTCCGAACAATATGCCAAAAAAGACATAAAAACCATAACACCACCCGGAAACCATTGGGAATTTATCTTCAATCGCTTTTAGGGTCCATTGTGGTGCACAACACGGGGCAGAATTTTTTGAATTCTGAGGTTTATCTTCCTTATACATGGGGGCAACAACCGATGCAATGGGTATACGGCAGAAATCAATCCATGAAATCGCTAATGCAATCCATACTGCACCCAAGGTGTATAATGATCCCATTAACGCGCTCATTGGATTGATCGACTCGCATTTCTGAGAGCTAAGATGAATACCGAAAGAGGACATCATAGCCAAAAATGGTATTCCCAGCCATAATATGATAGAAAAATTGCTACTCATTGGACCTACGGATTGAAATAATAAAATGATCATCATGACAATGAAGATTGCGGTAGGAACAGCAAGGGTTAAGATGTCCATATCCGGTTGACTAATTAGTTTCAGAAATTATTTGGTACAATATCTTTTCATCGTCCTGCGCGATCAATGAGTCCAAATTAGGTAGGTAAAGTAGAGAATGGCGGATGAACTAAAAAAATTCTATGCAGGGCGAGAGAAACATGGCAAGGATCGTTTTGATTATGATGACAATGGAAATCTGGTCGAACGTAATAAACAAGGTCAGGTCATTAAAACCATAACACTTCCTGTGTATCGTCCCATAACAATGCCTGAATTCAAAGAGATGGATGACGCCCGAACTCTGGCGATTCGGGAAGCCATTGAGATAGTTGATCGTGCACGAATGGCATTATTTGAAGAAATGCAAAAGGGAGAGTTTCGCGATCTAACACGCGTTCTCGCATTAAATGAAGAAGTGGCAACGGCGGATATTCGTCTTCAGAAGGTACGATTTCCACATCGTACGCTCGAAAGAGAAGAACTTCAAATCCGTAAAATTGATTTTACCCAACCAAATGAGACACGTAAATTTCCATACTTGACAACGATTCTTCGAGTGAACCCTTATCCGATAACAGAACAATATGTACGTGTAGGAGAACCAGTGGAAAAACCACTCATCAGTCTTGAAGAAGTGCGATCCGAACAGGTTGTGTTGTTTGGAGATGCTTCCAATGTCGATTATGGATTCTTGTCGCAGGACTGGGAGATTGCTCTCGAGATTCAATCGATTGTAGATGGAAAATCAACAATGTATCAATCGGCGACCCAGGCCATTTTGGGAGAATTGGCCAAATTCTTTCAGGATCAAGAGCATTTGGAAAAGATCATGACGGCATCTTCGCCGGATGACATTCAATATACAGTAGAAGACGTTCCTGGAAATCGCGATGAGAATGAAGTACGATGGAAGGAACAGTATCAGCGTCTGATGTATGAGGTCAATCTCAAGAAATTTACACAGTATCCTGAATTGAGACTCCGCTTATTGCAAACGGGACAAATGAGACTGGGTGCGTATAAACCAAAGGACAATCTAATTGGAATTGGATTGTCATCGGATGATGCAAGAGCAACTAATCCGGCCATGTGGTCGGGTCAGAATCAGTTGGGTGTTGTATTGATGCGTATTCGTGATGATTTTCGTGAGCAGCAGGCAAAAGCACAGCAAGAAGCACAGCAAGCGCTTGTTGCACAGCAGCCAGTAAAGAGAAGTCGTAAACCACGCCGCGGGGCATCCTTGGACGCAGTACAACCGAAAGATGCGACGGCACCTGCGGATGCACAACCATTAGCACCTGCAGTACAGCCATCCACGGTCCCTCTAGTTTCTGCACCAATGGAACAACCTATGGAACAGCCATCCGTACCTGCAGCACAGCCTATGGCTGCATCTAACAACGCATCTGTAGCGGCCGCCGTACCCATGGCGGCTCCTCCCTCCTCTTCTTCTAATTTGATCTCATCACAAGTATCACAAGTATCACAAGCTCCTAGAACGATCCGTCGTAGACCTGAAGTGGGTTCAACAGAGTAAAAACAGAGTAAAAAGAAGATTATTTGCTAAGGGGGAAATCCTTCATTTTGGACTCATTCTTATCACAGTCGACCTTATTGGCACGATACCGATAGCAAATCCCATTCTTGTCTTTATACACCGTCTTATCTGCCGTGGCAGGATTGGGGTATTTGTATACCACGGTTTGCTCGGGTTTGACAAAAATAACCGCAATGATACCAAGGACAATACCAATGATAAAAGGAACTAATTTAACATGTTTGATCATCTTTATTTAGGTCCTAGAAAATATAATGATGAAACAGGAATCATGAATCTGACAAAATTATTACGCGATGATAATTTTAATATGTTCTTCAGTCTCATGTTGGGTATCGGACTAATGTGTCTCTTTCGCCCTGTGTGCATTGGAAAGGACTGTACGGTTAGCAAACCACCGTCTGAAAAGGACTTCGAGAAATACGTCTATCGACTAGGAGGGTCGTGTTATGAATTCAAGACAGATGTTATGGAGTGCCCCGCATCCGGTGCCATTGAGGCCTTTCAGAGCCACGAGGCTCTTCAGAACCACGAGAAGGGCAGCCAGTTTTCCAATCGTCGCACCCCTATTCAAAAGCGCGATTCGTTCTGATAAAGGAATTCTCACAAATCCAGAGAAATGGCAACGGCAGGAACGTTATTAAGTGATCTCGATAGCAAGCCCCCGGTACTTAGTAATAAGGACGATGATCTGGTGAATAAGATATTAGCCGATATGAACCTCCCCAGTTCTTCCAATCCGATCATGAACGCACCACCACCTTCCGGTAATGGCGCGCGAATGATCAGTGCACCCAATCCAAACAGCACTTATCCGATGTCGATGGATCCGGCAACTGCTACGGCACACATGATCGGAAAGGAATATCCCACTACTGCTGATTTTGCAAATCTCATGCATGCGCCCAGTTATTCTCACGGTGGTTCCTATGGTGGTTCCATGTATGCCCCTGTTTCGCAACAAATGGCACCTCAACCTACCTTGGTCGAGTCAACCCACGTAAATATCTATGCAGAAGTTCTCGCCCAAGTCAAGCAGCCCCTTCTTGTTGCGATCATTATCTTCTTAGTAAGTCTTCCTATCATCAATGTATTAATCGGTCATTATCTTCCCTCCCTGTTGCGTCTCGGTGGAGATTTAACTACGGTAGGATTGGTGGTCAAGTCGTTAGTGGGTGGGTTCCTTTTTTGGTTTATTCAAAAGATATTAGTTCCGCTCATGGCCTAGAAAAGTTTCCTGATCCGCATGTAGAGAATGCACTTCAACGATACGACTCATAAGATTTCCTTGGCGGTTTTGGGCATAACCATTTTGTATACCTTGGCATATTCTGGGTTAACAGGGCTATTGCTCTCTTCTGCAGTAGCGTTGATCGCCGCTGCATTTATTGATCCATTGGAGCTCGTCGTCGCCCTTACCGTCATCTTTGTATTATTCTACACCTTCTATTTGAAGAAATGGCTGAGAACCATGGAACCCTTTCAGGATGGAGCAACTACCATTGCGAACCGTATCGGTGGAATGAATAAAAAGATCGCACAAGTTTTACCTGTTCGAGCGGTAAAGAAAGGCCCGACTGGTGTATTGAGTGCGTTTACATCTGAGGGATTTGCAGATGTTGGATCGGATGAGGAGAAGGACGGTGAGCCGAATCAGAGCAAACCCGCCGCTACAAAGGAAACGTATTCTAACGAGGTTGACGCCGATCATGTGAAGGCGGTTTCCAGTTCCATCGAGGAAAAGGATGTCGAGAAGGATGAAATCAAGTCTGCGACGGGAACCCTATTTAAGAATGGACAGATGCCATCGGAGCACACCGATGGACCCAAACTAGATGCTGGAAAAACTATCATGAAGGCCATGGAGTCGTTTGATTCCGATACCGTGAATAACATGACGGGTGATACCAAGAAGTTGCTGGAGACACAGAAGCAACTCATGGGTATGCTAACACAGATGCGTCCTGTTCTTGCCGATGGCAAGGAGCTCTTGCAGACCTTCTCGGGTATGTTTGGAGGCGGCAATGGAGGCGGTAGCGGAATGCCTTTTAAACTCAACTTGTAAGTGTAGAGGAAGTGTAAAGTATCAAATCGATTTGTATAACAACTCGATTTGTGTTTATTCGTGCGTTACCATAGAATATGGGACGTTGCCCTCCAGGTGTCTTTTGTTTATCCGACGGATTAGGAACCGTCCTTCTCACCCTATTTGTCATCCTTATTGTTGCACTTCTCGCTGCGATTTTTTATCGCATTACCTCGCCTTCCTCTCCGATTATGATTTCTTCCGCTCCCGCTCAACAGGCTTCCTCGACCACGGTCATTAATAAGGGAGGAGATTCCCGATACGATCGGGCGCCTCAGCCATTACGTGATTGGATGGCTCCGCCTGAATTCCCCCCTCGAGGAGGTCTTACCGCGCTCCCTGTCAACATTCCGACACAAGGTCTCCCTGAATCCTTTCAATCGGTTGGAATCATCAATGTAGGGGAACAAGTCCTTCCTCTATATGGAAGAAGAACGGCAGGAGGACGCGATCGATGGAATTATTATACAAGGACCGACACGTATAATCCTGTTCCTGTTCCTGTCCAATTTCAGAGACGTGATTGCATGGATGATGTGGGATGCAGTGAAATCATGTCAGGGGAAGATGTGAAGATTGAGGCTCTTCGTAAGGAGGGAAAGACCAATATTTATCGCTTTGACGGACCCAAATATATTCCAGGAATGATATAGAAATGAAAACGGGACATGCTCTTATTCTTGCAACCGTTGTGGTCATCATTGGAATCGTATATATGGTGCAGATCCGATCCGGTCTATTTTCTACCCTTCCGTCCTTGGAGATTCAACCATCCGAAGCCAAATTCAAACGGTTTGGCCTTATCATCGATGTACGCTCGCCAAAAGAGCGTGAGGAGCTTGGGTTTTACCCCAATTCAATCCCCATCGCGATTCAAGATCTATTACAGGAGATTCCAGTGTTGATTGGTTCAGGCCTTTCTAGTAAAACCACTTCGATTTTAGTATATGATAATGGAGACCGTCGTGCGCATATTGCCGCAGAGATGCTGTATGATATGGGATATCAAAAGGTCCGATACCTTTCCACCTCGTATGATCGCATGCTACCAGGTCGCTCGTAATCTTCTACCTTTTTTCTAGAGACAGTCAGATGTTTTGCCCATCGGATGTATCTACGGGCTTGGTTGAAATTATGGGCCCCATTCAACAAACGGATCTTAATAGTATTACGACAGCGAAAGCACCGATTTCTATTTCGTTTGGTTCATCTGTTCCCAGTATGGATGGGAATAATATTCGCGTAGACTCTTCTGCTACTCAAACATCCTGTCGCCATGCTGGCAAAACATTCGGATTGATAGACATTCAACTTTGCCCTTTAGTACATAAAGGTTATCGTCTTCCAGGAATGACGGATGAGCCGATCGCAGAAATGATTCTTTCCTTTAAGTTTTCGGTCGCTCCTTCGAGCTGCAGAGAAATGTCTGGTGTATTGATGTGTTTCCCCATCTTTGCGTCGGGAACCAGTCATCACGATGAGTATCTAGTGTATGCTCGTTCCCCACAACCGACTTCCCCTCCTCCTTCGATCCAAACACTATTTTATAAGGATAAGTCCGATTCCAGTCAGACATCTCTTTCCTATACAACCTGTTTTGAGACTATTAACTCAAATGGGGTAGCAGACTCGAAAGGCTTACATGTCATTGTTTTTCCACGAGGAATATGCAATACTTCCTTTACATCCCTAAGTTCCATTATTAAGCCCTATAAGGCTCCCATCCCAATCAAAGGAACGGATCCTACGGTTATAAAGTATACGTTTGATAATGATGGCAAAAAAAAATCTACGGCTACTTCGACAGATGGATTCTTATATACGACCCAAATTACGAGTTGTTCTGAGGAATTCAAAGACTATATTCAACATTTCACCATTCCACCTGGTTTACCATCTTCCTCTGACGGTTCAACTAATCCATCGAGTAATCTTTATCGACCTGCACAGTACAAATGTGTTCCATTTAATCAATTACGAGACATGTCGGGTAAATATGTTAAATTGGGAAGTAAATCCATGGAGCAAGTCATGACTGAACAGCAAAAAGCGACTCGTGCTGCACAGAATGAATCCGCGTCATCGGGTACACCTGTAGATTCTGATTCAACCGAACTTATACTGGAAATCGTTGGAACTGGTGTAGGAATCATTCTCGTTTCCTTTGTTGTCTATCAAGTATATCAATTCTGGCAATCGAAAAATGAATCGTCAGAGTAGGAATATGGTGGAACTATGGTTTCTGTTGATTAGCATCACCATGTTATGTATTTTTATATATTGGAGTCAGCATCAATCCATCGAGACATTTGAGAATCCTACCTCTTTAGAGGCATGTCCTTCGGGCTATAAAACGTTCTATCAATCGAGCGGTTCCATTCTTTGCTGCGATGGAGAGATTATGGCCAATCAGTGTATGGGAACGAGTACTTGTACTCTATCCGGTCCAGGAACGACCGACCTTCCCAGTTGCGTATCAGTTATACAAAAGGATTATCTAGAAAAAGGATCACAGTGTCCTACGTCCATCCCATCGTATTTTGAGGATCGAGCATCCAAGAAAAAGGGATGTACAAAGGGAGATCTTAATTCAACGCTAACGGGTCCCAAAGAGAAAAATCAGCCTACTTGCATGATGTACCCCACCATGGATGAAAATATGAATGCAAAGGACAGTTGTTCGAACCAAAAAGAGATGGATGAGTTTCCATGCTTTGGAAAGGGATGTACGAAGGAATTGGTGAGTGTCGCACCGAACCAACCGGTTAAAATCGCCATTAGTTTTACAGATTCTTCGGGAATGCATCGTGTTTCTTATACCCGTGCATCGATGGAACGCTTCTTGAATGTTTCCAACCCAAAATGGAGAGACCAAGGAATTGACCTTTCCAAGAATATAAATGTGGCGGAAGTAGCCAAGGCGTTTTATGTGGATAAAACCATGAAACAGGAGGATGTACAATTATAAGGGCCCTATTTTTAATAGGTATATTTGCCCCACGCCATCCCTCTTCCAACTGCATAGACTTCGGATGTATCATGGGAAATGATCCTCTGTAGAGCGGCTTCGGCCCATGCTTTAGAGGGACCGATGGACCATTCTTGCTGCAAATGGATATGAAACAGAACATCGTCCATGGCGACCACCGTTTGAGCGTGAGCGAGAGATTTACAGTTCACGATATCCGCCATCGCAATTTCATAGGTATGTCCCCCATCAATAAAAATCAAATCAAATCTCTGATCTGGATTCATACGAAAGTATTCGGGGATCGTTTTCGTACTGTCTCCTAGGATCAAGGTATGGCGTCCTGGAAATTTACGATCAATGTATTGTTTGGCATGAGGAACACTCTCACGCACGTTCAGATCAAAACTGACGACGTTGGCAAGAGAAGAAGAAAGAAAAGTATGGGCCGAATGGCCTGCGTTAAATCCAATTTCTAATATATTTTTATATTCGATATTGGAACATAATTGTTGTAGACGTTCCGTCTGTTTGCAAAGATCACCCGAGTTTCCTTCGTAATCGGATACGTTGTTCTTTTGAAGGTAGGCAGACAAACTCATTATTTATATTATGAACTCCATGTATGTTTAAGCAACTGTCTCTACGCCATCCAAATGTCCCAGACCCAGTTCTTCATAGAGATGCTGCGAAGCCGACGCTGATCCATCACGATACACCGTGGACAATACCGCCTTCTGGTTAATAGTAGAGTCAACGGGCTCAAACTCATCCGATGCGGAGGAGCTGCTGGGACTGTATTCTACTTCAAAGTGATCGGCGGAATCAAAGGAAGCAACTGGGACGGTGGTTTGAGGAAGAGAAGCCTGTTGAACGGTCGCCTGAGGATGACGAGGGACTTCCATCTCATCGAGTTTCTTGGCAGCCAGACCCGCTTTGCGGCGATTACGCTCCATGTACAGGGCGGCAAACGCCATGAAACAAAAGAGACCTGCCGTAGGACCGATATGAATGAAATAGAGTAAGGCGACCACCATAGCAGCACGTACCAGAAGATGATCTAATAGCAATAAAAGGGAGGTGGGTAAGAAGGAGGCGGAGATAATGACCACCGCAAACAAAATGAAATAGAATATCTCGGATGAATACATTCCTCTGTATACTGTTCATAAATTTGACACTCATAGAATCCCAGAGACAAGTAGATTGAAATGTCGATTCAGGATAAAAATCGCGTACTGACTGTAAAAGGTTATGCCATCAAGAAATCGTCCCTAACCGATATTCAAACCCATCATTTGAGGTCTGAATTAACGGTAGCACCCAAGGTTATGGACAAGTTTCAAAAGATGACCCCTCATTTTCCGATTTATTATGAATCCAGTACTCGATTCTATGTTCCAAGACATTGGGGGAAAAAACAGTTTGGCGAACCGGAAGTCGATATTGTTCCAGAAGGACTTTCTCTTCCTGATGCAATCTCCTTTCGTACTACCTTTCCTCCCCATGACTTTCAAATCGATATTATGAAACTATTTATGGAGAAGGGTGCGAATGGGTTAATTTGTGTTCCTTGTGGATATGGAAAAACGTTCATGGCATTGAATCTGGCCGTTCAGATCAAGAAGCGATTCTTGATTGTAGTCGATAAGGAGTTCTTGATGAATCAATGGAAGTCAGAAATAGAGAACTTTATTCAAGGAGCAAGGGTGGGTATCCTTCAGGCCAATAAGGCTCAGATTGAAAAGGAGAAATACGACATAACCATTTGTATGATTCAGACGATTTGTCGTCGTGAATTTCCGGATGGATTCTTTGAGGAGTATGGTCTAACGATTTTCGATGAATGTCATCATTTGGGGGCGGCGTACTTCTGCCAAGCACTCAAGAAGATCCAGACGAAATTCATGTTGGGTCTCTCGGCAACACCGGATCGCGAAGATGGTCTAACACGTGTCTTTGAAGCCTTCTTGGGAGATCCCGTTTACAAGAATACTCAGAGAGCCCCTGATGCAGAAGCGGTGGTCAAGGCGGTATGGTTTGATTCAGAGGATCCTGCGTATAAGGAGATTCCTGTGAATTGGAGAGGAGAACCAGTAACGGCCAAACTGTTGAATCAGGTGGCGGAATGCGAGGCACGAAATCAAAAGATCATGCGGATCTTAGAAGAATATGCACGGGATCCCAAACGATTCATTCTGATTCTAAGTGATCGGATTTCACAACTGGAATGGTTTGAGAAAGCACTTCTGGCGACCACGTTTCGAACCGGATATTACATTGGAGGAATGAAACAATCCGTATTGGATAACAATGCAGATAAATGTCAAATCTTATTGGCAACGTACCAGATGGCATCGGAAGCCTTCAGCGTCAAGAAGCTTAATACAGTTATATTAGCAACCCCGAGAAAGAACGTTCAGCAGTCGACCGGTCGAATCTTCCGAGAGAGAATTGAGGAACGAAAAGTGGCTCCGCATATCATTGATATCATTGATTCACACGATTGTCATCTACGAAGATGGTTTGTTCGCCAGCGATTCTATAAAGAATGTAAGTATACGATTCAGCATATGGATAAGCCAAAGAAGGGAAGGACCGAGGAGAAAGAAGAGAAAGAGACCGACGAGTTCATGATCCAATTATAATATCGCATACAGAAGATAGAATGGCGACGGTACACTCCGATATTCTTTCAAGCGAAGATTTGACGTTTATTACACAGCACAAATCCGTTATCACGGCTCTTCACAAATCAAGCATCTTATCGGCGGGAATGTTATCGTTTATCATGCCCATCACTTCATCCATTCGTTCCTCTCTCACAGAGGCATTTAGTATGGATCTGACCAATGCTGGTGTTCTTCCGATGAGATGGATTAGGGGAGATATCGCTCCACATGTTGATATTGGAACAACGCCCTTTCAAAATACACACGTTGTTTACCTCCAAGATAGCAAAGGAGAACTTTTATTGGATGGCGAATCGCATCCGATTCTAGCGAATACAGGTTATGTTGTAAAGGAGGGTATGACAAATGAAACGCGAAACACAGGATCGGAGCCTCGACTTATTATAGGGCCGATGAATGAACGAGGAGAACCGGTTGCGTAAACCGAACTCCATGGTAATACATGATTTAAACTCGTCGTAGGATAGAGGAGTAATAAATGAGTTCTCCACCGATAAACTCATTGCATTTTATATATCAAGCCCTATCTCATGGGAGGCAAAAAGATAAGATTGATACGATTCTTGAGCCCTTACAGGCGATGATTCAATTGGCGATGCTCAGCATCTCTCCGATTGGAACCAAACTTCGCATACAAGAGAATATATTATATGTTCAGCCTCCTACGATGCTACAGCCACTCTCAAGATGGTATCATTCGGATAAGAAGGATGATCTGTATTTTTTGTATTCGGTTATCAAGCGGTTTATTAAATGGTACAATCCGTCGATTTCCAAGAAGAGTCCTCTGACACCCGAACTGTATCAGCTCATAACTGAAATGGGAGTGGAGGGATTGAACAATTTATTTAAAACGTATAGTTCCTCGGATTCGAACACGGTCATTCATGTTATTCAAATGTATAAGAACTTATTGGAATCAACGAATGATAAAATTATGGTGGATGAATACATCGTCGATGTGGATAAAAATAAGGTGAACATCGACGAAGTATTTGAACGTATTGTTGGTGTATATGATGCCAATATATTACAGGTTATGTATCATACTCTCTTTTTGATTAAACAAGAGGAAAACGAGAAGAATCAGCAACAAAACATTGACGGACTCAATAACATTTTATATAAATATCATCAATCGATTAAAGAATGGATCAAAATGAATCTCATGCTGTAATAGAATGTCTTGTGATCATTATTATGGAAAGGTGTTTGCACACGTCGCGGGTGCGCTAGGAATTGCGGCAGTCAGTGCGGAGCATTTCGACATATCCGGATTGATAAAACAATATGGAGGGATGGAACAATCCTTGTCGATGAAGATTGTTAGTGCGTTCCTTAACTTGGGGGTTGCATTGATCCTATTATTTGGTATCTTTTGGACGAACCCAGGATCAGTCTTCCAATATGCACTGTTTGTTGCCTTTGCCTTCTGGTTGGGTCAATCTCTTCATTTGGTAGTTTCGAAGCTAGAAAAGAAACATAAACTGAAGCAAGTGCTCGTGTTAACGGTGGGTATCTTTTTGGGAATGATGGCGATTGGATTCTATGATAATCAGAATACGCTAGGATTCGGTGCGTATTTCATGGCAGCTCTCGCTGGATTGATTATCGCACAAATCTTTCTCATCTTCTTTTATTCCAAGGAGGCTCAGTCGATTATTGCATTCTTTGGAGCATCTCTCTTTTCGCTATTGGTGGTGTACGATACACAGGTGATTAAGAAAAATAAACAGGTATGCAGTGTTCATCTGAAGCGTGGAATCCGACCCAATTTTCCAAAGGAGAGTCTGGGACTCTTTTTGGACTTTATTAACTTGTTTACGAATTTGTCTCAGCAACATAATTAATCTCTACGATCCATGTACTTTGATGTCTCCTTTTTCACAGATCTTCCATTCGATAAGAGAATCGTATACATTCTTTCGTTGATCGCCCTGTAATTGGATGATATCGCCGTATTGTGCATCGGTGCTGACGTGGCCGTTGGTATTATACATTTTTTTTAGATATTTGGCGATCTTAAGAAGATCGAGATCGTTGGCGATTCCATGGATGATGGTAAGACATTTCTTCCCGTTTCGTTGCTGGATGCGAATGTGAACAATGTCGTGCGAATCGGTAAACAGGTCCATCTTACTGTATAATCGAATAAATTTATTTAGGTACGGTAAGTAGAATATGGATCGAACTACTATAAAATTCCCGATCAATTTTAATCCAATTGGGTTAAACTATGAAATGAAATATGATAATTTTTATTTTTCAAATAATGTAGCATATTTACATGGCAGATGTCAGGAAGCCGCACAGGATACCATTGAATGTGTAGTCGACCATGCAAGAAAGACACAATTAAAAGTAGGTGGTATATTGCAGCTGACAAATGGTACTCAATATCGTATTCAACAAGCGATTGCATCTGGATCATATGGAATAACTGCCGTTGTACAAAATAGCAAAGATGGCAGGTATTATTGTTTAAAACATCAATTCGCAAGAGATGATAATGGTAAGCTTGATGCATTTAAAGAGGCGATGATGCATCATATTTTAGATCTTTCTACGCGACCAGATGGTTTTAGGGCAACTCAAAGCAATCTGATTCCAAGATTATATCATGTAGTACGTTCTAATAAGGTAGGTGGTCCAATTTATTTTATTATGGACTTAATGTATCAGTCATTAGCAGATCGATTAAAAACTAAACCTGATCATGACAGACTACGTGAATTAATGGATTGTCTTGTGCATATTACACCTACACTAAAAATATTATATAAAAGAGGAATATATAATCATGGAGATCTTCATACAGGAAATGTTATGTTTGATAGAACAGATGGATCTTATAAATTAATTGATTATGGATTTTCACGTATACGAATTGGTGGAGAGGGTGGTCATATGCTGGAATTAAATGGAAGAAATGCTCGAAGTGATCCAAGTCGTGATCTTACTCATTTAATTTCTACATTTGAAATGTATCATCGAGGACATAGAATGGCATATAGAGAAGGAAGTTATGAGTACGCAATAGAACAATTTATTAAAAGTATAGCATATGAAGGAAATTGTACTGGATCGGTAGAAGATGGATTGGATGGACATGACCCACATAAACATAATTTTATTAATCTTTTCGGGAAAATGCCATATGATCATTTTACTCTGCATACGAATGAGGATGGAACCCATCTCAAGATACAACAAGCCATAAATAAAATGAGAAGTCTTGCTGAGCGTGATGCACCATCCTCAGAGCTTATGCCCTATGCAGCTAGTGCGGCGAGTGCGGCGAGTGCTGCACCACGTACACCTCGTGCAGGTAGAGCCGCTAATGCGGCTGTTCGCGAAGAGATTGTTCAAATCAATCAACAAAACCCTGGATGTATGTTATTATTGCTTCTTATGATGCTACTTGCGATGCGTGGGGCAGTATGGTTGTATCATGGCAAAGGAGGGAGAGTTCCTGTGTCCTATCTATCAATGTCTAATCAACCGGTTATATCATCTAAACATATACCCTCTCAATCGTTTGCATCTCCCACTCATTCGATACAAATGAAGTTTTACAATAATTCTTATAATAAATCTAATACCCGAACCAACCGAACTTCTAAGAAAAATAACACACGTCGGCGTTCGCATAAGATCCCTTATGCCAAGATAGAAGATTTTGATAAATTATCGTTGGTGTCGTTCTATCATTTTCTTCGGTTTGAAGCCTTTCCTGGTGTTTCTCAAAATGAAAAGAAAGAGATGTTGAAAGAGGCTGTCATGGTTCCGCTACAGCGTCCCGATGTATTTGAACAAATTGTAGAGGCGGTTAAGGAAAAAGATATGGACTATATGATGGCGATTCTTAAAGAGAACCAGCTTGATCTAAAAGAGATAGACTCCTATCAGGAACTATGGAATGATATTCTTGATGCATACTTTTCGGAAAAAGATTATCCATTCGATCTTCTTCAAACATTATTGCATGTGGGTGGAAATGTCGAAGATTTTCTTGAACAATATCGTCCTGCAAATAAGGAAACGAAGAAAATGATGGTTATGCAAACCTGTATAACCGCAAGTGATTGTCCAGAATTGATGTTAGAATAAGAGATGAACAGTTATTATTTCCATGATGAATGACATGATGGAAATAATAGGAAACAAATCGTTTACTTGCGATTCTTATGGTTCTTCTTTCCGCGTCTCGTGCGGCTACGTCTAGTGCGCTTTGAGCGTGTACGACGTTTGCCACCAGTGGTTCCGCACGCTGGATTGGAAGCGCGACCCGCCACGGGAACATTGAGCATGAGACCACCTACCGCACTGGTTCCACCAAGCGTCTCAAACTGATGGGAGTATCCAGCAGTGGTTGCACGGGAATCAAGTGGACTCGCTAGCATCGCACCACCCAACATGGGACGCTGGATCATTCCTGTTCCTGTGTTCATCGAATTGGCATGAGCCCCTTCGCATGCAATACTGTTGATGCGAGAGTAAGAACTCATTCCAATCGGGTTCATAGAATCCAATAGTGCACCAGGGTTGGATTCGTAGCGACCACCCGTTTGTACTGCTTGCGCTGCTTGCGCAGAAGGATCCGTCGGCGGCATTGTCGCACCAGCTGCGTGCGTTGCTACACCAGGAGCAGATACTTGCGCAGGAGCTGAAAGCATGTCTCCCACCGGATTCTCAAAGGAAGCTACCGAGAGCTGAGTTCCACCACGCATACTGCGGCGCTTATGCTTGCGACGCATACTACGCATACCGCCCACCATACCGGATACACCTAGACTGCCAGGGAACATGGACATAAAACTGGGACGAACCACTGCATCCGCCACACAGTCCTTTCCTGGTCCAGAATATTGTTGATAAATGGGATTTCCAACGGAAACAAAGTTAGAAGGAGATACGGAATAACCGCCTCCACTGGATCGTCTGGATCGTCGCATTCTATTGAGAGGAAATGATTAAAAGCTAGCATGGTGGAAAAAAGACGCAGTCGTTATGGGATTCGATTCAGGCATGACTCGAACAATCTGGTATTTACGAAAATTATCATTCCATTCGACTTCGACAGGAAGTCCCACGACTTTTCCAGAAAACAGTTTTCGCAACTCCTGGGACATCTGAAGTGTCGGGATGGATGCCATTCCTAGCGATTCGCCCTCTTGTGCTGTTAGAGCGTATGTATCTGGTAGAACGGATTTGGTATAAGGAGTGCACATAGCACATAGTGTTTGTACCATCTCTTGACTTCGTTTCATAACGGGCGCAATGAACTTGACAGGTGTATGTTCAGAAATGGTTACCGTATCTTTCCAGTACCAGCGAGGTTGTCGGGAATGATCGGCCTGGATGATCCAGTAAATCGCGGAATTGTAGTGCAAATTCCAATCCTTCAAGGCGATCGGTTTGACAATCTGAGGCTGAAACGCCAGGAGAGGCTGATCAGGAGGAAGAGACCCCCAGAACGAACGCAGGGAATTCCAGCGCTCGGAAAAGGGCTGATGGGACCATAAATCCTTTCCTTGATAAATGACAATGTCTTCGATCTGAAGAACGGATTCTCCTGCCAGAATATTGGCGAGACAAACGGTTGCACCCTTCTGGCAAAACGTAGGAGGGAGAAGCCAGCGAAAGGTCATACCTTCCTGACGCTCAGGGTACCAAATGCAAGGTGCAAATTCGTCGATAAAAATCAGGTAGCCGACGGGGCGTTTATCAAACTTGGGCCACAACCAGACGGACCCCGATGAAAACGTGGGCTTGGAGCGATGAAAAGGCATATGGATTTCTACACGCTCTTTCAAGAAGGGAAATGTGCGAGAAAGGGATTCAATGGCCGAGATATGATCATTATCTAGGCGACGGAATCGTGGAACCTTTTGCTTCTCAAAGTGGGGAGTGGTACTGCTAATCGATCGACTCATTCTATATGTTAAGCGTAAATTAGCTTTAAACTCTCTAGAATGACGAAAAGCTGGTATCATTGTACGTATCATTTGCAAAAATACCAGGCATGAATTCCCCACCACCTTGAATGATTTCTGTTTGAAATCCCTGCGAGTTATCGTTGGAGACTTGGGTGGTATGACTGGCAACACCGGATTGAACCGCGAGGGAGGTCATGTCATTTGTCGGTGGTGGACGGAACGAACGCTCAGGATGACGTAGATTCTCGGGAATGTCTGAACTCTCCTGTTGTTCGTGGTAGGGATCGGTCGCCTGCGGCTCTCCATAAACAACGGCTTCATTCGAAGGAGAGGCGGCGCTGGGTGGATGCGGGCCGGAAGAAGCAACGTCGCGAGGGGCGTAGACAGGGGCTTGGCGAATTTCAATGGAAGCAGGGGCAGGAACTTCGAATGACTCCATGGGAGCAGGTGAATCATCAATTGTAAATACTTTATCACGGATCATCAAGTAGACGGCGAATCCGACTGCCAGAATGGAAATCAGAGCGACATAGGAATTCATTCTTTTTGGTCTCGTGAAAATCGTATGAGGAATTCTCCATCATTTGGTAGGTTCTTTTTGATACCGTCAGGACTCTGGATTAAAACTGTTGTAGATCTCCATTTCTGAATAGCAGACCATTCGGTTTGTAATGCATTCACATCATATTCTGTATCTTTTTTCAAAATGCATCGCATCCATGACCCGACTTGTTCTAGGGTTGCGTAGGAATCCTCTTTGACTAGGCGATAGGGAATCGTAAGAACTTCTAGGAGATCTGCTCCCAAACAATCCTGGGACAACCGCTTGGCCTTCCATATCAGGACTCCAGAAAGAGCGGTTTGCTGTTGATATTCGTATCCGATCGTAGTGTTCCCGTTTTCTTGCATAAACCAATTGGATCCCGAATAATAAGTACATGTTGAAAGGGTTGGAATGGGCTCGGATGCTGGCCATACAAAAATTGAGGGCATATCACGCTTAATAGATATACCAAACACGCTATTTAAGCATTCATCCAAGTTCTACACTAGAGAAGATGACATCCTTACATACCGTTGTACTTTCCATTAAGGGTGATGCCAAGAAGGCTACGTTGTCGCTAACAGATGATCGGTCCTTGACGATGGAGATCATCCAGAAATATTTCAAGAAGAAGGAGGTTCCAGAATTGGTGTGCCAGTATGAAACGGATCGAATGGTGCTGTCGATCATTGGCTACAAAAAAGGTAAAAAAGGAACAGAAAACAAGATCGAATTACCGGATCCTCATTTGGAGACGGTGCTCTTTGGAGATGCCATTGTTGTGGCATCGCATACTCCACGCTGGGACCAACCTCTCCCCTACACGGTGGATCAGTGGAATGCATTCTTCCAAGAACAAGGAGGCGAGGATGCAGAGGATGAGGAAGAGGACGAGGAAGAAGTAGAAGAGGAAGAGGAAAAGTCGGTGAAGGACGATTTTGAAGAGAGCGACACGGATGAAAAGGACTTGATTCCAGATAAGGAAGAGGAAGTGGAAGAAGAGGCTCCAGTGGTGGTAAAGCGAAAGCGTTCCCCGATTCATCCGAAAGTGGATGTGAATGCATGGAAGGAGGAAATCCCGATCGATACCGAGGCAGATTCCAACCCGTTTCGAGTGAAATGTCTGGAGGCGTTGTCTTTCCTGAGCCCGATGTTTCCTCAGGAGGAGATCCGTGAGCTAGAGAAGGCGATCTTTCAAGCATCGCATCAATATGCCCAGCGGCAATACATTGCTCTGAACTGGAAAACCCCACAATTCTGTGAAGCGTATCGGCAACGATTCCGATCGGTCGTTAGTAATTTGCACCCGAAGAGCCCTGTTGGAAATACACGCCTTATTATGCGTGTACAAGAAGGAGAATTCCCCTTATCGTTTGTTCCATTTATGACGGCATATGAGATGTATCCGGAGCATTGGTTTGCGTTGAAAGATAAGTTGTTGCAACGCGAACAAAAGATTTTGGAAGGAAACAAGAGCCGTGCGACGGATCAATTCAAGTGCCGACGGTGCCAGAAGAGGGAGTGCACGTATTATGAGCTTCAGACGCGCTCGGGTGATGAGCCGATGACGATCTTCATTACCTGCTTGAATTGCGGCAAGGAGTGGCGTCAGGGTGGTTAATGGGTGCGACGAGTACGCTTATTTTTATTACGAAGTGTACGACGTGTTTTCTTCATTTTACGTGTTTTACGAAGTGTACGACGTTTACGTTTGCGTCCGCCTTGTGGTCCTGGTGCAGGTCCTGGGTTTGCGGGCGGCATTGGTGTTGTATATACTTGTCTTGAATGAGGGATTTGCGAAGGATGAATAATATTTGATGCTGCAGCTTGTGATGCACTGATTGATGCATCTGTTAAATTGGTATATGTATTTGCTATCGCCGCCGCACTTCTTTCAAAAGCATGTTGCACCGGTTTTTCAGCTCCAGATGGAAATTCTATACTAATAGCACTAAGGGGTGGAGTCGGTGCATCAGAATTCACATTTGAATTCTCAGGGGGTGGGGGTGGAATTGTAATTGGTGTCAATTGTCTATTTTTTTCACTCATGTCTACCTATTCCTGAGAATTAAGAGCTACGTTCCTCTTTTTCACAATCATCAAGAACCGATTGAAAAAAATCGCACTCCATCCGTTCTTGAAGATACTCATGTACCGATCCTTGTGCACCACCGCATTCAAAGTGTGGATTCTCAAACTGATTTGGATCCGGAAGAGATAGTCCAGAAGGTGAAACAGGTATATGTTTTACATAATATAGCAATTTTTTATGGTACGTTTCGGAATCATGTAGACCATACCCAGGAAGATTCAATTGGGTCCCATTGGAATCAAACTGATGAACATAGGATCGAAATAGACGATTTTCAACATGTCCGTTCCCTGCTTCGATCATTGCGTTATAAAAGCCGTAGGTTCGATTGGGAAACAGCCAGTGAAGGGGGTTAGGAAATCGTCGATATAAATCGACCTGCCCTGGATGGGCGGACAAATAATGAACCGTCTTGAGATTGGGAAAAAAAGAAGGCGATAGAAGCCGGTTCACGCCTGCACGACTGCAATGAATCAGGGTCGCCGTGGTCGCATTGGGAAAACAGAGGCTGGGATGAAATGGCTGGGAACCAATTTTATAAAAACATACGTTCTTGCTATGCTGGAAATGGGAATAGATAGAACTCATCTTATCATAAGAATACACGGTCGTCTTTAGATATGATCGATTTTCAGTTGAACTCCAAAGTGTCGTTGAAGGGCGGATTGCTGAGCCTGATTGGGAAGTGATTTGTGCGATTCGATGTCTTTAAAGGTATTTTTGGAGAAGGAGCATTTTTGATCTGCTTTTTCTTGGGATAGTCCGAGTTCCATACGCTTTCGAATGAGTGCTTGGATCGATTCACCCGATACACGCTTTTTCGGGGGAGCATAGTCGTCGGTTTGTTCGAGCTTCGCTAGACGAATCTTCTCGGAATCAACGGCGGGTTTGCTATCTTTCGGGTTGCGTCGCTTGAGAACAACGGTGGTCCAATCTTGATGCTCCATGGTGTACTGTTTCTCTCCCGTCGTCCTGGTCATCAAATTTTTTAATTCCGAAGATTCATTAAGAATGGCCTCCGTGGTCGAACGAAAAAATATACCAATCTCCCAATCCATTTTACATGAACAAGAATATCGTATCGTTCAATCGATTCGAAAACGACGTGCACGAAGTTATTGTCATATCATCCGAATTAAAGCAGTAAGAGGTCGGACAGTCTCCAATATTCAAAGGATCCGTTTGGAAGAGGTCTCTTTACAATGAAAGGAATGCGTTTTTGTTCGAGTTCCAACCGAGCAATGTCGCGCACATCGGTTATGTGTTTAGGAACCGCTACAAACGGGGCGGATCCTCGGCTGATTTGATTGGCACGAAGACCGATGATTTTGGTACGTTCAAAGATGGTAAGAAAAGGGTATGTCCGGTGATTCTCGTCGGCTTGATCTCCGCCAGGAGGTGCGATTTGTAATGGAATTTTCGGGAGAACTTGCTCAACATAGTCCAGCATGCACTCGGGATGTTGTTGATAGAGTTTCTTGAGTTCAGGTTTCATCTCGGATCCGACTTCTTCTTCTGGGAGTTCCACGCCGTCATACTCCTCGGCATCATACTCTTCATATTCGACATCTTCTTCATCAGCCATGGTTCTACCTTGAATTGTGGAATTTAAATCATCAAATTTTACGGGCTCATGAAAATTGAGGGCATAAAGATTCCATCTATTTATTCACTAGACATGACGGAAGTAGAACAAGAAGTCAAAACATACGATAGCTTCGATGAGATGGGTCTGGCTGATCCATTGATTCGTGGTGTATACACCTATGGATTTGAGCGTCCCTCCAAGATTCAGCAGCTCGCCATTGTTCCGATGCGCGAACAGAACGACATTTTGGCACAATCTCAGTCGGGAACGGGAAAGACAGGTGCCTTTACGGTAGGTGCTTTGGCGACGGTGGATGCCTCCAAGCGTGCACCACAAGTTTTGGTGATTTGTCCAACGCGCGAGTTGTCGCAGCAGACGGAGCGTGTCGCGGCGGCGATTGGCTCGTACATGAATCTGAAAGTCCTTTCTGCCACGGGCGGCAATCAGATTCGCGCGGACGTGTCAGCATTGAAGGCGGGTGCACAATTTATTGTGGGAACCCCTGGTCGCATCTTTGATTTGATCTGCCGCGGCGAACTATCGGTGGAGCATATGAAGTATGTTATTCTGGATGAGGCCGATCAGATGTTGGAGGATTTGTTCGTGGATCAGATTCGTGCCATTCTGAACAGTAAGTTTCCACCCTCCACGCGTTTGGCCCTGTTTAGCGCGACCATGCCGAAGAATGTTCTTGAGATTGCAGAGACGTATCTGAGCAACCCGATTCGTATTCTTCTTCCTCCTGATGAGGTCACCCTCGAGGGCATCAAGCAGTACTATGTTAGTTTGGATCGCGAGGACTGGAAGCTACCTGTTCTTCTCGATCTGTATCAGCAGATAACGGTGAATCAGGCACTCATTTATGTGAATAAGCGTCAAAAGGCGGAGTGGTTGGCGAAGCAGCTTACTTCGCATGGGTTTACGCTGGAGTTTATTCATGGTGAGATGGAGGTCGCGGAGCGTAAGAAACGTATGGAGGATTTTCGATCGGGTATGACCCGCGTGTTGATCAGCACGGATCTGTTGGCACGTGGTATTGATGTTCAGCAGGTGAGCCTGGTGATCAATTATGAGATGCCGATTCAGCGTGAGAATTACGTACACCGCATTGGTCGCTCGGGTCGTTATGGTAAGAAGGGCAATGCGATCAATCTGGTATGCGGTGATGAGATGAATGCGATCAAGGAGATCGAGTCGCATTATTCGACGGTTATTTCGGAGCTTCCTGAGGATCTGAGTGCACTAAGCGTTGCATAAATATTGTATGATACATCGAATGAAATGATAACAAAAATATCTTTATTTTTGTTATGATTTGATGAATACCTTATCGGATTATTCGCGAATATCATTCACGAATGTCGTGGCGGCACGTCGGACATGAAACATGTTGTTCAAACCATGTATCGATACAATCTTGGTGAAATCGATGAGCACAATGACGGATCATTCTCATGGACTGATTTTGTTCAATAGGGTCTTGGCAGATGGAGCAATTATCATCTTGAGTTTGAAGTGAGGTAGTGAGAATGGTACCCGCCTCAATTTGTTCAGGGCTGGGGAAAACATGTACACGATCGTTCAGAAAGGACTGTAGATTTGGTATACCGTAATATCCATAAGTTGATCCAATACCAACGGACGAGGATGATCCGACGGACGATGACGTTCCAATCCCGACAGAACCCCCAATTAATTCTCCAATAAAGGACATAATTGGATCGGATGGGGCTTGAAAGACAGATCGACGACGGCTTCCATAGGAGGATCCAATGACCATTTCACTCTGGAGGGGTGCGGTGTAGAGGGCATTCAATACTTCAATTTGTGAACGAGAAGATGGTGCTACGCTTGCAGCAACAGGTGCTACGCTTGCTAAAGGTGCAGGAACCGAAGGTGCAGCAGGTACAGGAACAGCAGGAGCAGGTGCATGAACATGCGTTCCTGTCGGGCCAGACTGTCCAGACCATACAGGTGGCATACGTCGCTCATAGGATGCGCGTGCTGCCTCATATGGATTCTGTTGGGCGACACCGATAACATAATTCAACACATCTCCTACATTGCGAAATCTGGTAGGACGATAGAGGAGGTCAGGAAAGTTGTTGTGAAGGTCGTTGAGCAGGGAAATCGAATAGGGGTTCGACATGATAGGAGTTGGTAATGATGACTTAAGCCCAAATCGCGTTCAATTTTTAGTATGGCGTCGCCTGATCCAAGCCACAAAGGCGTCGTCGGAATCCAAAACATGGGAAACACCTGTTATTGTAATTCCACCATCCAGCTTCTTCGAGCTTGTTCCGAGTGGGATGTCTTCTGTCTAACGGAGCCCTTTGCGGAACAACTGAAATCAGTTCCAGACGATAATCAGGACAAACGAATCTTGTTGGCGTATCAGGATATCTTGAAATCTCTATGGTCTGCCTCCTTGCCCGCCTATGTTCGCCCCCTCGGATTCATCTCCGAAGTCTGCAAAGCGGTCAAGGGAACAGTGTATGAATCATTTGGTATGCCGGTTCCAAATGATAGCCATGAATACCTGGTCTATCTGTTGGATCACTTTCATGAAGCACTGAAAACCACCTGCGAGTACAAGGAACAACAGGTTCCTCCTTCGGCAACGGATCAAGAGCGAATGCGAATTTTGGCAGCGAATGGATGGAATCGCCATGTTTCCAAGAATACCAGCAAGGTAGTCGATCTATTCTTTGGAATGACTAGAAAAACGGTTCATTGTACGAACTGTAAGAACAAGACGTATCAATGGGAGGTGTTCAATTCGTTAAAGGTTCCTTGCGAAGGCCAGACCTTTTTGGAGTGGATTCGAAAGGAGGCGAGAGAAGAATCGGAAATTGAGGGATATTCTTGTGATGCGTGCAAGGGGCGTCATACCGCGAGTATCCAAGTGCATCTATGGCGTCTTCCTCAAAATCTATTTATTACGCTGCGTCGATTCAATTATGATGGTCGAAAGAATATGACACGGTGCCCGTATGAAGGCGATGTTCTTTCGATGCATGAATTCTTTGCACCTGAATCGGAGGCGGCCGAGCAGCCGTGGAACTATGAACTGCGGGGTGTATCGGATCATCATGGAACACATATGGGTGGACATTATACAGCTCAATTCAAACATCCGATATCGCAACAATGGTGGTGGATGGATGATGATCGTGCACGTCATCTAGAGAGTCCACAATTTTCAAGTTCGAATTACATTTTCTTTTTCAAGAAACACACTTAATATGCAGTGGAGGATCCAGCGAAGGGATCTTTCTTCTCTTCAAACCCTTCTGGTTCAGCGTGATTCAAGTAGGTTGTCGAAACACGTCCCATGAATCCGGAATCTCCACAAACACGATAGTGAATGTGCGATTCTAGTTTTCCCATGAAAGGGACCTTATAGGTCTGAGGATCGCGCACTTTCATAATGGCAACACCGTCTCCGTTCGAAACCGCGACGCCGGCATTATCGTATTTCTGATAGGCGTCCATCCACGATTTCACGTTTTTGAGACCATCGGAGGAGGGCTCGGAGGCCCAATACATGATTTTGGTATGAGGTTCAATGACTACCTTTACTTCTTTCGTTGCTCCCGGGGGTTCGCGAACTTGTAAGACAGAGCATGGGACAAGTGTGGGTCCCAGGAAGGGAAGATAGGTATCACGATCAAACATAACGTAGAGGGCAGAGAGTCCTACCAGAACGTAGAGTACGGTTGAAATACGGGGGCCGACAAGGCGTTCTAGGAGATTGACGTTCATAATACCAACACTCAGCCAATTAAGAGCACCGATGACAATCAGCATGATTGCGACCTTATATGCCAATTTAGAGAGATAGAGGGGAGACCATACGCCTATAAAACGATCTTCAAAGAACATTTCTACTATATAGATTCATTTAACATATTTTCATTGGAGTAATGGTAAATGAAGAAAGCGAAGCAAACGAAACAAATAATATCATAAACACAATTGAAAAAAACATCTCAGAAACGGTGGCATCAGGAGTTCAATGGATATTATTCTTTTTAAAGCCATCCCAGCAGGCCTCTTTGTTTTCGGTTTTTCATTATGTTATTTTTATCATCGGATTCTATGTTTTCTTTTTTGTTAGATATCAACCCTATCGAATTATTGTTTATATCTGTATAACATTCGCAGCGATCAGCTATGAAATATTTAATAAATGTTTGTTTACTTCGATTGAATATTGTTTGTCTCCGATGCAGAATCCGATTCAAGAAATGATGAGTACGTATTTTGGAGAAGCAATCGAAGGAAATGAGAGTTCTAAAACGTTTTTATCCATCGCGTCCCTTGCATTAGGATCGATTATCATCATGGATGTCATAAAAAATAGAAAACGCTGACGTAAAGCCAGAGAACATGATATATCAGATGGCCCTCGACAACGCTCTTTTACAAAAGCATAATGTACGGCTCTATGGAAGTCATGTAGACACCTATGACATTATTAATGATTTCCTAGAGGACAATCGAAGTGAACAGGCATTTTACGTGGTGGATCTGGGTGAGATTGTGCATGCGGTAAACCAATGGAAAACCCTTTTGCCGATGGTCGTTCCTTATTATGCAATCAAGTGCAATCCGAATCCGGTTATGCTGGAAGCGTTGGCGTCTCTGGGTGTCAACTTTGATTGTGCGAGTGAAGCCGAGATCAAAACGGTGATTGAAATCACGAAGGATTCCACTCGTATTATTTTTGCGAATCCGTGCAAAATGTCGTCGCAGATTCGATATGCACGAGCGAATGATGTGGATTGTATGACGTTTGATTCGGAGGAGGAACTTTATAAGGTGAAGTTGTTCCATCCGTATGCGAAGCTGATTTTGCGTTTGGCGGTGGATGATAGCAAGAGTGTGTGCAAGTTCAATAAAAAGTTTGGATGTCGTCTGGAGCAAGTCCAGGAACTGCTCGTGATCGCCAAGACGCTGAAACTGAATGTTATGGGATTCAGTTTCCATGTGGGGAGCAATTGTTCTTCGGAAGATACATATTATGATGCATTGAAAACGGTACGTGAGGCAGTTGATATTGCGAAGCAACTCGATATTTCCATATCGATGGTGGACATTGGGGGTGGATTTCGTGGGGTGGATGGCCCAGGCGTATCGTTTCTTCAGATAACGGAGATGATCAAGAAGGGAATCCAGGACTTTTTTCCTGATCATGAGGAAACAGGGATCGAATTCATGGCGGAACCAGGTCGTTATTTTGCCCAGCGAACGCATACGTTGGTCATGAATGTTATTGGAAAGAAGATTGTTATGGACAAGGAAGAGAAGACCATTGTTTATTATTTGAATGATGGCATTTATGGGTCGTTCAATTGCATCATGTTTGATCATGAGCATCCGATGATTCTGCCGTTCAATGAGCGGAATGAAAAGCAGTTTCGAAGCCGATTGTTTGGTCCGACGTGTGATTCGATTGATATGATCTCCGACGAGGTTATGTTGCCTGAGCTGGCGACGGGTGAGTGGGTCTATTCGGAAAACATGGGCGCGTATACGTGTGCGGCGGGATCGAACTTTAATGGATTTCGAACGAATCTGTTTCGATATATTTTGAGATCGTAAGGTAGAGAGGATGGCGAGTTCATATGTAAATATTGAACAACTAAGAGCATCTCTAACAGAGTTTGGATTTTCCCCTAGTAATATTGCATTACAAATTGAACAAGCCCGTGAACAAGCCCAAATACAAGAGGCTGTCTTATCAACCGAACAAAATAGAGCAAGAAAACAAGAAGAAATAGACATTGTTCGTGGATTATTAGTTAGTAATGATCTAGTATTAATTGATACAGAGGGAGATGGAAATTGTTTTTATTATGCATTACAAGGCTATGGACTTATTAAAAACATACCTGCATTATCTGTTGACAATAGTGTTATGCGCCAAAAACTTGCAGGATTTATTAGGGGGATTCGTAATAATGCAGATAAATCAGGTTCACAGCCAGAAAGTTTTGCAAATATTATTATCAGTCAGATATTATCACCAGAAACCATACAATATTTAAATAGACAATATAAAAATCCTCGCGATTTGATAGATGCATACTGTACTGAAATACAAAAAGATAAACAATGGGCAAGTGATACAGATATAACGATATTAGCAAAGAACTTGAATAAATGCATTACAACTCGTATTGTAAGTAATGGTACATTGGGTAAACCTCAGCCACATATGGATAAATCAGGAACATGCCTTGATCCAATACAGGTATCATGGACGTCTGGGAATCATTACTCTTTACTTATTTCAGAAAATGATCCAGATTATATTGCTCTCCGTGATTTTGCATTCACAGAAAGAATACCCCTAAAATTACCATTGGTTCCAAGATTGACAGAGTTTTTAAGGAAATATCATCTTAAAAAAGGTACAAAGGTGGAAAGTAGTTCTACTAAACCAGCACAGGCTGCTTCAAGTAGTTCCTCTAAACCATCAGTTTCTGGATCATGGGAATGTCCTCGATGTACCTTTAATAATCAATCAAATGCACGTATTTGTGAAATGTGTGGGTATACAAGACAGACTTCAAGCAACGTTAATCCACTGTCAGGATATGCTACAAATGCAGCTAATAGTCTTCGACAATTGAGTTTAAATAAATCAAGCCATAGAGCACAGTCGGCTGCACCAAATAATGGACGTGCTGCACAGGCGGCCGCAAGTAGCTCTTTTAATGCTCCAGATGAAGAATATATTGCTATATTACGAGAGCAAATTAGAATATATAAACAAGATATAAAAGACCAAAGTGAATTAAAGCAGCCCGATGAAACATATCTTAAAATGGCCAAGGTGGCATTACAAAAACGGATTAACATAGCGACTAAACTCGGACTTAGCCTTGGTGGAACACGTAAACGTAAAATACAGAAACGTAAAACGCAAAGACGTAAAACACGTCAGAACAAAAATAAATCCCGCCGCCGATTATAAATACATTCCGTGGGGAACTTGTTCTTGCTCCTTCTTCTTGATAAATAGTGGAACATGATCCTTCTTGACAATGAAGGGAAGGGAAAAGTCCTTGATATAAAACGGTAGTTGGGGTGAATTGTACATGCGGAGCATATTGATTTTCTGTGTCATTTGTTCGATGCTTCGTTTGAGTTCGCGTACACCCTTCTCCTCCTTGGCGTATTCTTCAATGACCTTCGTCAGAATCTCCTTAGAGATCGATACTTTTTCGTGCAGATTTACCTCCTTGAGGGCGGTCGGCAGCAAGTATTGCTCGGCAATGACCGTCTTTTGCTTCAAGTCATATCCCTTCAGATCGATGACAAGCATACGATCCAGTAGAACCTTATCAATCTTATTGATATCATTCGCGCTGAACACAAACATGACCTTGCTCAAATCAATGGGAACGCCCGACAAGTATTTATCCTCGAAATCGCCATTCTGGACGGGATCCGTCAGATGAATCAGCAGGTTCATAACCTCTTCACCCTTCGGTGTCTGGGAGATCTTGTCCACTTCATCAAACATGAGAACGGTACTCATCGACTTGGAGGCAATAAGTGAATTCACGATTTTACCGCAGTGAGACGACTCATACACCAGTTGATGACCTGTGTAGGTACTCGCATCCGAATCACCACCCAAGGAGATGAATTGAAAGGGCCACCCGAGCGCCTTGGCAATACCGTTCTTGATCAAGGACGTCTTTCCGATACCGGGCGGGCCGGCAAGAAGAAGACAGAGTCCGCGACTATCGGGATTGGCGATCTTGCTGCAAATGAATTGCATGATCTGGAGTTTGGATTCGTCCTGGCCATAGACGGCATCGTCGAGACACTTCTTTGCCGTTTCCATGAATGCCCCACACTTCTCTGAACCGTCTTCCAAACGAACGGGGATCTCCTTGTAGACGCCAAATGGAATGCTAACAACCTTGTCAAGCCATGCTCGCAGTTTGAAGTATTCGTTGCTGGACGCTTCCAGTGTTTGAAGACTGTTGTACTTGGCAAGGATAGTCGCCTGGATTTCTTTGGGGAGTTTCATGGTAAGAATGTTGAGCATGAGATTAAATCCGTTTCCGCTGGCGGTAGGACGATTTTCGAGTGCAACGATCAACTCTTTTTGTTTTTCATCGGACAACTGTTTGAAGTGGTCGATCTGGGTATCGATGGTGTTTTCTTCAACAGGGGTAGTCAATAATTCCACGAATTTCTTAACTCCTGCCGATTCTTTCTTCATGTTGTATTTTTTAGGAACCATCGCGTCGTGTTGTCCACCTCCCATCTTGAGAATGTAGGTGAAGAGACCTCGAGTGGCTTCATCTTCGGCATCATCCATTTCTTCTTGCTCTTCCTCTTGCTCTTCTTCCTCTTCTTCATCGACTTCCTCTTCCTCTTCATCTTGTTCCTCGGTTTCTTCCAAATCTTCCTCTTCTTCCTCCTCTTCCTCTTCCGTTTCTTCGACTTCCTCCGATTCACTCTCTACGACGCGTCGATGCTCTACTTTCGGTTTTCTACGAACCTCGGGATAATGGACCGTATTCTTCTTAAGTTCTCTGTCAGCCCTCTTCTTTGAAAGAGCGAGTTCCTTGTCGATCCGCTTCTTTGCAATGACAGCTGCCTTACGAACAGGTCGGCGACGTGGAACATAATCATCGTCTTCTTCCGAATCGTAATCGATGATACCACGGATGTTTCCACGACTGTCTACGCTGCTGTCGCTGTCTTCATCATGACCCCCGTGCTTTCGCACGCGGCGGTCTTTCTTGGATTGATCCTTTCGTCCCATTCTATTTAGAAGGTTGTTTTTAGCCATGATGTACGTGCGTAATTGCGCCTACATCATATCTGCAACAAACAATCAAATTTTTATGATTAGCGGCGACGGGTTAGGCGACGAATCAAACGAGACGCAGTGCGATCCAGTCTACGAACTCCATTCTTGGCCGATTTCTTTGCCTTTTTAAACAAAAAACGAACACGGCGCTTTGTGCATCGCCCGATGTTCTTTGCCGCCTTGAGTGTCTTCGGAATCAATACCGTACTATTTCTTGATCTACGCATTTCTAATAATATGTTATATTTTAAATTGTCCTTAGAATCGTTGAATGCTTTCGTACATGTCCAGAAATGTGAATCGGGCCTTATTGGAAAGACCGAGCATCTCAGGCTGACGCGTCGATAGCGGATGAATACGCACCATGATCTCACTCTTCACTGTCGAACGAATCAATCCAATCGCATCATTCTCATCGTGCTTCAAGGGGTCCACGCGAATGGCCTTCATGATTCTCATGAGACAATCCGCAAATTCTTCGATGAGTTTGGTGGATTCGGGAATCGCCGTATTTGCTTCTACTTGTCCAATAATCTTACTAAGAATCTTCAGAAAGGTATCTGTATCCATAACATTATTCTTGATCAGTTCCGCCAAGAATTGGGAATATCCACGTCGATACTTTTTCTCCACATTGCGTTTGCACATTTCGTTATACGTCTCCGTTTGATCCTCTGCTACTTCGTCAAAGATCTCCATGTATTGGGTATACAGATTCGCCATTTCGGTCAGGAGTACCGGGTATAAAGTACTGAGCTCACTTAGGAGTTTCGCATAGAGAGGGCAGAAGATTTCCTCGCTGGCCGCCTTTTCAAACACAATCTTCATAAAACACTTCATCATGTCGGTTTGGCCACTGTCGATGATGGTAGTAATGAACTCTTTGATCTCATTGTAATTGGAATGACTGAACTTGTTGAGTTTACCGAGAAGAATGGTATTCAGAATGGTATCTTCCACTTTTCCGGATGTTTTTTTGAATTTGCTTACGTATTTTTGGTGAGGGGTGCGAAATCCATCGGTTGTTTCATTCCATGCACTGCGACGGGTATCGGAAGAAGTTGCTGCAGTCGCAGCAGTGGTTTCATCAGATGCAACCGCACGATTCCCGAACGAGTTATGAGCGGGGCGATTGGCAGAGGGCTTGGAGGGTGCACGATGCGAGTGAGAAGATCCACGCCAATCTACCGTTTTCCATCCATTATGATCCGCTGTTCGAATCGACCGATGAATGGTTTCAATCAATGCCAACACGGGGGCAGGAACGGTTGGATCCCGGATGCTCTTCCGCAGCGAATGAACGGTCTGAATGTCTTGGGAGAAGGAAGACATAGTAGGATAGATTAGTTTCTGTTTAAGCTTGACATCGATTCAAATTTTAACTTGTGTTTGGATTTCCATTTAAAATCGCGAGGGCGGAATCAGATGAGTTCCGTGGAGGCAATCGATATCGATGCGTTCTCCAAATGGCTCGGACTAACCACCAATGCCGCACGGTCCAGTCTTACCGCACAACTTTCTAATTGGTCGTCGGATCCTAGTCAATTAATGCAATTACGAGAGAAAGCCCAACGGTTTCAAGCCGCCTTTCAGCGCGATCCTACATTCTTTGAGGCATGTGAACAACAATTCAAGGAAATCGCCACCATCGAGGAGAAATGGAACGGACTCTTGCATCCCGAATCGGAACTTGAGAAAGAATCCTATGGAGAGATTTTATTCTTTAAACCCCTCCTTCAGCCTTTGAACTTTGTTCCTTTCTTCCTTACCATATGGTCCGCCTTGAGGGTCTATATCTTGCCAGGGCTCTCGCTGTTGATCCCATTTTTAACGTTGCTGGCCCCGTATTTTATTCT
>OFSF01000138.1_pt1 | contig 31145 bp, 40 predicted proteins | sample 1543271 | NCBI WGS metagenome assembly OFSF01 (sample SAMN07774227, study PRJEB24372) | wastewater metagenome | isolation source: Exp Tend VB 100WW | collected 2016-02
GACTGTGGTTTGGTTTTTAATTTTCTAGGTTTGCTCTTACCATTACTATATCTATGCTGAAGCATTGACTGGCTAATAATTGGGGTACTAATATTATTTGCCTTGACCCTTAAAATATAAATATAAATAAGCAAGGCAAGTATTACTGTTGTCCCGATAGCACCATACAAATTATTCATAAAGACTCCCAGGTATTTAGTATATCATTTTTTATCAGAAAGAGCCTTTATTATCTCTTCTATAACAACTCTTTGATCTTTGTCTAAAGACTTTATTGCATCTATGTCAAGGCCTTTTGGACCTATCTTAACTAGAGGATCTTCTTCTGTTATATCCATGTCGATAAAACCTTTTTCCCAAAGTTTTAAGGTAACTTCTGAAAAGTATATAGAAAGATCATCACTAAGTTTAGAGTCTAACTCCTTAAGCCTATCTGTTGGCCTGTAAAGTGGTTCTCCAGTCTCAGAGTCAGTACCTGCAAACTCTAGGCCACCATTAAGTATTAACTTATCTACGGAGTCAAACTCATCCATATTTACTTACCAGACTTTTTCCTAGCCTTTGAAAGCGCTGTAAAATCTTTTACTTTGGTATCTCCAAGGTATCCCCATGCGTATCCATCATTGATCATCATGTCATTAAGAGATACTGTGTTGCCATCTACATATACCCAGCCTAAAATGCGACCATACTTTTCAGATGAGTCCATCTTCTCAGTCTTGATTACAACAGACTTAGCATCCTTTAGAGACTTCTTTAGGTACTCCTTGGCTTCAAGGCCAAGAGCCTTCTCTGCAAGGTCCTTTGTGCGAGACTCAGGGGTGTCAATACCAGCCAGTCTAACACGAGATGCAAATAGGATATCAAACCCCAAATCAATAAGAACATCGATGGTATCTCCATCTACAACATTCTCTACTTTTCTTACATAGTACTCATACATTAGTAATCCTTACCTTTTGATTTATTTTCTACAAGTTTTTCTCTTTCATCAAGAATAGTAAGCGCAAAAGACATCATCTTCTTATATCCTTCAGAACTATCCATGATCTTATTATAGTGATGACCACAAAACATTAGGTCTCCAGATATACCAGTTACCTGAACTAGAGCCTCAGCATTACAAGAGTCACACCTATCCAATGGGGATAGTGTCCACTGCTTGACTTCTACTTCTTCATCAATCATTGTCTTCATAGTATACTGCCTATTTCTTTCTATTATCAGTGGAATAAAATCCACTACCGTTGAAAACTGCTCCTATATTAGAGTATACACGAACTAAAGGGGAATTGCAAGTCTCACATATATACCCAGGATCATCATCTCTGATAGATCTTTCTTTAGTATATCTTTGTGCACATGGCATGCAATCGTATTCATAAAGTGCCATAGACTACTTCTTCTTTTTTGCTTTTACTGTCCAGACTGGTGCATTGAGGTTATCTCCGCCCCACTCATATCCAAGTGTTTTGACAACAAAACGAATAATCTTAATACGCATTACTTGATTCTCCTAAGCCAACGATTGTTCCAGATTCTTTCAAATATAAAGTATCCAATAATTTCCCAGCCAACGTATACAAGAAATCCTATAGTTATAGGCTCTAAATATTCATTTTCCCATTTACCAGTAATAATATATATCAAATATGAAAACAACAAACTGGCAACTCCTACATGGAATGCAGTATAACTTATTGCTTTAAGAGAACTTCTCTTTTTTGACTCCATCAGAGTGCTACCTGAGATCCCTTGCCACCACCAGAAGACTTCTTTGCTACTGGTTTAATTTCTTTTGGTGCTGATGGCTTTGCAGGTGCTGGTTTCACAGATGCTGCAATCTTATTTAGTAGTGGAGCATTTTCTTCACCAGCATAGACTGGACGACCCCAACCAACTACAGCGTTAACTAACTTCTTCTTGTTATTCTTTACATATGCACGAGTCTTCTCTACGCACATTCCGCCGTTGCGCTGATCTCCCTTTGCAGTTCCTGAAGTGTTTCCTTCAATAACTTGGATAGTTCCATCTCCGTTGTTCTTAATGCAAAGACCAACATGTGAAATACGATTTACACCATCGTCTGGGAAATCAAAATAGATCCAGTCTCCTGCTTGTGGGTCATCATTACGAGCATCTGCCCAGCGACCCTCTTTCTTAAACTGATCTGATGCTGCTACTGTTGATGCAGACTTAGGGAATGATTTTACTCCCGCAGTAAATGCACACCAAGAAACGAATGACTGGCACCATGGTTGGAAGTTAACCTTAATCCATGCACCATACTTTGTTTCATTATCTTTAGGGCCTTCAATTGTGCCCAATTCTTTTTTTGCAACCTCTATAATTGCTTCTACTGATCCTTTTGTAGCCATGACTACCTCCTTATAGGTATCTTTATCTTATTATATCATAATAGGCGTTGCCCTGCCTATAGGGTTTCCCACTTAAAGTGTTTTCTATATTTTTCTAAATCAACAATATTTGGATCCACCCACCAATCTTCATGGTACTCTCTTACTACCAATGAATAACCTAATGAATCCAAAATCTCTCTTTGAGTATCTCTCATTGCAACATTTCTCCAGTACATGTTTGCATCATGCTCAAATGTAATAACCGTAAACCTGTATTTATTTAACGGTACCGCAATCAATCCATGCAAAGATAGATAATGATTTCCGTCTGGCCTTCCGTTAAGTTTGTACCCAGAATCGATATCAACCTGCAAGTAATCTATCTGATTAGGAAAATTATTTTCTTCAAAGTATTTAATGTAATCAAACTTTGTGGCATCTCCAAGGATGCAAGGGTTCTTTCTGTTCTCTGTTATTTCTTTATGTAGTTCTGGAACTATCTCAAAGGATACGCCATTCCAGTCAAACTCTGTTTCTAGTCTATATGTATTGCTACCATTTTTAGAGTGGTATGCTCCTAGTTCTACATAGTATCCCCCAGTTTTTTGATCCATGAGGTCTATGACAAACTCTTCTTGTCTGCTTGTTGGTTGAAATTGCATTGTATTCCTTTCAATAGTTTTGTGCTGCCCCACCTGGCCTCGATCCAGGGACATCCGAATTAACAGTTCGGCACTCTACCATCTGAGTTATAGGGCATAGAAGGCAGTTTTAGTCATGCCCAGGACATTCGTCTAGTTGCGACTATACGAAACTGTATTAATTACAATCTTTGGAAGAGCATTAAAATACTCTTGAAAAGTTTTGTATGTATTATTTTTTAAGTATGTTGTTGCTGAAACAACTGTGGCTCCTGAAGATCCAGAAAGATTAAACTTAGCAGTAGGAATAGTTCCCTTGTAAATTTCTAATGCTCCAAATGTAACAATATCGAGTCCAGGACCTCTGTTTGTTGCTTTTTCAAGTAGCAAAGATGTGGCTGTAGTTAATGCTCCAACACCAATAGCCCCAGGAGTACATGCAGGCCAACCAATAACATCAGATCGAGCATGATTTCCTGTTGCAACAAATACTGGAATATTCTTTGCGTTTAATAAAGAAACTGCTCCAGTAGTGACATTGTCAAAGTTTGGACTATTTACATTGCATCGACTAAGGTTTCCTGTATCTACTGCAGCCTGACTAATAGATAGTGCGTCAATACTATACTTATCTGAGTTTTTTGATACCCAATCAATTGCAGCGACCAAAGACTCTGGTCTGTTTGCTGAAGAGCCTGAAGCGGTAACATTTGAGTATCTAATAAAAACAATCTTTACGCTAGGATCAACCTTGAGCGCTGCCTTTGTCATCCAGTCTCCGTGGTGTGTTCCGTCATTGAGAGATTTTGGCCATACAACTGCGCTGGCTGCGCCTGGACCCTCTACAAAGTTAGTCTTGTTTGGACAAGATAGGTTTTGTGAAAAACATACTTCATAAATAATAGATGAGAAATTTTTTGAATCAATGGCTGTGTCAATAATAGCCAAAACCTTTTGATCTTGTGCTTGTGCTGGTGCAAGTGCTGTAAATGCAATTGCAACTGATAGTAATGCGAGTAGTACTTTCTTCATTGTGTTCTCCTTGTTGTTGTTATTGTTTGATTTTTAAAACTACTTGGCAAGGGTCTCCGCCCTCTTCCCATTCTTGTTGTTCTTCATCTGTCATATAGGGATCTCCCTCATGAGTATTGCAGAACGGCTCTGTTACCCATCCCCGCTCAATTCCGTTTTCAAGCCAGATCTCAAACTCATCAAAGTCTGATTCTATGTTCTGAATGTCCTTTAGGATTTCTTCAAATTCTTCGCTCATATTATAAGTATACTCCTAAGCGCTTATGATGTCAACTGGTCCCATGCATGATGGGTTAAATTTAATAGCAGCATTTACTGCTTGCATTACTCTATTCCTTGCATTTTTCTGCTTATCTGTTGCATACAAAACCCCATAAGCATACTCTGCGCCAGAGCCCATGGCAAGATATGGAAGTGTGTACTTAGATAAAGACATATCTCCAGAACTGTGTTCATAGATGTTTCCACGAACTGCAATAATTAAACCAAGGTCTCCATCTTTAGATGTGTCTACCCAGAACTCATTATAGAATTCACGCAGTTCTTTAATAAACCTTGTCTGCATAAATCTATCTGTATCTTTAATGTTAGGTGCAGTTGGTTTAAAGTTGTAACGGATTCTTTCTCCGTCCATTGATCCAGCATATCCAATTAAGTATGGACCTATCTTCCAAACCTTTGGTGCTTCAAGTGCTAGAATGGTACCATCATCTGATGCTCCACGATCTCCTGCCATGTAAATTTTATCTTCATGGCGTACAACTGCAATACAGGTCATGACAAAGCCCTCTCCAGATAGGTGATACTTAAGTATACCATTGCCCAGAGAGGGCTGTCAACTAAGGTCAATAATGACTAATTAGCCTTTTTGTCTACCGTCTTAAACGCATCATTGATCTCTGCCAATGTGAGTTTTCCATCGTCCAAAAAAGCCCTTGCCAGTCTTTCAATGACTGTTGCTACGCCTAATAGTCCTGCTAAGAATACTGCCTGAACTGTGTCAATTCCTACTACTGCTCCAGCACCAAGTACTGATAGACCAGATGCTGCAAAGACTGCTACGATTCTCATCAAGATATTAGTGATTGCCTTTTGTGGGTGCTCCTTCTTAGGAGGCTCTACTACCTTTTTAGTTGCCATATTTAGTCCTCCTTTCTTAGCGGGATTGTGATAAGCCAGATTACTGTGGTTGCAAGTACTGCAATACCAACAATGTCTCTTGCTGATCCCGTCAAAGTTAGCCATGCAATAAAGAAGCCCAGGAGGGTGAATGCTTGTGCAATTAATTCCATACCTGCGTCTTTAAACCATTTAGTTAATCCCTTTAGCATTTTGCCTACCAGGTTTGTGGCTTTATTGATTATTTTCATTTGTTCCTCCTTATCATTGCCCCTGCAATTTGTGATACGATGATCACTGGGACAATTACTTCTTGCGCTTTCTCTCTCTGATCATCTGTCATATCGCTACCTAACTCAGAGAAATTAGACAGGAGTTCTACTGGGTCCACCGCAAATACTGCTCCAAGTGGGTCTGCTAAGAATGCTTCTGTTTGTACTTCTGTTACTGCATCTGCTAATGTAAATGGCATTGCTGTATCCCCTGCATATTCTGCTCTGTCAGTAAACTCAACAAATGCTTCTGCCAGTGCTGGGTTAGACTTCATCTGCTCAGCAATTTGTGCAACCTCTGAAGGCTTAATGCCAAGGTCTTCTGCAACCTCAGCCTTTGCTTCTTGAGTCAAGGCTCTGAGTGTTTGGCTAACTGCTGTTACTTGTTCAGGGGAAAGGGTAACTAATTTATTATCTCTGCTTGTAAGGTTTGCAATAACATTAGATAGATCTTCTTCTGTTCCAGTTCCCTTTTCAGGAACCAGGGCTGCTAATACCTCATCAGTAATTTCTACATCTGGTTCATTCCAAGGGTTCTCTTCAGGTTCTGGATCTGGTCCAGGTTCTGGTGAAGGCTCTGGGGTAGGCTGATTGTTTGCAGCGTTGGCTGCTGCTTGGGCAATAGCAGATTGAATTTCTCTTTGTGACTGCTCGTCATAGTAACGCCATGCGTTATCAATTGCACTATTGAGATTATTAATTGCTTGCTCGTATCCATCTTCAGCATTATTTTTATTTTGCAATGCCGTTGCAACATTTAAGACTGAGTTATTATATTCGTTTGTTTTATTAGTTAAATCTTGATTGTAATTATTTAATGTTGAGACTGCTTGGTTATAAACATTTAACTTATCATTGTAGACATCCTGTGCTAAGTTCTTTGCAGCAAGGGCATTATTGTAGTCGTTGGTTTGTTCTTGGGTTGCTCCAGATCCATGAGAAAATGTATTTAGATTACAACTAAAGTTTTGTCCCCATACTCTTGGGCTTCCAGAATAGTCACATCCTGCACCAGTCCATCCTCCAGGAATACCCCAACCAAGATGATAAGATCCAGGTCCTCCACCGTTGTACCACCAAATCTCTACATCAAATGTTTTGTCTGTAGTTACATCATATACAGGAGAGTAATCACTCCAAGTTGTTCCTTGCTCTACCCAGTTGTCTATGGCCAATGATCCGTCAATATACATTCTAAAACCATCATCTGTATATCCTGCAAAGTATGCTTGCGTAAACCATGATGGAACAGTTATCTGTCCAGTAAATTTAACTATAAAGTTTTCATATCTGTTACCACAAACTGGACGAGTCATATAGTTTCCATTTATTGTTCCACTACATAAGAATTGATCTGTGGCTGCAAGTCCATTAACTCTAATTAGACTATAAACATCGTATGCCAAACCAGCAGAACCAGCACTGTCTAATGCTTGCTGAGCGTTTGAAAGATTAATGTTGGCTACTCCAAGTGCATCGTAGGCATCATTTTTATTGTCTAAAGCAGTGGCTACCTCTTCTGTTTGTTCATCTACTGCTGATTGGGCTAAGTCTTTTTCTTCAAGTGCCGTGGCTTCTGCGTCAATGGCATCGTCATATAGGTCAGAGGTTTGAGTCTGGGTTTCTTTTGCAGATACGGCAAGGTCATACTTGTCTTCTGCCTCTTCAATTAGGGATATAAATTCATCCTTGTAGCCAAGGTCGTCGATGCTATTATTGAGTTCTTGTATTTCTTGGGCTGCAACTGTGAGGGGATCATCAGAGTGGGCACCTTCTGGGGAGATAATAAGCCAGCCAAATGCTAATAATGTGGCTGCTGCTATTCGTATTAGTTTTTTAATTACCTTTCCCCCTTGCAGACTGATGTCTGATAGGATGATTATACCATTTTATTGCACAAAAAAGGGGCTACCGTAATTGGTAACCCCTTAAATGTTGGACTAATTACTTAAGGTAAGTAACCTTAGCCTTTGGATTCTTTGCATTCCACTTCTTTGCAAGTGAATTGAAAGCATCCTTAATTGACTTAAGTGCAGCAGCATTATCTGCTGTTAACTTAGCGATAGTTGCATCCTTAGCAAGTACAACTGCATCTGAAGCAGTCTTTGCATCAGCAAGTGCCTTAGCAGAAGCAGCCTTCTCAGCAGCAAGTGCTGCATCTGAAGCAGTCTTTGCATCTGCAAGTGCCTTATCTGAGGCAGTCTTAGCAGCCACTGCATCTGCAGCAGCCTTTGCAAGAGCAGCATCTGAAACAGCCTTAGCAGCAACTGCATCCGCAGCAGCCTTTACAACTGCAGCATCTGCAACTGCCTTAGCAGCGATTGCTGCGTCCTTAGCAGCAGTCTGTGCAGCAAGTTCTGAAACTAGATCACGAACTGCAATCTCTGCAAATGGAGCAAGTGTTGGAGCAGTCAAACCAACTACTGCTGCTGCAACTGCATCTGTTGATGTTGTTGGAGCAAATGTAATAAGTGAGCGTGTTCCAGTTGCTGGAAGAGTTGCCTTAAATGTAGCAACTCCGAAGTCTGAAAGTGTAGCACCAGTCGTTGCTGTTGCTGTATCCATGACTGCTGTTGAAGCAAATACTGTTGCAGTAATTGACTTACCAGATACCTTGTTACCAAATGTGTCTGTTGCAGTTACTGTAATGTCTTGCTTTGTTCCTGCAGCACCTGTAGCAGGAGCAGAAACTGTTAGATTGTTAATGAGACCAGCAGTACCCTGAACATAGTATGTCAAAGTTACTGGACCATTTGTGATTACAATTGTTCCAATTGCTGTTGTCTTTGTGTAGACATAAAATGTTGCGGTTGTTCCTGTACCAGTTGCAACTGTCAAAGATGAAGATCCTGATGTTGCTCCTACTGGTGCAGCAGTTGAGTGTAGTGCAGATACGATTGTTGCATTTGTTGAAGTTGCAGTAACTGATGTTCCTGCTACTACTGTTGCTACGATCTGAACAACATCTGTATTATCAACAGTATTATCTGCAGGTACTGGACGTACGATTGCAGTCGTTAGCGCTGTTCCAGCAGTTGCTGGAGTGTCATACCCTGCGCCACCTGTTTTTGCGGCATTCCATGTGGATGCTACAACTGACATGGTGTTAGCACTTGCAGGTGTTGCTACCATTGTGCCCAGTGTCATGGCTGCAACCATGGCGAGAGCGATTTTCTTAAATGAGTTCATTTAATTTATTTCTCCTTGTTTATAGTGTTTTTAGTCCATCCAAATAATCTTCGATGTCTTTTATTTGGCTAGGTTTATATTGTATCACATTGCGACTATCCAGGTCAAATTGCTCCTCTGGAGTCTTTGGTCTGTCTTTAAAGGTGTGAACCTCTACTTCAGTGTCTATATTTTTTGGGGTATGTGATATTGCCCCAAATATTGCTCCACACACAGCATCAGCCAAGTCCTTTGACTTTTTGCGGGGGTGGTCAACTCTATCATTTTTCATAATCTTTAACTGGGTTAGTTCATCAAATAATAAATCTATTGCTGGCATAGCAAGTCTTTCCTCATACACAAGCATAGCCATATCTTCGTAGTGCTTCTTGGCAACAGAAACAGTATCAGTCTTCATTCCTACTTGCTTTAATTCATTTTGAATATCAAACGACTGCCAACGGTCAAAAGAAACCATACCAATATCAAAACCAAGTCTTCTAAGGTTCTGAATCCACTGTTTTACCTCAGAAAGATTTACAGGTCCTTCTACCTTTGGTTCCCACCATGCTACTGCATCTACTACTACAATTGGTGCTACCTGCTCGTAATTATTAATTACTTGAATGTTTACCCATTTTTCTACATGTGCAATTGCTACCGCACACTTATCGTGCTTTTGTGCAAGGTCAGCGTGAACATAATATTTCTTTGTTGGGTCTGGCTTAAATGATTCGTCAAACCTTTTAAATGTATCTACTGGGTTTCTTAATGTCATGCAGGCTCTTACTTTTTCTACCTGCTTAAAGAATGCATCTGATGCAAATGTTGGGACACAAGCAAAGCGCATCATCGCATCTCCAAGGTCTGTCATAAAAGCAATCATAAAGTCATCAATCTTGCGAGTAGGATTTACCTCCCATGTAGGTCTCTTTAGTGCAAACACTCCTGGATACTTGTATGAAAGTATCTGATCTTCATCCCAGGAAATTTCAAATGAGTTGTCTGGGCTATCTTCTGGAAGCAGTGGGTTGATAGTAAACTTGTGTGTTCTTTCAATAACCTCTTTCTCAGCAATAACATCATCATACTTTTCTGAGATAAAGTCTCCTGGATATCTTGGAAAAGAAAGAAGAACAACCTTGCCCAAGTCAGGGAAACGAGAGTCTACAGAACCACGAAAAGCCTTGTAAATATTATCAGCAGTCTTGCCCTGTTCATTACCTGTTCCAACTTCAGATGCAAAACCAGAAATCTCATCAAGAACTGCAAGAAGCAAGTTCAAGCCCTCATGTGACTCACGCTCAGAGTGACCAGAGTAAACTGTAATAGACTTGTCAAACTCAACTGAATCTGCTTTAGCATTGTACTTTCCTGCAAACCAAGGTGATCTTTCAATCTTTGATTTAAAACCTTTAAAGAAAACATTCTTGGCCTGTTGTGCGTTAATAGCAACGTTGATTAGGTCAATAGCATCTCCAGAGGGCTTACCAAAATACTTTGCTGGATCTTTAAGGCATAGAAGTTTGTATACAATGTATGAGCATGCTACGGTTGATGTGAAGTCTTTTCCAGATCCCTTGCCAAGTTGCAGAATGATTTCATTTTTTGTATACTTGTTGTAGTACTGAGTTCCTTTTTCTTCCCCAAGCAAATTTATAAGATCTTCTTTGCGATAGATCTGACTCATGGCTTCTACAATGTCGTACTGAATGTCAGACAAAGGTGGCTGTCCAAGGTATGCTTCACCTTCCACAAATGTTCTTGCATCTACTGGGGTTTCTTCAAAGTGATCATCTTGAAGTGCTTCAAGAAACTCATTGAACATCGTGGACAACTGTAATCACCTCGTTGTCTTTTGCAAATGAAGAAAGCCTACGCATAATCTCATCACGAACCTGTGGATACTCTGAAGCAATATCCTTTAATATCATTACAAGAACTTCTTGTCTTCTTTCAATCTCCATCATTTCTTCAGCAAGTTCTTTGTTCTCAAGGAGACCAGCCTTTTGTAGCATGTCGATACGCTTAGACTCAATATCCATTACAAGTTTAATTGCAGCAGTCTTTGCGCTAAGATTATTTGTCATTGATGCTTCATCAATAACCTCATATGTGCGTGATACTAATTTACTATAGTGTGTATCAGCAGCAGCAAGTGCTTCTTTGGCACGAGCACGAATAGCATCATTAGCAGATGCCATAACTTTCCACTCATTAATAAGTGTTACAACCTTTTGTCTTGGTATTGAAAGTTGCTTAGAGATTACTGTTGGGTCATTACCCTTTAAATATTCTTCTACTACTTGATTTACTTGATCAAGGTGCTTAACTAGATCATCTTCAGTTGACATATTTGCCTTCTAATCTATTAATTTCATCCTTGATATAAAAGATTGCTTTCTCAAGATCTTGTATGGTCTTTGCTTCATCTTTAAGTCCTGCTCTCCACAAATACTTAAAGGCATTACCAATGTTAAAATTACGATGACGAGTTATCTCAATGCACTCAATGCCAGATGGGTCTGATGTGTAGTGTAAGGGATTATTAACTTGATCAACTGTTATGTTTAGATTGTCACTCATAGGATTCCTCTTCATCAAGTTCCCAATCAAATGATTCTGGAATTCCTTTTAGCGCAGCAAAGGCAAAAGCAAAACCAACAGCGCCTGTGACAGCAAGTGCTACCAACGCTTTTTCAACTCTATTCATCGTTTTGACCTCCTTAATCCAAACTTGGCAAGGTATACGTAGATAGTCTCTAGACTCACTCCACACTCCTTTGCAATCTCTTCTGGAGTCTTCTTGTCCATAAGATATCTCTTACGCATAAAAGTCTCACTTGTATATAGTTTAGCAGCCATGGTACTATTTGTCAACTCCAATTGCTTTCCCCCAGTTTTTTATAGCCCAGTGCCCAATACCACAAGCATCTGCGACATCGTTATCAGTAATAGTTCTATCATAGATTGTATTAATAAACCTTATAGTTCTTTCTTTACGAAGGTTTCTTTCATAGGTCTTATACCAAGAAACTGATTTACCAGGATGTTGTGAGCGAATAAATAACTGCTCATCCTTAGATATCTTTTTGTTTCCTATGTAGTTTTGCCAAGTAATTGGTGAAACAGTTCCTATTACTTTTGTTCCAGTCTGACCAGCAGCACCTAAGATTGCTCCCTGAACTAAAGCAAGGTCTGCAGCAGTCTTTGGACTATTCATAAACACAGTGTGCTCAATAATTATTGCTTCAAATCCACCGTATATATCAAAAAATCCTTTTACTTTTTTACCTGCATCCATTACCTTTTCGTAGGTATTGTTTCCTTCAAAACTGATCTTACCAACCGACTCAAGGTTTTCTCCAGCAAACAAAGAAAACGCAAGGCTGTTAGTACTAGCGTCAATAGCACAAATTTTATGTGGCTTTATTTCTAGCCCCCACTTATTTTTTACCATTTATTTTTCCTTTTATTTCTTTTATTGCTTTAAGGACTGCATCAGGGTTTACACTGCAAGATGAGCAAACTGGATCATCATTGTATATAGAAAGTGGTGTAGAACAGGACTTACAAAGTCTTTTCTTACCTTTTCTTTTTTGTCTTTTAGATTGAAGATACCTTGCTGCAATCTTTTCTTTTGTTGCGATGTCTCTACAGTTTGGAGAACAGTATATTTGATAAGATACTGTTGGCTCAAAGTTGTTGTCGCAGCATTTACAATTGTTCACCGAGAATCTCCAAGGGTGCTATTTTTAACACGCCTGGACCTGCAGACTCACATGCTTTTTTAATTGGGCATGACTTGCATATCTTGGAGTTTGATCTATAGTTTTTGTTTGGCAGGGTTCTGTCTTCCCATGTCTTGCGAACTAGTCTCATCCAATCAAATGCCTGGTCTACCCACCGACGGTAATGATCGTTTACATCTACAGGGATCAAAAGGAGTTCATGATTATTTTTATTTTCATAAATCATTACACCAGTTGGTCTCTTTAAGATCTTCATATAAATAAGCAACTGCATTAAGTGACCATTCTTGGCCTTACCTGATGCCTTTCTATACTCAAACCCTTCATTCATCATTGTTTTAATTTCACCAATGAGTTCTTCTCCTTGCCAATCAAACATGACATCGCCATATCCAAAGATAGGGGGATCTTGGTTTGTAATCTTGAACTCTGTGGTGGCTTCGTTATTTTCATCACGATAAACTTTTGCAATTCCAGCGTTTAGCATTGCGTTTTGAATTCTTGCATGTGACAGAGTTCCTGCAGTCATATTGGCTGCGCTATAAGCATCTGCATTATCTTCGAACATCTGCCCATCAAAAGCAAGGTACCAGTATCGAGCACACTCACCATGCCCGTAGGCAATAGTTGATGGAGCAAAAGTCTTCTTTGTTGTATGCTTATCTACACGAGTAATCGTATAGCCTTCTTTAATCTTTGCCTCAAGCCCAGCAATATCGATGGGGTGAATTGGCTTTTCTTCTGGCTTTATCATTACCGTATGCAATAAATTCTTCGTCATCATTTCTCGTTTCTATTAGTATAAGTATAGCAGATTATCGGGTTATGTACTTTAGTGCAGACACCAAGTTATTTAACGACTCTGCTGCCGTATAATAAAGATTCTTTTTGCCTCTATCTGACTTGTCCACATTTGCCATCCAAGTTGCTTTAAAAGCCATCTTTGCTGCAATTGCTTGAAGCCTTACAATCTCTATATGTGCCACATTCAAAGGAATGTCTGGCTTTATAATAATCTTAGCAATGAATGTTAAGGCAGTTGTCAACTCTTCATCCTGCATATAGTCCGCTATCTCTGCCAAACCATTGACCATCTCTATCGTTGTTTGTTGCTGTTCCATTATTCCTCCACTAGATCTTCTAATATACTCATCTCAATTATAGCAAGTCTTACTTTAGAGTTACCCTCGCCTATGACCACAACTATCGCTGGGTCCTTGCCGTTCTTCATGGCATCGGTAGTAGCCTTTGCCCAAACCTCTTTATTTAATGTAAAAGATTTTCCAACCTCTTTAAAGTCTACAACAAAGTTTTTCCAGGAAGCATCTCCCTTTTGAGTGTTTCGTCCAGAGTTCTTGTGCTGCTTAGCCCCTATCCTTTTAGACTCACTCTTCTCTGTCATTGCCCTTGTATTTCTGCTTGCCAAACTTAACTGTGCTTAGGTGTTTTGCTGGACACATCCATGTTGCTGTTTTTGTTTCTGGATAAAGTCTTAGAGATCTTACCTCTGCCTTGCATTCATGACATACAAACTTGCCATGATAGACTGTAAAATTACCCATTTAACTTAGCCTTGATTGATTCTTGCAAGTCAAGATCCTCTCGCACTCTATTAACAAATGCTTCTTTGCCTTGGACTTTTGATCCATCAGGAAGGATGTACCATGCACCAGTGCGCTCAACAATACCGTTTAGTTCTGCTGTAGTAACCAAATCACCAATGGTATCAAGACCAATATCGTCACCTCTAAAGTAAAAATCATACTCACCAGATTGGAACCCTGGAGAGGTTTTTGAGAACTGTAGTTCCCACTTAATAGTTCTACCAATTTTTTCTTCAATTAATTTATCTCCTACCTTGATCTTGCCCTTAATTGCCTGATTATCTGACTCTGAAGAAAATAGTTTAACAATACATGAGGAATAAAACTTAGTAGCCTGACCACCAGAAGGCTGCTGGCTAGTATACATAGCATTGATATTGTTACGAGACTGAGAAATAAGAACAAGCAGAGTTGGCTTAACTTTATTGTTTGCATAGTTAAGCATTTTCCATGCGTTACTAAAGTCACGGGATTCGGCTCCAATCTGTTTAGTGTTTTCTAATGCTTTCATTTCATCTGTATCTTTTTCAAAATAGATTGCTGGAAGCATTGATGTAATAGAGTCTACCACGATTAAGTCAACGCCTGCATTCATTAATCCAACGCCTACGTCTACCATGTCACTAATAGTTCTTGCTTGTGAGTAGATTAGTTTTTCTGGATCTACCCCAAGAGTTCTAGCCCATTCTTCTGAGTATGACATTTCTGAATCAATCCATGCACATAGTTTACCTTCGGCTTGGGCTAGAGCAATCATCTGAAGGCACATAGAAGACTTTGCAGAGGACTTGGAGCCCCAGATAAGAACTTGTCTTCCGTAGGGTAGGCCTCCACCTAAAGCACGGTTCAAACCAAAACTAGGGGTTGCTTGGTATTCGTAATTAATCCCAACTCCACTGCCTAATCTTTTTCTTAACTTAGGATCAAGTTGTGCTAACGCTTCTTCTATACTAACTGACATGTACATCCTCCAATGTTACTGTTCCGTCTTTAGTCTTGCCAAAATCAAACTTGTATGACTTTCCTTCTTCGATGTGCATATACGCCTTTGCAAAAGATGTAGGAAAAACTGTAATAGAATGTAGGTCTCTTCTTGTGTCTGCAAGTGTAAGAGATGCCATCTTCTTTCCAGCCTTCGTAATCCTTGGCTTAAATGATACAACAAACATTTCGTCATCCTTATATGGCAACTGCTTGTAACTTAAGAACTTTACAAGAGCATGAGATGATTCCTTTATCTCATCAGAAGGTATGAAAGAAACAATCCTGTTATCATTACACAAGACAAGATAAGAACGACCCGTCTCAATAGTTGTATTCTCATCATCAAATATACCCACAGACCCAGTCTTATCCAAAATTTCAACTCGTGACCATCCTGTTCCCCTTTTAATAGATTTTACCATACCCATAAAAATGTATGATCCTTTTTCTTCAAAGTCAACAATGTCCTGAATGAATGCATAGTAGTGAGAAGGTATCGTGATATTAAACTCTGGAAGATTTAAATACTCATACAAATTCTCTTTAATCTCTTGATCATTTCTAGGATTGTCATTAAATGTTGCAGCGCCTATTGCTCTTAGTGCCTGTAGTGCACGACTGTTTACTCCGTTGCCCTTGGTAAATGTAAATTCTTCAAGTTCTTTGTACGAATTGAATGGTCGTGCTGATATGTATCGCTCACCAATCTTGTCAGATATGAACTTGATAGAACTGAGTCCAAACCGAATGCCTTTACCCTCAATTTTAAAATCAATATCCGAATCGTTAATGTGAGGTAACTTAACGCTAATACCCATTCTTTTTGCTTCAATAAGATATTCAGTTCTCGCATCTTTGTCCTTTTCATTCTTTAGCACTGAGTACATAAACTCAAGTGGATAATAATACTTTAGCCATGCTGTCCAGTAAGATAGAGTTGAGTATGCTACTGCGTGTGACTTGTTAAATGAGTACCCTGCGTGAGCCTCAAAGTCATGCCATAGATCACGAGCAGCGTTGGGAGCAATAAACTTTGATGCACCTTCTACGAACTTCTCTTTAAACTGATCAAATTCTTTAGCATCCTTTTTCTTTCCAATGATCTTTCTAACTTTGTCTGCTTCCGACATGGACATACCGCCAAGGTGTACGCATGCTTGCATAACTTGTTCCTGGTAAAGAATACAGCCATAAGTGTCCTCCGTAAATTCCTTTAGTACTTGGTGTGTATAAGATATATTTTGACGACCATGTTTACGATCAACATAGTCTTTTCCAATAGTATTCATTGCACCTGGTCGAACTAGAGCATTTGATGCAGCAAGTTCATTGAGGTTCTTAACGCCCATCTTGACAAGAAGGTTTGTGTATGGTGCTGCTTCGCACTGGAACACACCCTTTGTGTATCCATCTGATAGCATTTGATATACATTTGCATCGTCCATCTTGATCTTAAGAAGGTCAATCTTTTTACCGTCTCGCTCTTTGATTATATCAATTGTATTCTTAAGAACAGATAAAGTCTTAAGACCAAGAGCATCAATCTTAATCAAACCAATTCTTTCAGCCTCTTCCATGTCAACACCTACAACAGGAATTCTTTCATCTGATCCTGTAGATGATCTTGTTTCGAGTGGTGCGTATCTAAAGATTGGCTCCTTACTTGTTACTACCCCTGCTGCGTGAATACCAGTACCACGAATACGGCCACGAAGTTGTTCTCCATAGATCTCTACTTCTGGATACTTCTCACGAAACTCGTATGTTGATTTTGATGTACAGAAATCATCCCATGAGTCTACAGTCTTCAAAACTTTATTTACATCTGATAGAGGAATATTTAATACTCGTGCAACATCTCTAACAATTCCCTTGCCAGTAAACTCAAGGAAGGTAGCAATAGATGCAACATGTCGATACTGTCTAACAAGATAATCTTTTACTTCTTCACGACGAGTATCCTGAATATCTGTATCAATATCTGGGAAGTCATTACGCTCTGGATTAATAAAACGGAAGAACAAAAGATTATGCTCAATAGGATCAATGTCTGTAATCTTTAGTGCATAGCAAACAAGAGAGCCAGCAGATGAACCTCTACCAGGACCAACCATGATCTCTTCTTTCTTCGCCCAGTTGATCATGTTACTCACAACAAGGAAGTATGGAGCAAACTTCTTATCCTTAATAATTTGCAACTCTTCTTCAAGTCTATCAAGATACTCTTTGTTCTCTGACAAACCTCGCTCTGCCAAACCTTCTAATGCAACCTTTGCAAGTTCTTTATCAGGACTCTTATACTGTACTGGTAGTAGGTTTAAGCCTTCTTGAATTCCATAGTCTCCTACTGTTTCTGCTAATAATAGTGTGTTTGAATAGATGTCTGGTCGATCAATACCCTGCAATTCCATCGCTGATTTCATCTCTTCATATGAAAGCAGGTGAATATCAAACTTATTAAATGTAATCTGACGGTCTTCGCCGTAAAGATAATCAAGGCGTTCCATCATGTTGCCCTTTTTCTTTGACTTTTCATATGTTGCATCTTTTACAAACTTGCCGTGTGTGTTCATAAGCAACTTAAACTCTTGAACTTCTTTTTGAGATGAATCAACATGGTGGCAGTCTGGTGTTACAACAACCTTAATGCCGAACTCATCTGCAAGTTCAATCAAATACTTATTGATGTGTGCTTCGTTGTGAGGCATGACTTCAATATAGTAGTCATCCTCAAAGCGTTCTTTGAACCAAGAGATATACTTCTTGGCAAGAGCAAACTCTTCTTCTTCTAATGCTTTTACAAGTACGCTGCTTGGGCATGCAGAGGTTACGATAATTCCTTCTTTATATTTTTCCAAAATAGTAAAATCAAATCGTGGCTTCTTAAAGAAACCATCTGTCCAAGATAGTTCACTAATCTTGTTTAGATTTTCCAAACCAATTTGATTCTTGGCTAGAAGGATAATGTGATTATAGACAAGATCTTGTTGACCTTCTCTTTCAGACTTATCTCGTGTATCAGATATGTCTGCACACATGTATCCTTCTAGACCTAGAATTGGCTTAATGCCATTTGCTTTTGCAATACGGTGCAGTTCCCTATGCCCAGATAAAGTACCGTGGTCAGTGATGGCAATTGCTGGCATCCCTAACTCAACTGCACGGTTCACGTATTCTTCTGGAGTAGCAATCCCATCAAATAAACTAAAATGGGTATGGACATGTAAGCCTACGTAATTCATATTACCAATCTGCGTTGGTAGATGAAGTTACAGATGGACCATCAAAGCCCAAATAGTATGCTTCTTGCTCGGCATAAGGAATCTTCTTAAGTGCTGACTCAAGAGGATAAGGCTCAATTGCCTTCCAATCAAATGGTTCCTTGTCTGGTGCTGACGGAATAAGTGTGTAATTAGTTTCAGTACCCTGACCATTACGCTTTAACTTCCACAGTACGTTTGAGATGCTACCTGTTTCTAGTGCATACTCACGAATTGTATTGAATGATGACTGCTTGCTGATACCCATTGACCAGATTGCAACATACGGTGCTTCAATTCCATCGTCAACTAATACGTTGCAATAGAAGCGAAGGCGACCACGCCAACCTGCTTTTGGATCCTTGCGGTGCATTTCTTCTGCCCAGTCACGGCCTTCAGATTCCAGTGTGTCTACAGCCTTGCGCTTGTAGTCCTTTGGATTTACGTGCTCTTTAACAACAAGTGCTAATCCACGCTTTTCATTATAGTTTGCAGAATCCTCATCGAGTTCTTCAATGAATCGAATCTTTACAGACTGACCGTCTGCTAGTTTTAGCCACTTTAACTTTGGCCCGTCGTTTTCATACTTTGGCTTGTCGAGCAGGGCATTGATATTCTTGAGTCCCTTTACTACGCTCATATATTTCTCCTTTGTTTGTTATATTAGTTTAGCATAAGTGATATAGATTTGTCAAACTGGAACTCCAAGTTCTTAAGTTCTTCGTCTGGCATGTCACCAATATCCTTATACTCATTGTTTAGTTTAATAACAGAAACACGGGAAGAAAGTTTTTCAACTATTCTATCTTTCATGTTTCCTCCTGCCTCATCATTATCAGCAATAACAATAATGTTATTGAAATACTTTTGAAGCAATTCTATTTGTGAACTTGATACATTTGCCCCTAGGGTTGCAACGGCTGGTAGACCTACCTGGTCAAGCCTAATTGCATCAAATGATGATTCCACTACATACACTCTATCAGATTTCTTAACTCTGTGCAAGTTAAAAAGTGTCTTGCTCTTTGGAAGACCTGGAGTATTCTTAAAATCTTTTCCTTCAATAGACCTACCAACAAACCCAATTGCAATTCCATCTGGACTGTGTACTGGAACGGTTACCATATCCTGCTTATCTGAATAACCTAAAGAAAATTTTGACCAAGACTGCACCTCAATATGTCTTGATTTAAAATAATTCTTTGGCCTATCTAGCAAAAGTAAATTGTTATAAAGTCTTTTTAGTATGTCAATGTCAAACTGTTTAAACTCTTCTTCTACCACAAGGCTCTTATTAATATCATCAACAAGATTGCTTAACTTTTCTTTTGACTTGATGTACCTGGCTCCTTCAAAATAAGTTCTGCCAGAAGTATGCATAATTAACTCTACAAGGTCTGCTGTCTTTTGGCAAGAGAAACAAAAGAACAAACCGTTTAACTTGTGTACTTCTCCTGCTGGGGTTCTGTGATTATTATGGAAGGGACAAAAAATTATATAGTTATCTGACAAGTCAGACTCAATGTCTATACCCGATCCTGTAAGGACTCTTCGGACTTGGTCTGCGGTATAAAGATTGGATTGGTTCCGTCTATACCTGCTATCCATTCGCTTTTCCTCTTCCCTGCGTAAACTGCCTGTATCGATAATTCAAATTCGTAAAAGTTCTTGTTACTATTATATCTTATTGTGAAGTCTGGGTCAAGGTCAATCCTTGGCACATACCCGCTTAGTTTCATTTCTGAGACTAACAATCTTATGTATTCTATTTTAAGTCTGCCGATCATGGAATCATCGTGAATAATCCCATCAAGATAAAACCTTTTTATGGGCTTATGATGGTAGAACGTTGGTGGCAGGTTCTCTCTTTTTTCTGACATATCATATTATAACTACTTATCTTCAAAGTCTTTGTATCTATAGTATCCCTTGTCAAAATCGCACTGAACTAGGAAGTCTCCCATAAATCCATTACGGTTCTTTCTAAAGGCACATTCAATAATATCGCTATTGGCTCCACGCCCTAGAGCAAGTACCCAGTCAGCATCATAGGCAATCTGTCTAGACCATGCTGTTTGACCCAGTGTAGGTACCGTAGAGAGGTCGTTAACGTCATCTGGTGTTGCAGATGATATAGCAATAATAGGAACTTCTTCACCGATAGCCATTAGTTTAAGTTCTCTTGAAAGGTTCTTCATTCGTACCGTTTCATTATCTGACTTCTGATTAGGAGCCATCAACTGAAGGTAGTCAACGATTACAAAGTCTGGCCTATACTGATCAATTTTTCCACGAAGAACAGAAGGGTTAATCTCTCCACCTTGATCGTTTGATATGATGTGAAACTCTGGCTTGCCTGCAAGATTCTTTGCATGCCATTCCTTTAGCATGTCAATCTCAATCTCGCCATTGCTAATCTTTCTATGTGACCAGCGACCTTCGCCCATAATAGTAAATACACGGTTTCTTACTTCTGTCTCTGACATCTCAAGGGATATTACAAGGGGTGTCTTACCCTGCTTCCAGGCCTGCACAGCGAAGTACAAGGCTAACCAAGACTTTCCTATACCTGGGTATGCCAAGAAGACTCCTAACTGCCCTGGCATAATTCCAGATGGCAAGTAGTTATCAAATCCTGGCAAGCCAGTCTTGATGCCAATATGTCCTAGGGCCTGTTGCTTCTTTACATTTTCAAAGTAAGCAACTGCAGACTCTAGGTCTGTGACATCAATATCACGAATAGCAGCGGTGTTCTTTTTTAACTCTGAGGTCTTTGTAATAAGATCGTTTAGGGCAATACTGCCTTGATTGTTTTGTACATTTGTTGCTGCGGATCTAAGAATATCTTTTAGACTATCATTTAAATATTCTCCTTGAAGTTCTTCAAGATGATGCTTTGTTGCTCCTACCCCCGCTACTGGCTCAAAGTCTCTAAACTTTTCTGTAACTAATTCTTGTGGTGGCAAAGAAGCGTTTGCCTCAAAGTATAAACGAACAAACTCCCAGATATCTCCATGAGTTCTTAGAAGATTATCAACATTGGCTTGAAGAAGAACATGCATCTGCTTATCTTTAAGGACTGCCGTAATTAGTTTTGACTCTGTATTATTCACTTAGCCACTCCTTTGCCATTCGTCTACGCTCTGCCCTTTCTGAATTATCTTTTGCTTTGTCTCTTTGTGCCTGTAGTATTTTTTCTGCATTATATGCAAAGTAGTTCCATGAAGGATTCTCTGCAACATTAAAGTAATACTCAAGTATATCGTAACATCCTGGTAGTGTATATGATTCAACAAGAGCATCTGATGCCCACTGTTCTACATTTAGATTTAAGGATGGCTTTGATTCGTACCTTGCGGTATGATACTTGCTGTATCTTGAAAGCAAAGCCATTCGGTCTTTGCGTTCGGCCATTATGCTTCGGCAGCCTCTTCTTGTGCTTCTTTAATCTTCTCTGTAAGTTTATCTTCAACAAACTTGTAGACACGCTCAAAAGACTGATCAACAGTCTCTCCATTGCGTGAACTATCAACTACGCCAAGATCTAGCCTCAGTGATTGAAAGTTTCCTAGGTTAAGTGTGTACCCTAGTGTTACGGATACTTTGGTTGGTTCATTTGTTACTACATAATTGCTGTCTGACATTTTATACCCTTCGTTAAATAGACTCATTCCAAATTGGAACAAACCGTCCATCTTCTGTTTTCCTATATGTAAGTATACCATCGCCCATTCTTCGTGTCAACTCTTGCTTGCTGGGCGTAATATCGTTAGTTATTAACTTGTCTTTTCTTGGTCTACCAATATGGTATGAAGCAAGTATATCACGAATCTCTCTTACCTGGGATTCTGAATAATATGATCGTACCTGAAAACCTCTTGCTCCACCCTTTTGAGATCCCGTTGGAAATGGAATGACTCCTCGTTTCATTAGTGATGGCATATACTTTTTATGACGATTAACTAAATCAGCAGTCTGGCCTACAGTATATGCTCGTTCTCTTTTATTTTTAAAATCACTAATTAAACAACTTTCAATTTGATCTTTTGTAATATTATAGACAGACATTATTCCATTAGAATGATTGTAGTGATGTATCCTAACAAGGTCCCCATTAAGAAACCAAACCTTTTTGTTACCTGGTATTACAGGTGACTCATTGTATTTTTCGCTCTCGATTGTTCCCTTTTTAGTAACCATCGTCCCTCCAAGGTGTGGCTAGGTGGATGAAAGAATACTCTAAATCCACAACTCATACAATAAACTTCTAAATGATTAATCTCAGTATATTGTCTATCTATAAACATTCTGCCTTTGCATTTTTTACATGACATCATTAGTTGGGGATTCCAACTACTATTAGGTTAAGACCAACGCTTGTGTCTCCTCCAGTATTAAACTTAACTGTTCCTTCTACTCTAGAAGTTGATACGCTATTTATAGTTACTGTTACATCTTTTCCAGCATCAGTGTTTCCTACGTTAATTGGGGTTACTGTTACTATGGGTGCAAATTTAAAGTCTGTTGAGAAGTCATAGGAGAAGTTTTTAGACGATCCTGCGATCTGGGTGGTACTTGTTGTTACCTGAACGTACCCACCGATTATACGAGCCTCTGATGACTTCACGCTCTGCTTGCCAGATGTTGGGGTATCTACTGTAACATACTTATAAACTGAAGTTGATACCTGAGATGAAAGATCATTAATAGCCTTAACAATCTGGTATATATAGGTTACATCTAAAGGTTGTCCTCTTTCGGGCACAGGTAATATTGACATACTCTAATTATACCAGAGACCCTGTAACTGCGTTCCTATTTCCTGAGTCAAAAATTTTGATAGTTTTGCCTGCTGTTGGGGTTCCTACTATTGCTTGCGACTTTAGTGATGCTAATTGTACTAGTACTCTTAGTGTCTGAGGGCTTCCTGTTTTCAAAAATGAGAAACTTGTGCCAATAGACGTTCCAACATGTGTTATAGTTGCACTAGAGTCGTACTGTACAAAAACATCATACTTTGTTTGATCTGCTGGAGTTGAGCCATTAGACCAGTTAACAAGCACAATACTTCCAACTATAGAAATACTTCCTGGCAATACCTGAACAAACTGGCCATTGATCATAAAAATTTGTGACCATGCAGATTTCCTATTCTTATCTTCTGCTACTAATCTAAACCTTATAACTCTGCCATTTTCGGAAGAAACTTTTCCTAAAAGTTCTTTTTTAACTATAACGTTTTTGATTCCTTCATCTGCCACTATAGCACATCCAAACCAAATCTAAATTCAATATAGTTTGTTGTGTTTGCTGATTTAATAATTGTTTTTGCATTTGGAGTTTTCATAACCGAGTAGCCAGTTAATCCATAGACAGAGTTTGTTGATGTAACATTTTCAAGTCTAAAACCATCTAAACAAACAAAGAAGTCAGAAGTTGGAACCTCTTGGTTGTTAACATTCTTTGTGACAGAAGCATAAATTCTTACAGTATTTATTTCTGCCCAAGAGAAGTCTTCACTCTTCTTTAACTCTTGAAGTTGTTTTGAGACCACCAAGTATCTATTTTCTGAAAAGTTATTATCTCCATCTGTAACCAGTGCCTCAAAGATTGCCCACTTTCCAGTTTTAAATGTTCCTGTAGAAGAAAACTCAATAATTATTCTAGCCGATGTTGGAAGCGTTTCTGCTGATCCAACTTTATTTACTACCGAAAATGCAAGTCTCAACTCATCTGTTGGAGAGTTTTTACTAAAATCTATAGCAGTATCTGATAACTGTACAAAGTTTGAACCAGACTCTGCAGTTAGCAATTGGTTTGTACCTACAGATATTGTAGCATTGTCTCCACGAATTGCTAAGATATTATTTAAGAATCTGCATCTCTCATGTCTATCAACTCTGTTTGAGTTTGTAAAAATTTTATTATCAGCATTTGTTTGAAAGACTGGGTAGACCTGATTAATAATGTTAGTTTCAACATCATTTACCAAATAACCAGAAGATAAAGATTCTCCGCTTGTTACTGAACTGCCAACAATTGTAAAAGTTGTTGGAGTTGGAACTGTTGCAATTGCAACCTTGGATAGGTTAAAGGCTGCTGGAGAAAGTCCAGACACGGAGACCTCGGTGCCAACAGAAAGATTATGCTCTATGTCTGTCACATACAAAACTCTTAATGGTGTTGCAGAGGCTTGTACTATGTTAACAACTCTATCATCTAATGGAGAATAGATAACTGGAATCTCTTTACCCTGAGAAGAATATTTCCATGACTCTAAATCAGAAAAAGAATAGATGTTTTTGCTGTCAAATGCTCCTGCAGCAGGATTGGATGCAGCAGAGAATAACCCAACTTCTGTAATTTCATATCTTTCTTGTGTTGGAAGTTCTGCCGTTAATACAACTTTTGAGACTCCTAACTCGTCAACGAAACCTCTTGAAATAATAGGAACACGAAACATTTCAAAGTCAAGAGATTTTTTGCTAGAAAAATCTGGAAGAGTGCCATCTTGATCTAATGGCTTTGGCCCACACCCAACAGCGATATGAGAAGCATAAGATGGCGTTTGGCCAACAAGGTACTTGGCTAAAATATTTTTACCTGTATTTGTTATCATTTAATTTCCTCCATTGTATATTGTAGCATCATAAATCTCTCCACTTGTTAGTAATTGAACCTCTGCCTGGACCCCATCTTTTAAATTAATAAGATTTATTACCAAGTCCCCTGTTATTGGATCTATGTATATAGATTTACAATTTGGCACCTTTGTCCACTTAGTCTTATCTGGCTCAAGTGGGTTTTCAATTATGTCATATCCATTTCCACATACTGGTAGGTGATCCATTATTGCAATAGATAAAGACTTAAAGTATGAATCAGACTGCTGCAGCCTTAAAATATTATTTGGGTTGTACTGTAAATAAAGATCTGTTAAATTTTTAATAGGTGCATAGACTACTTTTTGACCATTGACTAGGTCATGTCTGGATATTGTTGCAAGTTCTTGACCACCAATATCTTCAAATATTAGGTCTGTCATTATTTCAATAGACATAACCTCTGAATCTCTTATTATTAAGTCAGGGGTTGCAATTTTTATGGCTTTCACAGTTGACTTTAATGAAACACTTTGAGATGCTGCGGTGGCTACCAATGGTAGTGGAGCCGTAGCATTTGGTACTGGCAATGCTGCTGTAGAGTTTGGTAATGGAGTTTCTCCCCCGCCATCATGCATCGTTGGGTTTGTATATCTCATCAGACTACCTCACTCAAAAACAATGTCATATCTGGTCCATCTACACTCTTAGAATAATCAATGTTATAGATTACAAACCTACTTGATGAAGGAGATGCCATAGATACTCCGTTTTCTTCGTAGTCAAGGGTCACGATGTCTCCCAGTTGTAAGGTTGGTATTGCAAACACCTTAACACCAACAGACCTTCTTGGCTTTGCTATTTTTTCAATAAGCCATTTCATTAAACTATTTGCCTCATCATAAGACTGAATGTATGGAGTATCTAATGAAAAATCTTTTTTACCGTATGTCATTCTGCTTAACTTTATATCTTGATAGTCTTGTTTAAACTTATATGGGTTTGACAATAAAGTCTCTGCAACAAACTGAGGGTTTGAGGTTAGTGTGTTCTTATTAAAATATTCATCAACCGTTAATCTGTTGTCGGACTGCTGTGTAAAAGTTACACCTTGAACTCTTAAATAGTTGCCAGTTGTTTCGTCTAAACTAATTGCTGTATCTGTTGCATTAAAAATCATAAACTCTGCTCCATACGAACCTGCTCTAAAACCAGAAACGACATAGCCCTTTAGTTTATTAAATGTTGGAGAAATCTTTGCAGTTAAGGCTGGAAAGGCTTTGTCGTACTTAAAATTAAATGTTGCTGCCTCTCTCATTATGCTACCAAACTCTTCAAAGTATATGTTATACTTTGGGGCTTCTGAGTTTCCTATGCCTGCTAAGTATGTGTTTTGAATTAGTCCGCTGATAGAGTATTTTCTAAAAGATTCGTTAGCATTTATATCTGAGTCGCCAAACACAGAGTTGACTGGAGCGCCTAAAGAAAATGTTGTGTTCTGAGAATAGTTGTTGCATAGGGCATAAACATTTTCAAACATGATCCTAGAAGAACCTCGTGTGAACAATGCAACATCTGAGTAGGCTGGAAGAGGATCTGTATCGTCTACTGTCTTAACTAGTTGGCCATTTAGGTATAGGTAGAATCTTCTTGTTTTTCCAATGTCTTCGTATTCGGCTGCTAAATCATATACCGTTGAATTTTCTTCAGAAACAATTCTTGATTGTCCAGTAAACTTACCATCATCTACAGTAATCTCTCCAAGACCTTGCCAAAGAGAGACTGGAGTTGCCACACCGTTATTAGATTTTATCTTATAAAAGAAAACATTACTAACGCTTTGCCTTTCCTCGTCTGACAAATTTCCAACTCCTAGCGCTGCGATCTCAAAATAATACCCAACATTTGTCGTTGGGTTAAGCATAAATGCAATCCCTCCAGAGCCACCAGATATATTTATATTTTTATCTGGAGTGCTACCGTTAACAACGTAGTATGTTGAGGATCCATTAGATGTCTGACCTCTATCTTCGTTGTTTTCAATCTTTCCAACAATTCTCATTCTTGTTCCAAAATGTTTGTACTTTTTGTCTTTTAAATTTTTATGCACATAAGATATAAAATCTCTTGGATTTTCTTTAGTTGTAAAGTTTGGTCCAGTAAGGGACAAAGCAGAAGATTGCAGAGTTCCAGTCTGTTGCTTTGTTGCCGTTGCAATCTCTCCAATAAAAGATGTTGACATAAAGTTTTTAATTATTCCACTTCTTGAAGATGTTCTTGCAATCGCATCTGAAGAATATCCTTCTCTAGTAGACTTTCCAGCAGCCTTAAGCAGGTTTATCTCTTGTTGTGTCGCACCTGGCGGTATTGTTACTTCAATATCTACTGACTCCACATCTTGATCAAATAAAAATTCTGAAAGCATTGAGCAACCCTTAACATTGTCATCTGATTTCCAGTAATCAGATATTCCAGCAGAGTGTGCTACAACTTCAGTTCCAAATTGACCACGGCCATGTTTTTGAACAGATCCATTCTGTAGTTTAACTACACCATCTTTTTCAAAATACTTTGGCTCAGAGTATATTCTAACTAATCCTGTTGGATATATCTTTCCATTAAATGGCAGTTTTGCAAAATAGTTTTGATAATCTTCGGTTGATGTTATCCAAACATTACCAAACCCAGAAACATTATATTGAACAGCATCATATTTAATGATTTCTCCTTGAGAGTAGAAGTATCCGCTATACCTAGTAATCCAGTAGGCTGCTTCTCCAAGGCTAAATGTGTTATTAATAACAATGTTATTTTTTACTTCTGGTACAGAAGCAGTTAGATCTGAGTTAAGAGGAATGGCACTGAGGACATAGGCAGACTGAGTTGCTACTTCGTTATTTATTGACTTAGTATTCTGTGTGCCAGACACTTCCCATAACAGTGCTGGCTTGTACGTATAGTATCTTTCATCATCTACAAGGCTTGCCTGTCTTAGTGATCCTATAGATCTCTGGATATATCTTGTACTATAGTTAATTGCGCCATCATTATATACCGCACTATCCTGGGTTGATACAGAAATAACATTTGCCAACTTTGGCTTATTTGTTTTATTTCTTATTTCTCTATCTTCTACAAAATCTTTTGTGCCCTTAAGATCAAAGGTTGTTGGCCTTTCTTCTATCGTTGGCATAATATAGTTTTTACTCATCATTACAAAATTATTATATTCATCAAAGAACATTGCTGTCTGAGTTGAAACTGCCAAATCTTGAAGAACCTCTGCAACGCTATTATCTGGTCCAACAAAGAAATATGGAATTATAATTTCCTTTTCGTTTGCAACTCTTTTAAATGTATAGTTAGAAAAGCCTATATGGTCTAGAAGTAGAGATACTGCAGAACTTACAGAAACCTCTGTCATCAACATCTCTGGAGCCCTGATTGATTCTAGGTACCAGTACAAATCCCTCAAGGTTATAGATACACGCTTTGACATTAGGTCTTGTTTTGGAAAAGCATCAGAATATAATGCTTTAATTGGAACATAATAGTCCCACCCATTAACATCAACAATGACTTCATAGAATTTAAACTGAACATGTCTTGAAATATATTTAGCAATAATACTATTTTTGTTATTAGTATTAAATGCCTGATCGTGATCAAAAAGAGTTATGCTTCCGTTAGATGCTATTAGTTGGCCAACTGGCAAACCAGATAGGCCCAGATCGGAGGCACTCTTGTTGATAGAGTAGTCAATTGTTTTATCAGAAACATTCATAACAAGTCTTGGAGAAATCTCAATAAGGTCAAAAGTAGAATCTTTTACGTTCATTGTTTCTACTACAATTCTTATTCCATTTATATACTCAAACTCTCTAAACTGCTCTTTCTTATCAATTGCCTTAATAAAAACATCTGGGGAGGTTGCGTCTGTTACAAAGTTTGTTAGCCTGTCTACTGTTTCATCTTGTATATACCAGCCATACTTTGGTGTTATTACTGTATATTGCGTACCGTCCCAAATATGGTAGGCACCTACTTCATCCTTATTTGGTTTAATTAGATAGGCATACCCAATTACAGATTGCTCTGGAAGCAGAGAAACACTTGTATATGTTTCTGCAAAAACAAAGTTTGCTCTCCACTCTTCTGGAACAATTAGGCCATAAGCAATTTCGACATACCCATCACTTTTAATAATAGAAGAGCCATCTCTTCTTGTGATTGATGGATCAAAAGAAACAACTGTTTCCCAACTGGTGTCTCTTAAGAACTGAATCTTCCACTTGCTTGGTGTCTTTTGATTTAACTCTCCGTAAAAAGGATCTGCATAGGCTCCTGTTGCTGATGAAAATGGGCCAAGGTTTTCGGTGCCCGTATGGGTTTGCATTTTTACTACAACCCTATTTGTTGGAACTCTTTCCTTATATACAACAAATGGACAAGCATCCTCTATAGAGTTCTGAGAGTTACGAACCTTAGATGCAATTCCATACTCTTCTCCAGACTCTGTTCTATAGGATGTCCAGTACTTAAACTTATCATCTTTATCTGGCATGTAGTATCTTGGTCTATCTGCCATAACTAGGTTTGGGTGATGCAGTTTACCTTTTTCAAAGAACACTGCTTTATTTATTCCAGACCTAGGCCTAAACTGACCAAAGCAGTCTTCTAAAGAGTAAAGCGTTTGTAATTTTTCTTTCTTGGTTAAAAATGTTGTCGGTATATCGTTATTATCAAATTCTCCATCTACAATAATATCTGCATCGGTTGCTCCTGTATAAAAGTTTCCAGCATCATTAACATCAAAATTATTAGGCAGTGAAGAGTATATAGATCCAGACTGCGTTGGCCTATATCTATAGTTTCCTATATGCTTAATATTTGTTGGAATGTTCATATTCCACTCGGCAGTTATTATTGACTTATTTCTTATTGTTGAAGATGTTTCTAAGAAATTTTGTAAGTCTTTATCCTCAAACATTATACCTCTTCCAAGGTAACTGAGACATTCCAATAATCAAAATTAGCGCCTCTTTTTTCTACAGAGTATGAAAAACTTGATATAAACATTTCTACAAGTTGGTTATACTGCTGTAGGTGATCATAGGGAGCCTCTGTTCCCTTAAAAATTCCTTTTCTATCATATGCTAAGAATACCCAGAAAGACCCCTTGTGCCCGTCATACCACTCAAGCATGTCTGCTCCACCTGCTCCTCCATCTGTTGTGTAGGATGTGTGTGGTGACTTTCCAGTTGTTATATTAAAACTTGGAACATTGGAGTGAGACCTAGAAGGTATCATATTCCAACTGGTGCTAATTTTCATTTTGTCTGCAGTGTGATATGATCTCATACGACCATTTATCATTCGCTCACGCTTTTCAATACGCTCATCTGAGAAATCAAGCGGAGATCTATTATCATCTGTAAGCATTAAGAATTGGTCTATCAGTTGAGGGTCTACGCCATCAGTTGCTGCACCTACTTCATATCCTTGAGGAATATACAAACCATTTAAAAGGGTACCAGAATTTTCAGACCATAGCATACCGCTAGGTCGGTTATATCTTTTGCGGCTCTGCATATAGGTGAACCTTGGATCATCTACCATTTATTCCAATCCCCCTGATTCTTCTATCGTCAACCTGTTTAATTGTTGACATTACTGCCTGTGCGATTTCATTTGGACTAGCATTTGTCTTTGCATTAACAGTTAATGTATATGTATTATTATACACTGTCCCGCCAGTTGGCTGACCGCTATTGATCGCTTTCATTGTATTTACTCCGTGGGCATCTACTGCATATTTGCTCATAACAAACTCTCCTGGAGTTAACATTGCTGGAACTGTGTCTGTACCCTTTGCAAAACCGCCAAAGGCAAACTTCATTGGGTTAATTAGTCCACCCATCGCAGCCATCTGCATTGAAGTGGATCCACCACCGCCACCGCCAGAACCAAACCCTCCTCCTGGAATAATAACGGTTGTTCCAGACCAAATTTTATTACCATCATCATACTTAGGGTTATCAGTAAATTTTGGATTAGCCTCAAGAATATCTTCAAGAGAAACTCCATTTTTGCTTGCAATTTTAGAAAGAGTATCTCCAGGTTTAACAACATAAACTTCTCCAGTTGCTTTTGGTGATGCTGAAGGGGTTGGTGTTGGTGTTGGTGTTGCAGTAACAGTTGGTGTCGGTGTTGGAGTTGGCGTAGCAGTAACAGTTGGTGTTGGAGTTGGTGATGGCTTAACAGTTGGAGTAGGTGTAGGAGTAGGTGTTGGCTTTGGACTTGCAGACGGAGTAGCACTTGGTGTAGCACTTGGTGTAGCGGATGGGCTGC
>OFSF01000139.1_pt1 | contig 31118 bp, 28 predicted proteins | sample 1543271 | NCBI WGS metagenome assembly OFSF01 (sample SAMN07774227, study PRJEB24372) | wastewater metagenome | isolation source: Exp Tend VB 100WW | collected 2016-02
TCCCAATGGGAATCGAACCCCAGGCGAAGAATCGATAGACACTATTTACACGACCTAACAAATGTGTGGGGATGATGCTTTGTCGAAGTGAGACAGTGATGGTGTTCCATAAAACTGCAAAGAAGGTTTCAAAGACAACAACAACCCACACCACTTGCCATGTTGTTGTTAAAGCAATAATTAATGAACCAATTGGTGCAGCAGCAAGGGTCATTGCCAGTGAGCGGCCACTTCCAAGCTTTGCAGAGATTTTTGGAGCGAGTAATCCCCCAACAGTTCCGCCCACCGCACCCGCTGTGCCAAGGAGTGCAAAAGTAAATACTGATGTTTCTAACACTTCTTGCGCAAACAAAATAAAGGTTGCACCCACCATAGTTCCCAGACCATTCATTGATCCCAAAATTATTGCCATGGGGCGAAGTAATGGATGGGCCCACAACCACACATAACCTTCTTTAATCTCTGCTTTGAAATTTATCTTCTCTCGTGGTTTGTCGTCCGCCACTGGTTTGAAGGTGCCTTTAAGTGAGGCAATAAGTGCAACTGCGAAAAAGAATGAGACTGCGTCAAAGAAAAATGGAATAAAGATTGCAATACCTATCAATAGTGAGCCTAAAGGGGGTCCAATAAAGCTATTAGTCAATGACTCCGCCGACCACATGCGCCCGTTTGCTTTCTCCAGGTTTTCTTTATCAACAACCGATGGCATCAATGTCTGGGCGCTGTTATCTCGCAAGACCTCAGCTAAACCAAAAAGGAAAGCGGTGATAAGCAATGTGAAGTAAATCGGCCAGTTAGTCTCTAGGTTCGTAATAGTGCTTAGTTCATCAAGTGCTGGAAATGAATCTTTATTGAAGAAAACTACAAGCCCCACAAAAACAGTCAATACACCTCGCATGAAATCCATTGCCACAATGAGCTTTCTGCGATCAAAGCGATCAGTTAAAACTCCGGCGTGTAATGTGAAAATCAACCACGGCAAACGTGATGCAAAGCCGGCAGCGGCAATCAAAATAGGTGAACGGGTAACAGCTGATGCCAGCCATGGATAGGCCACCATTGAAACACCATCACCAAGGTTAGAAATAGCCGTTGCAGTCCATAGTTTCCAATATGAAGACCCGAGCTTTTTAGTCATTGTTTAGCGCCTCTTTTGCTGTGCTTTCACCAACATGGAGAAGAAACTTCAGTGAAAGAAGTGCAATCACTGTTGCAATTGCACCGCCAATTAATAACGGAAGGCGTAGTCCACCTTTAGCAATAAAGCCTCCTAGTAAAGATCCAAAGGGCATCAATCCCCAAACTAATGTGCGCCTAGTTCCATGTATGCGTCCAAAGAGATGTCCCGGAATAACGCTTTGATAGGTGGCCATGAGAAGAATATTCCAGTTGGTTATTGTGAAAGAGGCAATGAAAGCTAGAGCAATATAGACGTAGATATTGGGTGATAAACCTTGCAGAAGAATGAGAAGAGAACTCAGAAAAATGCATATAGCCATCACTCTGCTGCGACCAAATTTAGTAGAGAGCTTGGGCGCCAATAGCGCCCCAATAATTGCTCCGGATCCTTGAATAGTTAAAGCCAGCCCAAAGAACGCAGGTTTGAGATTTAGCTCATTTAAGATAAATAAAATAATGGTGGATGTGGACATGGAATAGCACACACCAATACTGGCAGTTGTTACAACGAGTCTGAGTAATGGCTTGTTGTTATAGAGGTAATGAATTCCAAATCTCATATCCTCTACAAAATCTGGTTTCTTCTCAGCGCTTTCTTCAATGCGTATATCTTGCAAGAACTTAACTGGGATAGATGCAGCTAAGGCTGCAGCAACTAAAAATCCTATGCTGTTGATGACAAAGGGCAGATAAATAGCTACAGCATAGAGAAGGCCACTGAGCGGAGTTCCGATAAATCCTTGAACTACAGTTTCTGAGATTTGAAATCTGGAATTGCCTTTTTCATACTCACTCTTATCCAGAATCTGTGGAATCAGAGACTGCGAAGTGATATCTGCTGTTACTTCACAGATTCCAATCAGAAAAGTTGCTAGAAGTAATATGTAAATTGTGATCGTATCCGTTGCAATGGAGAGCGCAATGAGAGCAGCAATCACAAATCTGGCGGCATTAGCTCCGGCTAATAGGAATCTGCGATCAACGCGATCAACAATTGCCCCAATAGGAATGGCAAATAGGAGCCATGGCAGCATGACCAACGCGCTAATTGCTGAGATCAGAACAGGGTCTTTAGTAAGTGTGACTGCAAGAAGTGGGGCAGCCGCGATTAGAACCCCGTCGGCTAAATTCGAGGTAAGGCTGGCGCCCCACATGCGGTTAAAGGCCGGCCCCAGAGATTTCATGCGCGTCAGCCTAGTGCGCGAAACTAAATAAGTAGGAGCTTTTTAGCCTTTTCGACGGCGCTATGGCGACCATCTGCTTCTAACTTTCGATAAGTGTTGCGCAGATGTGTCTTCATGGTGTTTTGTGAAATATGTAGAGTCTTAGCAATTGCAGAAATTGGATTACCTGTAGTCAGGTGCTTAAGAATTTCTAGTTCGCGTTGAGTGAGCTTTTCTTCTAATTCGCCAGAGTCTGTATTGATGGTGTGAAGACGTTCAGTCATGGCTTGAACTAACCCTTCCATATAGATAGTTGGCTTGGCTGCTGCTGCTTTAACGATGAGTGAATACATTCCACTCTGTCGGATGAAATACTCGTGATAACCATTTTCAGCACCAAGAGCTAGGGCTTTGTTAAGAGATTTAAGTGCAACATTTTCATGATCTAAGTTGATGCTCACCTCTGATAACCACTTATTGATCTTCTCTCGCACTGTTCTCTCTGGCAGTGCATCAATAAGTGAGACAAGCTTTTTTGGGTCCTTGGCGAATTGAATATTTCCTTCAATTTGGCGCACTAATTCAATTTTTGGCATTCGCTTAACAAGCTCATCTGCCCGTGGCCAATCCTTTGTGGCAAGGCGCAAGAAAACTTCACTCATATCAATCATCCAACTCAATTGATTGGGCGTGTGAAGTTTTGATAAGAATGCACGCTGCTTAGCTATTGCTTCAGATCCGGTGGAGATCGCACCTTGGCTTATTTGGATGCGAGTGAGAGTTCCTTCGGCCATGAGATACCAGGGCCATATTTCCCAACCGGATGCTTCACTCATCAATGCATTAAGTGTCTCTAGGCAGTTATCTAAATCAGATGCTTCTAGCTGGGCACGAGCCAAGACCAACATCGCATCTAACGGTCCATTAATTCCAACAAAGCCAGATTCTTTGGCTTGAGATATTGCAATTTGTGAGATCTCTGCAGCTTGGAAATATTGGCCCTCTGAATAAAGGACCATGGATTGTATGCAAGCAAGTTGATATGAATTTAACTGAGGCTCGCCACCTCCGGGCAATGATTTTGCTTGTGAATAAGCCTCTGCTAACACCGCAAAATCATCATAGAGAAATGCTTGACGTGCTCGAAGTCTGAGGAGTGCGAGCAAATCAGATGAATCTAAAGCATCATCTGTTTCAAGTTTGGAGATTGCAATATCTAGAGACTGCGTGGTTCGCTCAAAATCTCCTCGTGCGAAATAGATATTGGCTTTAACCATCGCACTTAGACGATAGAGGAATTTTCCATCTGGGGAGAGTCCAGCGATGTATTCCAGCTCTGATGCAAGAGCCTCAGCGCTTTGAAACTCCGAACTCACAAGATGGCCAACAACTCGAATTGCTTTCTTCATCACCTCACCCTTAGCAGATGAATCACCGGCAAAATGTGCCCATTTAATAAGCAAATCTCCTCGACCAATGGCAGCCATCTGCCGCACGCTGGATCTAAAAGTCTGTACAAACTGCTCTTCATTTCCAGACGCATGCGCAAAGTGCAATGCCTTTGAGTAGTCCCCACGCTGTGTGAAGAGTTCGGCTAATTTTTGCTGCACTGCTTTCATCTCATCCCAATTCTCATGAGGAATTTGAGTCAAAGCCTCATAGATAATTGGGTTAAAGCGATAAGTGCGATTCATTGTTGTTGACGCTGTCACAAACAGCCCATCTATGGCTATTCGGTTGAGGAGTTCCTCTGAATGATCCTTACCTAAAATCACTGAGGCTATCTCTAGGTCAAACTCTTCGATAATCGCTAATTTGCGAAGTTTCTCCCGGGTTGCCTGCGAAAAAGTGTTATAGCTTTCAATTGCAAGGACCCCAAGAGGATTAACATTTGCGGAAATTGCCTTTGAAAAGGTTGTATGAGAATTACCTTTTGAAATATTGCGACACATCAACTGCACCGCTGATGGCCAACCTTCACACAATGCTAATTCTTTGGCATTTCCATTCTCACTTAAATCCACGCCATTAATTGCTGCTACCAATTCAACTTCTTCTTTTGAAAACTTTAGTTCTTCACTTGTAATGACACTTAAATTTCCTAATGCTGCATACCTTGCCAAAGATGTCATCGGTGTATTTCTGCGAACAATTACCAAGTGGCAATTATCAGGAACGCAATCTGCAATCAGCTGTGCATACGGTGCAATATCGTAATTGTCTGCGCGCCCACCATCGATAACAAAGTTATACTCACCATCTAATTGGCCGACTGCAGCGGCTAACAATTGAATGGATTCACCTGGTTCAAAGTGTTCTAATTGATCAACGTTTGCAAAGAAATTAGGAAAGTGCGCAGTTATTGCTGCAATAACATGTGCTTGAAAATCTTGAATGGTGTCGGAGACATCGACGGTGTACCAAAAAGTTGCGCGATCATTTTCTTTCACCCATTCAGTAACTAAGGTTGTTTTTCCAAACCCAGCTGGGGCGACTACTAAAGTTGCGCCAGGAACGCTGCTCTCGAAGAGATTAAAGAGATGTTTGCGTGATAAAAAATTTGCTGATAGCGCAGGTGGCTGCGAGCGCGCAAGGCTCACCCCAGAAGAGGTGATGTTCAGAGGGCTCATAGGACAAGGGTGATACCAGGCGGTGCTAAAGACAAGACAAAATCACCCCTCTAGGGGTGAGATAAGCGGGGGATTTCTTTGGGGTGAACCCTAGAGAGCTAAGTTCTTCGTAATCTGATCTGCATGCTCAATGGCATGGCGGGTGTAAACCTGAAGCCATCGCTCAAGTGAGAACTCACCTTTTTCTGAGTGAATACAAAAGTTCTTTAACTGTTCTGGCTCAAGGCGTTTGATGATTTCAAGTGATCCCGCACGCACTGCTTTAAAAACAGCAATCGATGTTTCTACGGGCATATCTGTATAACCAAGAGTTGGATTCTTAGCCCACAGGCCTTCGTCATAACCTTGAATGGCAGAACCTGGTTCTGCAACTAAGCGCTTGAGGCGCGCAAAAGACTGTGCCTCACTATCGGCGCAGTGATGAATAACTTGGCGGGAACTCCAGTCCTGCCCCACGCACACATCTAACTTTGATTCTGGGACGCTGGAAGCAATGGCCAAAAACTCATTAGTTGCCTTTTCATAGGCTGCTGCAATCTCAATAATTGTCAGCATTATCTTTAAGCATACGTTCCTGTTACAAGGAAATAAACTCTGCGAGCAATCGATACTGCGTGATCTGCATATCGCTCGTAGTAGCGGCCCAAAAGAGTCAAATCAATTGCTGTTTCAATGCCATGCTTCCATGTTGGCTCGATTAACACTGCGATTAATTTGCGATGCAAGTCATCCATCACATCATCATCACGCTCTACTTCAAGGGCCATTTGCGTGTTGCGGGTGGCAACAACGACACCAGTCTTTTCGGTGATTGCAACAGCTGTAACTCCCATAGCTTGAATAATTGAAACCAGCTCTGGTGGCACTGCTGCATTTGGATGGCGCAGACGAGCAACCTTGGCAACGTGGTGAGCTAAGTCGCCCATTCGTTCTAAATCTGAACCCATACGTAGTGCTGTTACTAGAGCACGCAAATCTGATGCAACCGGTTGTTGTCTTGCAATAATGTCAATGATGCGTGAATCATTTTCGTGCTGATAATCATCAATCTTGACATCAGTTGCAATCACTTCTTCAGCAAGTTTTAAGTCACATGAAAGGATCGCAGTTGTTGCTTTAGTCATTGATGTAGAAACCATCGCAGTAAGGTCGACCAGAGACTGCGATACGTTATCTAGTTCATCTTGGAATACAGATCTAATGAGGGCCATGGCGCTAAACCTATGTGGAGGTGATGAATAGAGTCCATTTGTTAGGTGAACGGAAGGTAAACTTGCGATTTGAGCCTATAGAGTGAGGGCTATGAAGTTCTTGCGCCGGGATTTAGAGGCCCCAGAACCTAGAGCCTTGCCTGAAATGCTGCTGGAAACCCTCAATCTCATGGATGGCGATTCCATAATTCTGGCCCCTGGTGAGATTCCTTTGTTTATCACCCCTGGCGTTGAGACACTTGGAATTCTAAAAGACGGGCGTATTCAAAGCTCTGAATTGCTGGCAACAGTTCGTGTTGTTCGACGAACACATAACCAACAAGTTGGCATGATTGAAATCCCAAGAGGTCCAATTGGGGAAGGCAAGCACGAACTGACTGTAAAAGTTCTACCACTAACTAAAGATGATTTGGTTTTAGTTCTCATTAGCGATGAGAGTGAAGCACAACGTGTTCATGATGTGCGCCGCGATTTTGTGGCCAACATTTCACATGAGTTAAAAACTCCTATCGGTGCGCTCTCTCTGTTGAGTGAAGCAGTGCTGGGTTCAAAAGATGATCCGGAATCAGTTGTTAAATTTGCCACCCGGATGCAATCAGAGGCAAAACGCCTAACTGATTTGGTTCAGGAGATCATCCATTTATCCCGCGTTCAAGATTCTGATCCACTCCAGCTTGCTCAAGAAGTAAGCGTTGAATATGTAATCAGAGAAGCAATAGACCAATGCCAAATCACTGCCGATAATCGAAATATCAACGTGAGTTATCTCGAGAACAGTGATGCCCAAGTGTTGGGTGATCGTGACCAATTAATTATGGCGGTTCATAACCTAGTCGAAAATGCCATCAACTATTCACCTGAAAACACTAAAGTTTCTGTCACAACTGCTAGTGAATCTGGCATCATTGATATTTCCGTTACAGATCAAGGAATTGGGATCTCAGAGTTAGAACAAGATCGTATCTTTGAACGTTTCTACCGTGTCGATCCAGCGCGATCTCGCCAGACTGGTGGAACAGGGTTAGGGCTATCAATCGTTAAGCACGTTGCAGCAAAGCATGGCGGTGAAGTAAAGGTATGGAGCGTCGAAAACGTCGGTAGTACTTTTTCAATCCGACTACCCATCTATGAATCACCTATGGAGAGCGTTGAATGACAAAGATACTTATCGTTGAAGACGAATCATCATTTTCTGAAGCTCTAGCTTTCTTGCTAGGAAAAGAAGGTTTTGAAGTGAGCGTTGCTGAAGATGGCCGTGCTGCACTCAATATCTTTGCAAAAGAAGGTGCGGACTTAATTCTCCTTGACCTGATGATTCCAGAAGTATCTGGTGTGGATGTTTGTAGAGCGATTAGAACAACGTCTCAAGTTCCCATCATCATGCTCACCGCAAAAGATGCAGAAATCGACAAGGTCGTTGGACTTGAACTTGGTGCAGATGACTATGTCACTAAGCCTTATTCATCCCGCGAATTAATTGCTCGCATCAAAGCTGTGCTGCGCCGTGGGATTGCAGATAGTGAAGAGCATGGTGATCTAGATGTTGTTTCAGTTGGCCCCATTAAATTAGACACTGCGCGTCATCAAGCAACAATTAATGGCTCACTTGTTGGTCTTCCACTCAAAGAGTTTGAGCTACTAGAGTTTTTGATGCGAAACGCTGGCCGTGTTTTAACCCGCTCACAGCTCATTGATCGTGTGTGGGGCGGAGATTACTTTGGGGACACAAAGACACTCGATGTTCACATCAAGCGATTGCGTTCAAAGATTGAAGCAGATCCAGCTAATCCTGTATTAATTCAGACCATCCGCGGTCTTGGCTACAAGTTAGAGAATTAAAGAGAAGCAAAAGCATCATCAAGAACGCTTAATGCATCCTTGAGAAGCTCATCTGTAATAACAAGTGGTGGCAAGAAGCGCACAACATTTGAAAAAGTGCCAGCAGTTAGAATCAATACGCCCTGACTCTGGCAGTACTTAACAACTGCGCCCATTGCAGCAGTGTTGGGATTCTTAGTTCCTGGCTCTACTAATTCAATTGCCTGCATAGCACCGCGTCCACGGACTTCACCAATAACTGGATACTTCTTAGCAAGTGCGCGAAGTGAAGTTCCTAGAATTTCACCAATGTGTTGTGCTCGTGCAACAAGGTTTTCTTCTTTCATTGTCTCCATCGCGCCAAGGGCAGCAGCACATGCAATTGGATTTCCGCCATATGTTCCACCTAAACCTGATGCATGAACTGAATCCATTACTTCAGCACGGCCAGTTACTGCTGCAAGTGGAAGTCCACCAGCAATTCCCTTAGCTGTCACGACCATATCTGGCACAACGCCTTCTTCTTCAACTGCAAACATATGTCCTGTGCGAGCAAAGCCAGTCTGAACCTCATCTGCAATAAAGACGATTCCGTTGTCCTTTGAATATTTTGCAAGTGCTGGAAGGAAGCCTTTAGGTGGAACGATAAATCCACCTTCTCCTTGAATTGGCTCAATCAAAATTGCAGCAACGTTATGTGCTCCGATTTCTTTATCAATTTTATGTGTGACCATGTCAATGGCATCTTCGGTAATTGTTGATTGATCGCCTACCCAGTGGAATGAATAAGGCATTGGCACGCGATACACCTCAGGTGCAAAAGGACCAAAGCCCTCTTTGTATGGCATGTTCTTTGCAGTCAGTGCCATAGTTAAATTTGTACGACCGTGGTAGCTATGTTCAAAAACAACGATTGCTGGGCGCTTGGTGTAGTGGCGCGCAATCTTTACTGCGTTCTCAACAGCTTCGGCGCCTGAGTTAACAAGTATTGACTTCTTCTTATGTGAACCGGGGGTCATTGCATTGAGCTTTTCGCATACTTCGATGTAGTTCATATATGGAGCAACAGTGAAACACGTATGTGTGAAAGCTTGTACCTGTTCGATGACGCGATCAACAACACGTTGAGCCGAGTTACCAACACCAGTAACACCAATTCCTGAACCTAAATCAATAATCTGGTTGCCATCGATATCGAGCAAGATCGCATCACTTGCACGTTCAATAACAACGGGAATTGCCATACCCAATCCGCCAGAAGTCGCTTCCGTACGGCGCTTGAGCGCTTCGGTAGATTTTGGCCCCGGAATAGCGGTAACCAAACGACGTTCTTGAGTCAGATGAGTAAGTGTGTCCATGGGAAAAGTCTAAGGCCTCATTTCCGATCAGGGGACCTAGAAGTTACCCTTGGCGCTATGAGTTCACTGAGAGATTCGGCACCGCTGCTAGATGCCTACCTTTCTTACTTTGAAACCAAGCGCACACCTTTCACCATCCCAGGTCACAAGCAGAGGGCTTCACGCCTAGATGCTGGGCTAGGGGCGGTCGTTGATGGTGATACACCTTTATATGGTGGTTTAGATGAGATCAAATTAACCAACCAGGTTCTAAAGAAAGCTGAAGCGTTAGCTGCCACATTATGGAAAGCTGACTTCGCTCGCTTTTCAACAGGTGGTTCCACTCATGCCAATCAAGCAATGATTTTGGCTCTGGGTAAACCTGGAGACAAAGTTGCTCTCTCTCGCACCGCACACCGCTCAATTCTTAGCGCACTTGTTTTAGCAGGCCTAGAACCCATCTGGTTATCACCTGAGATAGATGCAGCAACTGGTGTGCCAACAGGTATAACAGTTGCTGAGTTTGAAAAGGTCATTAATCAAAAACCAATTGCGCTACTACTAACTGAGCCAGGTTATCTAGGCACTTTGTCAGATTTAGGCGCACTGGTTAAAAGTGCACACTCACATTCAATTCCAGTCATCGTCGATGCCGCATGGGGTGGTCACTTTGGTTTCTCACCATTAACACCCCAGCATTGCTTGCAGTTGGGTGCAGATGCACTCATTACTAGTGTGCACAAAGCTCTTCCCGGTTACAGCGCTTCAGCACTTCTTCTTGCCCAAGGAAAACTTCTTAACCTTGATCGCATTGAACAAAGCTTTGAAACAACTCACACCACTTCACCTGCAGGTGCTCCCCTGGCATCTATTGATGGCTGCAGGGCTTTGCTGCAAACTCGTGGGGAAGAGTTGATTTCTCGACTAGTTAAAAACGTTGAGAGCTTTAAGACAAAGGTCCAGGTAAATTTCGATCTACCGATCTTTTTAAGCACCAGTGATTTTGCCCCAAGCCGCTTTGACCCAGCCAAGATTGTTCTGCGAGCTAATCAATTAGGTGCATCCGGGGTTGAGATTGAGAAGAAATTACAAGCTCAGGGCATCCGCGTTGAGATGGCAGATAGTGACACTGTTGTCTTCATTGCAACTTTGGCTGATTCAATTGAAGAGTTTGATCAATTAGCCGATGTTCTTGTCTCAATTCTTAAATCTCTTCAATCCTCACCCCGCCCAACGGCAACATCATTGAGCTGGTCAGTAGTGCCAACGGTTGCAATCTCCATGCGAGATGCCTACTTTGCCGATACCGAGATGGTTGCTGCCAAAGGTTGTGTGGGCCGAATTTCAGCTGACTTAATCGCTCCCTATCCACCAGGCGTTGCCGTGGTGGCACCAGGTGAAGTTCTGACCGCGCAGATTCTTGATGGTTTGGCGACAACGAAGAAGGCTGGCGTGCGCATCGCTTATGCCACCGATCCTTCTCTTGCCACCTACCGTGTTACTAGAAATTAACTTTGACCCGATAGCATCTGTGGCATGTCCGATACAAAAACTTGGCAGTCCCGCGCACTTGATCTAAAGCCCCAATCACAGATCTTCATCGATGGAAAATACGTTGATGCTGCCAGTGGAAAGACATTTGAGAACTACTCACCTAGTGATGGTCACTTGATTTGTAATGTGGCATCTGGTGATAGCGAAGACATTAAACGCGCAGTTGCATCAGCTAAGAAGGCTTTCGACTCTGGTATCTGGAGTGAGATGAATCCGCGCGATAAGAAAGCGATTATGTTGCGCTGGGCTCAATTATTAAATGAAAACCGAGAAGAATTAGCTCTGCTTGAAGCAATTGACACAGGACGCCCCATTAGCGATGCCCTAAGTGTGGATGCACCTAACTCTGCTCGGGTAATCCAGTGGTATGCAGAAACAATTGATAAGACTTACGATGAAATTGCACCCGCACCACGCAACGCCCTAGCAATGGTCACACGTGAACCTCTTGGTGTTATTGGCGCAGTTGTTCCTTGGAACTATCCCATGATGATTACTAGTTGGAAATTAGGACCAGCGTTGGCCATGGGTAACACCATTGTTGTGAAACCTGCAGAAAACTCATCTTTAAGTGCGCTTAAAATGGCAGAGCTGGCAGTTGCAGCAGGCTTACCTGCTGGAGTATTTAATGTTGTTCCAGGTCTTGGGGCTGAAGCAGGACAAGCACTTGCACGCCACATGGATGTTGCAAAGATCGCATTCACAGGAAGCGGTCCAACTGGTCGCAAAATGATGCAATATGCCGCTGAATCAAATATGAAACAGGTTTCACTTGAACTCGGTGGCAAGAGTCCACAAGTTGTTCTCAACGACTGCACAGACCTTGAAGCAGCTGCTTCAACTATTGCCTGGGCTATTTATTACAACGCAGGTCAGACATGTAATGCGGGCTCACGCATCATCGTTGAAAAAGGTGTGAAAGAGGAGTTATTTGAACATTTGCATAAGTTCTTAGAGAGCTTTGTTGTTGGAAATCAATTTGATCCAGCAACCCAGATGGCAGGTCTTGTTTCTGAACTTCAACGTGATCGTGTGAACGCTTACTTGGACCTTGTTGGCCAAGATGGAGAAAGGCTTGTCTTTGGTGGAGAAAAAACTTCGGGTAAAGATCTACTAATAAAGCCAACATTAATTGACAACGTCAAACCAGGTTCACGTCTTGCTCAAGAAGAAATCTTCGGACCAGTCCTAGTTGCTATCGATGCAAAAGATGAAGCAGAGGCTTTGCAGTTAGCTAACGGAACTGAATATGGTCTTGCAGCTTCGGTGTGGACGAATAACGTTGCGCGAGCACATAAGTTTGCTCGCAAACTCCGCGCAGGAACTGTCTGGGTCAATACCTTTGACATGCTTGATGTCATCACACCATTTGGTGGCTTTGGCTCTTCAGGCAATGGCCGCGATAAGTCTCTCCATGCCCTAGATGCCTATAGCGCGCTTAAAACTACCTGGGTGGATTTAAATTAATTCCTAGCCCTAAAAGTTTCACAATATGAACCAACCCTTGCAACTGGATAAACACTCAGATTTCACCTCGCCTTTTTGCTAGCCCCACCATTAGCCAAGGGTTAGTCTTTCTCTCATCGGAGTAAGGCGTAATTTCTAAGGGGTTAGCAAGTGAAAATGAAGGCAGCGGTTCTAGATGGGATCGGTTCAAAGTTTGAAGTTCGCGAAGTTGAACTCGATAAGCCAAAATCTGGAGAACTCCTTGTAAAAGTTGCAGCAAGTGGATTGTGCGCAAGTGATTTAAATGCTGTCGATGGTAAGCGCAAGCTTGTTCCATTTCCTGCAGTCATTGGTCATGAAGCAGCTGGTGTAGTTGTTGAGGTTGGTCCTGATGTAACAGGAGTTGTTGCTGGCGATCACGTCATTATGTCTATCGTTCCTAACTGTGGAACTTGTGAATATTGTGCAAGTGGTCGCCCAAATTATTGTTCTACAGCTGGAAATGCGATGTCAGTTGGCGGATTATTTGATGGCACATCACGGCTCTCCCACAATGGAGAAAAACTCAATCACTTTTTAACTGTTGCCTCTTTTGCTGAATATGTTGTTGTTCCAGTTTCTGGCGCAGTCGTTATTCCTAAAGAGATGCCACTTGATCGTGCAGCGTTAATTAGTTGCGCAGTCCTTACTGGCTACGGCGCAGTCATTAACACAGCCAAAGTTAAGCCAGGTTCAACTGTTGCAATCTTTGGTTGCGGCGGAGTTGGATTAAATATTGTGCAAGGCGCACGTATGGCCGGTGCAACAACGATTATTGCTGTTGATGTAACACAGGAAAAACTTGATTTAGCTAAAAAGGTGGGTGCTACTCATGTCATCAATGGTGCAACTAGTGATCCTGTGGCAATGGTGAAGGAAATCTGTGGCGGTGTGAACTATGCCTTTGAAGCCTTAGGGCGAGAGAGCACCATTCAGCAGGCTTGGGGCACCGTCGGCGTGGATGGAACGCTCATTTTGGTTGGCCTTATGAAGAATGGTGCCACCATCACGCTTGATGCCGGTCCTTTTGTTAATGAACAGTCGATTAAGGGTTGCTACTTTGGCTCAGCAAACCTGAGAAAAGATGTACCAGTGTTAGTAAAAAGTTATCTAAATGGTGAACTATTCCTAGACGAGCTCATATCTGAGCGGATAGGTTTAGAGGGCCTTAACGCAGCCTTTGATCGTTTAAGGGCTGGCGAGGGGGCGAGAAACGTATTGGTCTTTGACTGATTCGTTTCACGTAAGTACAAAATTCCAGACCGCTTGCGCTCAACACGTGTAGTGCAAGAGGTAAGGATGTATGACAAAACACATACCACTTACAACTAGGAGGAACGTAGTGAAGTTTTCAAAACTAACTAGCGGATCAGTAGCTGCAGCACTTGTTGTTGCACTAGCGATCCCAGTGATTCAAAGCTCACCAGCTAATGCAGCTCGTGACTTCTCTAAGGTAACAAGTGCTGGTCAAGCTGGCGGTATTGCCGGACTTGAAGCAGAGTGCCGTAAAGAAGGACAACTCAATGTAATCGCTTTGCCTCTTTACTGGGCAAACTATGGCGACATGATTGATGGCTTCAAGAAGAAGTACGGAGTCAAGATCGATGAGGCAAACCCAGAAGGTTCATCTCAAGAAGAAATTGATGCCGCAGTTACAAACAAGGGCACAAAGCGCTCACCAGATGTTTTTGATATTGGTTTAGCAGTTGCTGTTAAGTATCTTAACACCGGAACTTATGCCCCATACAAGGTGAGAACTTGGAGTAACCTCCAATTTGCAAAGACAGTTGATCCAACTGCACAATTCACACCTAACTACACAGGAACAATGACAATTGGTTACAGTGGAACTCTTGGAACAATTACAAAGCTCGATGATCTACTAGATCCAAAGTTCAAGGGCAAGATTGCTCTTAACGGAGATCCACTAGGTTCATCTGCTGCGATGAACGGTATCTACATGATTAATAAGGCACTTGGTGGAACATTTGATGATGTTTCAAAGGGTGTTGCATTCTTCAAGAAGTTAAAAGATGCAGGTAACTTCATCAACGTAAACCCAACACAGGCAACAATCGCATCTGGTCAAACACCAGTTGTAATCGATAACGGCTACCTACAGGCAGGCGTTGTTAAGGAGTTTGCAAAGATTGGTAAAGTCTGGAAGATGTTCACACCTGCTTCAGTAGGTTCTACATACAACAGCGCGATTTCAGCATGGGCACCACATCCAGCATGTGCGCGTCTATGGATGGAATACACACTTGGTGAAGTCGGTGCCGATGTTTGGGCACAAGGTGGAGCAACTCCAACTCTTTGGGTGCACCTCATTAAGACCAAGCGTGCATCTGCAGCTGGCTTAGCATCAATTGGTAAGAGCAAGGTTGTTGCAGAAGCTGCAACATCAGCTCAGACCGCTGCTGCTCGTGCTTACCTAAAGACTGCATGGCCTGCAGCTGTAGGAACTAACTAAGTAGAAACGTCAATTCATTGACACAGCTTCAATACAAGGGAACCGGTTCTGCCAATGGCAGGACCGGTTCTCGGTATTGGCGCAGTAAGAGCGCATACCTTGGCGCTCTTCCCTTTCTCCTATTCACTGGCATCTTCCTTCTCTATCCAACATGGAATGTTATGTCGGGTGCGTTCAAAGATAATTACGGTGTTGCAAGTACGGTTGAACTCAAGGCAGTTTTTAACTCTCCGATTGCCAGGGGTGCATTTGGAAACTCTCTTGAAATCTCAATTAAAACCGCCATCATCGGTGCGATTCTGGGTGGTCTCTTTGCTTGGGCGATCGCCTCAGGAAAACAAGGCGGCCTCTTCTACAAAATTTCAGTAGCACTCAGTAGCGTGTTGGCCCAGTTCGGTGGCGTCATGCTTGTCTTTGCTTTTCTGGCAACATTTGGTTTTAACGGCTTAGTCTTAACTTTTGCTACACAGTTCTTACCTACAACTTTTCTTGCCGATGCTAGCTGGCTTTATAGCATGAATGGATTAGCCGTTCTCTATACCTTTTTTCAGATCCCATTGATGGTCCTTGTTTTTCTTCCTACACTGGAGAATTTACAACCACAGTGGCGTGAAGCCTCTGATGCCCTAGGTGGCAAGTACTACGAATACTGGCTGCGTGTTGGAATCCCAATTCTGACCCCATCTTTTGCAGGAGCAGCCCTTCTTCTCTTCGTTAACTCTTTTTCGGCATATGCCACTGCAAGTATCTTGATAAACCTTGCAGATTTCTTAACTCCTCTTCAGATTGCCACAGCGCTCACGAGTGAGACTGGTGGATCAAATCCGGCTGAAGCAAAAGTTTTATCATTCTTTATGGTCATAGTCGTCATCATTGCTATGACTTTGTATGCACTACTTCGACGCAACGTGAGTAAGTGGGAGCAACGTCGATGAAACAGAGAATGGGTGTGAAAATCTGGCGCTGGTCAATCATCACAGTTGTCGGCTTTTATCTTTTAGTTCCCCTCTATGCGATGTTTGATTTTTCAACCAAGCCTTATGGATTTGAGGATTCCGGCCGCACATTGCGAGCATGGAAAGTAATTGGAACTCAGGAGGCTCTCTTTGAAGCTGTGACACGCTCACTCATCACCGCACTTATCGTCATGGCGATAATCCTGTTCCTAGTTGTACCAACAGCGATTTGGGTGCAGTTGAAGTTACCTCTACTTCGCCGCCCATTTGAACTTCTTTGTCTTATTCCCCTAGCTATTCCTGCCATCGTTATCGTTGTAGGTATCGCGCCGCTATACCGATGGATTTCTATAAATCTGAGTGAATCTCCCATCACTCTGGCTGGTGTGTATTCCATGCTTATCCTCCCCTACACATATCGCTCGCTCTCAGCAGCCCTTGATGCCGTTGATATTCACACCTTGGCCGAAGCTGCAACTACTTTGGGGGCCAGTATTTCGCGAGTGATCTTTGGAATCATTATGCCAACCATTAAAACTGGAATCATCAATGGTTCATTCATTGCAATCGCCCTTGTACTTGGCGAATTCACGATTTCAAACATCCTAAATTTCAAGACTTTCCAAGTTGTCATCGCTCAAATCGGACGTACGGATGGACAAGTGGCGGTTGCGGTCTCTGTTGCCTCTTTGCTATTTGTTCTCGTGCTTCTTTTACTCATCCCAAATAAAAAACGTCAAGGGGCTGTTCTTGATGTTGACATCGCCTAATAGAGAAGGAGACATACGTTGAGCTCATCGACATATGTACAACTAGTTGACCTCGCCAAGTACTTTGGAAAGGTCAAGGCACTTGATGGTCTGAGTCTGGACATCGCACAAGGTGAACTTGTCGCACTTCTTGGTCCATCTGGCTGCGGCAAGACAACAGCGCTTCGAGCATTGGCTGGCTTGCAAGAGTTAGATCGTGGTCAACTCATGGTTGATGGAAAAGATGTAACTTTTCAAAGTGCAAGCAAGCGCGGAATGGGAATGGTTTTCCAGGCCTACTCTCTCTTTCCACATATGACTGCACGCGAAAATGTTGAGTATGGTTTAAAACTACGGACCCATAAGGTTTCAAGCCAAAAACGTAAGGAACGCTCGGCCGAACTTTTAGATTTAGTCGGTTTATCAAGCCACGCAAACCACTATCCGTATCAGCTCTCTGGTGGACAGCAACAGCGCATTGCCCTGGCCCGCGCCCTTGCGATCTCACCAAAGGTATTACTGCTAGATGAGCCACTCTCAGCCCTTGATGCCAAGGTTCGCACCCAGCTGCGTGAAGAGATCCGACGCATTCAGGTCGAGCTTGGTACTACCACTCTCTTTGTTACTCACGATCAGGAAGAAGCTTTGAGTATCGCTGATCGCGTGGGAGTTATGCGCAACGGCCAACTAGAACAAATCGCGGCCCCATCAGAGCTCTATGACCGCCCTAAGACATCATTTGTTGCTGAGTTCGTTGGATTAACCAATCCAATCTCTGGCAAGGTCTCCGGCGGCTCAATTGAAGTTCTAGGAAGCGTAGTCAAAACTCTTCCAGGCTCTGTAACTTCTGGAACAGGAATTGCTCTCGTTCGCCCAGAGAGCCTTGATGTTGTTGCCAGCAAATCCGGCAATGCAACTGTTGCAGCGGCAAGCTTTCTTGGAGCATCATGCCGCTTAAACATCACCATGAATGATGGAACTAAAATTACTGCCCAGCTTCTAAGCTCTGATGCTGCTGGCATCGGAGCAGGTGCAACTGTCTCAGTATCACTTCTAGATATGCCGCTATTCGTCAAGGCTGCTGGATGATCTTTGGTTCAATTGCAAAGCTAGAAACATTTACTGATGAGTTTGTTTGCTTTGTTAAGGTAACAACATCTGATGGTCACATCGGATGGGGACAAACATCTAACTATCATTCAGATATCACTGCGCAGGTTTTTCATCGCCAAGTAGCGCCATGGGTATTAGGTAAAGATGCATCAGATATTGGAGCACTTGTTACTTTGGTTGAAGCACGTGAACATAAATTTCCAGGAAGCTACCGAGCTCGTGCAAATGCTGGTTTAGATACCGCCCTGTGGGATTTGCGCGGCAAGGTTGAAGGCAAACCAGTTGTAGAACTATTGGGTGGAAGCGCAAAGAAACTGCGCACCTATGCATCTTCCATGCGCCGTGACATCACGCCAAAGGATGAAGCAGAGCGCTTAGTAAAGCTACGTGATGAGTTTGGCTTTGATGCATTCAAATGGCGCGTTGGTGCAGAGTGCGGAAATGATATTGATGAGTGGCCCGGCCGCACAGAGGAAGTCGTCCCAGTTGTTGCACGCGCCCTTGGTGATGGAATATCTAAATTAGTAGATGGCAACAGTGGTTTTTCCCCTAAGCGCGCAATTGAAGTTGGCGCACTACTTGAATCAGAGGGTATTAGTCACTTTGAAGAGCCATGCAAATATTGGGAGCTTGAGGAAACTAAGCAAGTTACTGATGCATTAAAGATTGATGTAACTGGCGGTGAACAGGATTGGGATTTAGTCACATGGAAGCGCATGATTGATATGCACGCTGTTGATGTATTACAGCCAGACATTATGTATATGGGCGGAATCTGGAGAACGTTAAAGGTTGTTGAGATGGCAAAGAAGGCTGGTATGCCAATCACGCCTCATAGCGCCAATCTTTCACTTGTAACTATCGCCACCATGCACCTACTGGGAGCCATTCCTAATCCAGGAAAGTATTTAGAGTTTTCTATTGAAGGCTTTGAGTACTACCCATGGCAAAAAGATCTCTTTCTTGGAAATCCCTTTGCAATTGAAGGCGGGAAAGTACAGATTCCACAGGGCCCAGGTTGGGGTGTTGAGATAAACCCAGCATGGTTAGTAAAAGCTAAGTATCAAGTTTCAGAGATTTAAGCTTTAATCGTTTTTCTAATCATTTGCTGATAAAACTTTCCGGGCTGACGCGTGCTTGGTTGTGGTCCACCCACTTCAACAAAGCCTAGTTTTTCATAGGCCGAGATTGCTAACTCATTATCTGTCCACACACCAAGGCCTTGAATGAGCCAATCTCGTGATGCTGCTTGCTTATCTAAGAATTCAAACATGGCCCGCATCAGGCCCACTCCACGAAAATCAGGCCCACTCCAACACCCGCCAATCCAGCATGTGGCACCAAAATCACCTTCAAGATTTTCCACATACATCATGGCTCCATCAACACCATCTACTGCAGCAATTATGTGGGTTTGCTTTGCAAAATCTAATCGCCATTGTTGTTCATCGAGCGAGCTTTCTTTCTCATAAGTACCACCAAATGCATGTGGACTATCAATGAGTGCTTTTAAGCGAATATCTCGCAGCCTGGCCCATTCATCAGCATGTAGTTCAACGCATGTGATGGTGTGAGGCATTGGACAATTATGCCTTACTTACTTCTTGAATTTCTTAGGCACAATCTTGCTTGCATGACCTTTAGCCTTTGCTAATAACCTTTCGGCCCAAGCAAACTCAACGGCTAGAACAAAAAATCCAGCAATTACTAAGGGCATTGTGAAAGGACCTGGAAGAACAATTAAAACCAAGCCGGCTAGAACCAAAAATGAGCCAACAGAAAAAGCAATGATCTTTCTCAAGCCCTTGGGCAAGAGCAACCAGTTCTTCTTCACTTACTGTCCTCTTCTTTGTGATCAGTAATACGCCCAGGGTGGGCCTTCATCTCAGGGCTCTGCTTACTCTTAATCAAGCTAGCAATTGTTGCGATCAACAAAATTGTTGCAATAACTGCAAGGCTAATTGGCGTTGGAATCTTTGGAACACTATCAAAGATTTCATGGGCGTAAGTGAGCATGAGCTTAATTCCGATGAAAATCAAAATGAACGAAAGTCCTAGGGATAAGTAAATTAACTTATCGAGTAGGCCTTTTATGAGGAAATACAGGGCTCGTAGCCCAAGGAGTGCGAAGGCATTAGCTGTAAAGACTAGGAAGGTTTGTGATGTCACACCAAAAGTGGCTGGAATTGAATCCAGGGCAAAAAGTAAATCGGTTGAGCCAATAGCAATAATTACCAAGAACATGGGTGTTGCATAACGCTTGCCACCCTCTTTTATAAAGAGTTTTGAGCCATGGAACTCATCGACCATAGCCATGCGTTTTCTTAGTGTGCGAACCATAAAATTATCATTTGGTTCTGGGTCTTCATCCCAATGCTTGAATAGACCGATACCAGTCCAAATCAAGATTGCACCAAATATTGCAAAGGTGAAGGAGAAGGCAGAAATTGCAACTGCTCCGATTGAAATAAAGATTGCTCTTAAGACCAATGCCAACATCACGCCGATGAGCAGAACTCTTTGGTGGTGGATGCTTGGTACAGCGAATTGGGCCAGAATGATTACGAAGATAAACAAGTTATCAATGGAGAGTGAGTATTCAACTAAGTAGGCGGCAAAGAACTCTGTTCCATATGTTGATCCAAAGTAGGACCACACCCAAAGGCCAAAGCCAATTGAAATGCTGACATAGAACAAAGTAGTGGCTACTGCCTCTTTGAATTTAACGTCATGGGCTTTGCGTGAAGCAGTGAGTAGATCTACCAAAATAAGAGTAAGAATCAGTCCGACTGTTACCGCCCAGATGAGCGTTGAAACCTGCATGAATTTCTCCCTTGATAGCCATGAGTACTACATGGTCAAGGTCTCCCTAACCGAATGAACGGCCAGCGCCCCGGGTTTTTACACCGTATTGACGAGGTAGCTGTAGTGAGGTACTCCCCTTAAACAAGTTAATCGTAAAGGCAATCCTACCTGACTGCAAATCAATCTCTTATGAAGCACTACCTATGCACAAGTACCTTATTCATCATAAGGTTCGGGGGTGAATAAAAACGTTGATGCAGATTTCCTAGCCCTTCCACTAGCAGCCGTTAGTGATGCCGCGATAAGCACCGCTAAAGATGCCGGTGCATCCCATGTTGATGTGCGCATTGAGCGCACACGCAATGGTTTGCTCTCTTTGCGAGATGCTCGTCCTGAGACACAAAGTGATGAGACCAATGCCGGTTTAGGTGTTCGAGTCATCGTCAATGGAGCCTGGGGCTTTGCCTCATCTCCTGAGATCTCCGTAGATGTTGCCAAGAAGCTTGCACATACAGCAGTTGCAATGGCTAAGACATCAAAGCCTTTATCAACTGAGTTAGTCTCACTTGTGACAGAGCCTGTGTATGCAAACCAGACCTGGGTCTCTGATTATGAAATAGATCCTTTCTCAGTCTCAGACTCAGATAAGAAGGATCGCCTCGCAGATTTAAGTAACCGTCTGCTTAAGAGTGTAGGCGTTAATCACACATCTGCTCACACAATGTTTGTTAAAGAACAAAAGCACTACGCCGATTCATATGGAACTAGCACCACGCAACAGCGCGTGCGCATCCAAACACAGATTGAAGCAATCTCCATTGGCGATCATGGCTTTGAATCCATGCGCACATTGGCACAACCTGCTGGCTTTGGTTGGGAGTGGATGGGCAATAAGCACTGGGATTGGGATGGCGAGATTGCTCAACTTCCTTCACTATTGGCAGAGAAAGTTGCCGCACCTTCAGTAGAAGCTGGTCGCTATGACGTATTAGTGCATCCATCAAATCTCTGGCTCACAATTCATGAGTCAATTGGCCATGCAACTGAACTCGATCGCGCCATTGGTTATGAAGCCAACTACGCCGGAACCTCTTTTGCCACACCAGATAAGTTAAATACTCTTCAATACGGCTCAAAGCTGATGAATGTGACTGGAGATCGCGCTACACCTCATGGCCTTAGCACGGTGGGTTTTGATGATGAAGGTGTTGCAGCCCAACGTTGGGACATCATTAAGGATGGTCTGCTCGTTGGTTATCAGTTAGATCGTCGCATTGCTGCTCGCGTTAATCGCGATCGCAGTAATGGCTGCGCCTTTGCTGACTCACCAGCCCACGTTCCAATTCAGCGCATGCCAAATGTTTCTTTGCAACCAAATCCAACAGGTCCAACCTATGAGGAAATGGTTGCTTCAATGGAGGATGGAATCATCATTAAGGGTGATAAATCCTGGTCCATTGATATGCAGCGCTATAACTTCCAATTTACTGGTCAACAGTTCCATCGTGTTAAGAACGGTAAAATTGTTGGTCAGCTCAAAGATGTTGCCTATCAAGCAACGACAACTGATTTCTGGGGCTCTATGAAGGTTGTGGGTGGTCCTTCTACTTATGTTCTAGGCGGTGCCTTTAACTGCGGTAAAGCCCAACCAGGTCAGATTGCAGCGGTAAGTCATGGTTGCCCAGCGGCAATCTTCGACAAAGTAAACATTCTCAATACTGTTGCGGAGGCTGGAAAATGATTTCTGCTCAAGATCTAATTGAAAAGATCACATCGGCTGCAACATGTGATGACTGCATTGTTGTTGTGCGCGATAAGACCCAAGCTAACCTACGTTGGGCTGGCAGCACGCTAACCACGAACGGTGTTATCCAAGAGCGCAGCGTCACTGTTGTTGCCTTCGTGGCCGTTGAAGGTGGGATGGCATCTGGTGGTGTAACACGCACAGATGTCTCCCTTGCAGATGTTCCAAAGCTACTGGAGGAGGCAATCGCTGCGGCAAAAGCATCAGGTGCAGCTGAAGACTACGCACCACTTGCTACAAACGTATCTATTGGTGATTGGTCAGCAGCTCACGTTCCAACTGGTCCTGAAGTATTTTCAATGTTTGCTCCAGCGTTAGGCGATATGTTCTCTCGCTCAGTGGCAGATAAAATTGAACTCTTTGGATATTCCGAACACACCAATGAAACAACCTGGGTTGGATCAAAGGGTGGGTTGCGCTTGCGCAAGGATTCACCAGTTGGTCGCGTAGAGATGACTGGAAAGTCCCACGATCGCTCTCGCTCCACATGGAACGGTGTTGAAACTCGTGACTTTAAAGATGTCTCTGTTGCAAACATCGATGCACAGATTCGCCAGCGCTTAACCTGGCAGGGCACAAAAGTAGATCTTCCTGCTGGACGCTATGACACCATCATGCCTTCAGGCTCTGTTGCAGATCTCTTCACCTACATGATGTGGGTATCAGCTGCTCGCGATGCTCATGAAGGTCAATCAGTATTTTCTAAAAAGGGTGGCGGAACTCGTATTGGTGAGAAGCTCTCTAATCTTTCACTGCAGTTCTTTAGTGATCCTGAGTTCAAGCAACTTCCTGCATCTAACTTCGTAGCAACTGCTGTGAGTTCACCATTCTCATCAGTATTTGATAATGGTCAACCTATTAAGCGCGTTGACTGGCTCAAAGATGGCGTCTTGCAATCTCTGATTCAAACTCGTGCAACAGCAAAGCTCACCAACCTTGATTTCACACCAATCGGTGAAAACCTTGTTATGAGCGTTGATGGAGCAAGTGGGTCACTGGAAGATCTAGTCAAGAAAGTTGATAACGGACTACTTCTTACAACCTTCTGGTATATCCGCATGGTTGATCCCAACTCACTACTTCTGACCGGCTTAACTCGTGACGGTGTTTATCACGTTAAGGGCGGCGAAGTAGTTGGTGCAACCAATAACTTCCGTTGGAATGATTCACCGGTTTCAGCCCTATCTCGCATCGCACATGCTGGTGCCTCTGAATGGACGCAACCACGTGAATGGGCTGGCGATATGTCTAATATGGCCGTTCCACCGCTAGTGATTAAAGATTTCAATATGTCGACGGTGAGCCCAGGTAGCTAACTAGGAAAGTTAGTTTTCTTATACGCCTTACCGCTTTGATCATACGTAATCCACAAACCTGACTGCTCCCCTGCCGCAAATGAGCCAGAGCGCAGTTTGGTTCCATCTTTTCTAAACCACTCCCAATAGCCATGTAGTTTGCCCTGCTTCATTTTTCCTTTAGCTTTGAGCACACCATTGCCATAGAACTCTAAATACTCTCCACTTTTGTTGGGATAGGAAGCATTAATCTGAGCGATTCTGACCTTAATAATCTTCTTTAGTAGTGCGCGTGGAAAGGGCTTATCTAAGGCAAAATGAATGGAACCTTTGGTCTGAACATATTTAGCTAACTCTTTTTCTAGATACTTATTAGTGGAACCGCTATAAGGAAAAAGTGAGTTATGAGCTTTATATCCATCAAAGCCAAGAATTGACACACCTTCTATGGCAAAGGTGGGAATGCCGTATTTAATGATCTCTTGGGCAGTTGGTAGCTCTTCAAGGATCTCTTTGCGAAGCTGGCTCAAAATATCGCGCTGAGCTTTATCAAATTTCTTTAGGTGCGAAGTGATTTGTGCCTTGCTCATGGATTAATGATGCCTGCACTCAATAAGACCAAGACGGTGGTTCCAAGTGCGATTCTGTAGATAATAAATGGCATAAAGGACTTAGTTGTTACAAACTTGAGTAGCCAGGCAATGACGGCGTAGCCAACAACAAAGGCAATTGCTGTTGCAATAAAGGTCTGTGGCAGGGTGAAAACATTAGAGGCATCTGAACCAAAAGCATCTTTGAGTTGATAGAAGCCACTGCCAAAGACTGCTGGCAGAGCTAAGAGGAATGAATAGCGCAGCGCAGCTTCGCGGGTGTAACCGAGGTAGCGACCCATTGCAATCGTTGCACCAGAACGAGAAACACCTGGGATCAGAGCAAGTGATTGGGCTAGACCATAAAGAATGCCGTGCTTAACGTTGAGTTCACTCAAGCCTTTCTCTTTCTTTCCATAGTGATCTGCTATTCCAAGAATCACACCGAAGATAATTAAGGATGAAGCAATGAGCCAAAGTGAGCGGAAATCATTAGTAATCACGTCTCTACCTAGATAACCCAGAATGGCAATAGGAAGACTGCCGAGAATGATTAACCAACCCATACGAGCAAGTGGTTTTTGATCTGTAGCTAGATCTTTGCGCAAAACAGCTTGATTAAACCAGGCTAAAACAATGTTCTTAATATCATTTCTAAAAAAGATCAGAACAGCTAACTCTGTGCCAATCTGGGTAATGGCCGTGAAGCGGGCACCTGGATCTTGGGCATTGCCAAAGAACTCGCCTGCGATGCGCTGGTGTGCGCTCGATGAAATAGGTAGAAACTCTGTAAGACCCTGCACAATCCCCAGAACTATTGATTCAAACAAAATGAACACCTTTTCATCCGCTTATTAATACACAATGGTAACTGCACAGGCTTTCTATCTGGCTTAAATCTCTATCTTTTCGGCTTTTCCTGCAAAGTAGCCGACCACAGCAAGGGCTATTCCAAGTGCAACTGGCACGAGCAAAGCAATACCCCAACTCAAGGTTGAATCAAAGATCGCTCCAACGATTCCAGGTGCAAAGGCAGCCATGAGATAACCAATGGATTGAGCCATGATTGAAAGAGAACGGGTCTCCCCCGCATCAATACTGCGTGTAACTGTGAGTAATAGTGAAAGAGGGAAAGTAACTGAGAGGCCAATATTTGAGATAAGAAGCCAGATGATTAATCGCCAACCGCTATCAAAAATTAGCGCTGCAAAGCTAGCTGTAACCATTAAGCCCATTAAGAATAAGAACACGCGCATGTTCTTTAACTTGGATGCATAGTGCGGAGCTGCAATACCTATGGCAGAGCCGAGAAAACCAGTAATAGAGACAACTAATCCGGCATGACTAAGGGTATAACCCTTAGAAACCAAGATAGTTGGTAGCCATGTTGCTGTGCCATAGAAAAGCATGGATTGCAGACCAAAGAAGATTGCAATGCTCCAGGCTCCTGGTTTTTTAAAAAGAGCCCGGTGGAACTTTGGACTCACTTCCATATGCCCCGATTCACGAGACTTTGAAATCCGCAGTAACCACCATGCAGATGAAATCACGCCGATAACTAACCAAGGAATCATCGATAAGCGCCAACCCCATGAAGATGCCTCGGCTAATGGCACTGCCACCGCCACAGAGATCGCTGCAAAGGTGCCCATGATTGTTATATAGATGCCAGTTAAGAGCCCTGAATGATCTGGAGCGTTCTCCTTCACCCATACTGGCAAAGAGAAATTCAATACCGCAATTGCAATTCCAACAGTGATGGATGAAATAAAGAGCATTGGGACATTACCAACGGTGCGAAGAAAGATTGCTGCTGATAAAACCGTTAAAGTCCAAGCAATGACCTTATTAGTTCCACCAATTTTGCCCACCAGTGGCATTAAGAAAGCACTTCCTGCAAAGCAGAGCACAGAGAGTGAAGTTAAGAAGGAAAGCTGAAAAGAGCTCAGTTGATACTGCTCTTTAAGGATGGGATAGAGCGGGCTCATAATTGTTAACCCGGCCCGCATGTTTATTGCCGTGATGAAGATAGGTAGCCCTATACGAATCGCTTCACGATTGGTCATAAGGGGCATCGACATTACCTAAGCCTATCTTGGAAAGCTTTTCTCAAAGCAGAAAACGTAGAGCTAGTGAGCGGCTCCGCCCAGATTCATGACCACCACACCAACAATGATGATTGCCATACCTATGATGTTTAACTTAGAGAGATGCTGATCAAAGAAGATGACACCGCCTATGGCAGCTCCCATAATTCCCACGCCAGACCAAACGGCATAGGTAATGCCCACTTCAAGCTTTTTAAGTGAGATTGCCATGAGTGAGAAGGCAATTACATAACCAACGGCAACTCCAAGTGAGGGCCATAGCTTGCTCAGTCCGTCGCTAGCTTTGAGAAATAGCGTTCCAGCAATTTCAGCAACAATTGCGATTGAAAGTAAGAACCAGGCCATAGTGTCTAGATTACCTTATTTAAACCAAGAACTGTCCTCTAAGTCGGATTATGAAATCTTTTTGAAACTCTCTCCAGAATTAGTGGAAGTGTAGATATCTGGTCCAACTGTTACCAGCATCAACTGATCACTTGCGCTGAGAATTCCTAGCGCTCCTTTAAAGGTATTGAGCTCTGTCCAGGTTTTACCGGAATTTGTTGACTTAAAGAGGGTCTTACTACTCACCGCATAGAGTCCTGATTTACGCCATTCAATTTGAGTAATTTTAAGATTGTTTTTCATCTTAGTTGTAGATTTAAATGCATTCTTAGTCACTATTAATTCAGAATTCTTGATTGCCATAGCCATTCCTGACATCGCAGGTGAAACTGCAATATCCGTGAAGGTGTTTGTTCCCAAATATTTCCAGGTCTTTCCAGAATCCGGCGAGTGCATTAAATTTCCACTCTGTGAATCTGAGCCGTATAAATCACTTCCGGCACCTTCTAAAAAGTGGAAATCAACTTTCCCAACCAAAGAGACAGTTTTCCAAGTTAAGCCACCATTAATAGATTTAACCAGGCCTATTGGATTTGGCATTTTGGAACCTTCGGCAGGGTGCCCACTTGCAAACAATTCCTTACCTAGAGTTGTAAACCCCATCACGTCAATCTTTTCTTTTCCAACTAACTTCATATTATTCTTTCCAACTAGCTCATAGAGGCCTTCATGAGTCAAAACAAGAACTTTGTTCTCTATAACTTTTACATGATGTATATGTGGAACAGAATCGAGAGTTTCCGCACTTGCTCTATTTCCAACCAGCATCAGCGCAACAATAACGAAGGCGGAAAAACTGACTCTCAAGCCCTTGGCCTCTGACTTTTTCATTTCTTCCTCATTCTCTGTAGTAAAAAACTTCTTCTAGACTCTGCCCGCATATGGCATTAGGCCTTCGACACTGTAAATATTTGAAAAACGAAGTCCACTTTTCGTTGATCGAGCCTCCCACATCATTCCATTGCCGGCGTAAATACTCATGTGGTGAATTGTGCTGATGGTTCCTTTGTATGAGTAAAAAAGAAGATCTCCTGGCTGCATTTCGGCCAATGGAATCTGTTTTGTGTATGTGTAGTAAAGGCCAGAGTTAAGGCGATCCCAAATCGGCCAACCTAATCCTGCATATTTATATGCCGAATAAACTAAGCCAGAACAATCAAAGGCGTTTGGCCCTTCATCGCCCCACACATATGGTTTCTTTGCGAGTACCTGTCGCTTAGCAAACTCAACGGCCATAAGACGTTGGGCCTCTGATGTTCGGGAGCTCTTCGCCCCAGTTGGTCCACCGGTCCGCCAAATTTTTGATTGCCCAGTTACCTTTGTTGCCTCATTTGCGCGCGTTTCTTCCAATATCGCCAGTTGGCGTTTCTGCTCAAGTGTTATACGTACTTTCTTTGCTGATGCAAGATCTCGTTGTAATTTGTCTTGCACAGCTTGAAGTTTATTAACTTCTTTTTGTTGTTCGGCTTGGGCGTCCTCGGCCTCTTTTTTAGCTGCTGCCACACGAGCAGTAACTTCTGCCTGCTTTTGCTTAGCTACTTCAGCAACAGCTTTGGCTCGCTGAGCAATATCTTCAGCGGCTTTAAACCTTTTAAGGGAAGTTCTGTTCCCAGAGCCTAAATTTTCTAAAATAGATAAATTATCCATCGCCTCTTGAGGGCCATTGGAACTCAAAATTGATTCTATATCTGAAAGTCCACCCCCATTCATATATGCGTGGACCGCCAACTTACCAATTTCGCGATGAGTTGCAGAAACTTCTGCTGCCGCTAATAAATAGGATTCATTCGCAGAATTTAATTCCCGAGTCGCTACCAATAGGTCAGCCTTTGCCGCCATGTATTTTCTCTGAGCTTGATCGGCAATAATGCTCAGTTGTTTTAGATTTCCTTTCGCGCGTGCCAACTTTTTTAAAGCTTCATCAGCGATTTTTTTCTTCGCTAATTCAGCTTTTTTCGCAGCCTCAATTTGCGCAAGAGTTGGCTTATGCGATGTGGCACTGCTAGAAGTTATTGGTACCAATAGAGCAAAGAGGGTAGCTATTATAGGAATCAGAATTTTCTTTCGTAATAAATTCATAGCCTTCTAGCTCCAACAAAAGGCTTTTTTCCAAACATTCTTGTCAACGGAACAACTTCAACTCTTTTACCTGGCCTTGGAGCCTGCACCATTTTTCCACCACCCATATAAATTGAGACATGGCTAATTGGTTTACCAAAGAAGAGTAAGTCGCCTGGCTTCACGTTTGCGTAAGAAATCGACTTTCCATATTTTACTTGTACACGGGAAGAGTGAGGCAGAGATACACCGGCTTTTTGAAAAGCCCGCATGGTTAATCCAGAGCAATCCCATCGTGTCGGGCCAGCTGCTGCCCAGACATAAATATCACCTATCTGTTGGAGCGCAAACTTAAGTGCAATTGATCCACGGGTATTATCACCTTTATAAGATGCGGCATATCCTTTCGAATCACTTTGTATCTTACTTTCTCGAGCAGCTTCTTCTCGAAGGAGACGTTCTCTATCTGCCTTGGCTAGTGATTTAAGGAGTTTTTCTGCGCTACTCAAAGCGCTTTTTGCCTCCACCACCTGGCGATTAAGCCGTTTCTCTTCAGCAACTAACAATGAAGTCCGATCAGCAATTACCAATTGTGTGGCTTGGACTCTCTGTTTTGTTGCAGTAAATTCCCGTAACTGCTTTGAATATCCTTTACTTAAACTACTTAACACCGAAGCGTCCGATAGATACTTCGTTGGGTCAGATGAAAATAGCAGTTCAAATGTGCCCCCGAAGCCACTGCCTTGAAACTCAGAAATTGCAATCTTTGCCAAGGTTCTACTTAATACACTTAACTCCTCTTGAATGAGTACCTCACGTTGCTGGAGCGCCCCTGTCTCCTTTTGAAGTGATTTAATTCTAATCTTCGCTTCATTTGTTGCTTCGTATTTTTCGGCAGCCAAAGTTCGGAGACGGTCAATATCACGCTGCACAGAAGCCACCGACGGTGCGGCTTGTGCTTGAACAGACTGCGCCATGAAAGTGGCAACAAGGAGTAAAGAGAGTGTTCTCTTCATATTATCGATTCTCTAACCTTATTTATTCTTAGCCAATAATTTCTTCATGACAGTGATTTCAGCTGATTGCCCGGTCCGAATATCGATTGCAATCTTCTTTGCTTCACTATTTTTTGTGCCATCAAGCAGAGCGACCATCTCTAGCGCTCCCTTATGATGTGCAATCATCGCTTGAAGAAAAGCAGCATCGAATTTGCCACCTTTGAGTTTTTTCAGAGCATTCAAATCACTCTTAGAGAGCATTCCGCTCATGCCCATGTCGTGTTCCATTGTCATTGATGACTTATTAGCGATTAGCCAATACTTCAACTGGGCTATCTCTTTTTCTTGAGCAGAAATAATTCCCTTCGCTAACTTCTTCACTTCTGGGCTAGCGCCATTTTTAAGTGCCATATTGGACATTTCTATGGCCTGCTGATGATGCGGAATCATGCCTTGAGCAAACATAATCTCGTTCATGCCCAGATTCTTCAAACTACTGGCATGTGAACTGGCTGTTGCAGGCTGACTAAAGAAGGGAATAGAAATAGCGGCTAGCAGTAATATGATTTTCTTAAACATTTATAATCCTTTTCTCGATTTGATAAAACAGGGCTTTAAATCGAAGCAGGATTAGATTCGAATGACTCCCAATTGAGGTCGAGAGAGAGCAAGTTGGAAAATTTGGGGACGATAAACCGATACCAATTCTCGACTTAAAGTTATGAAACTATTTAAACGAGATCTTGGGGCTCTTAAATCTAATAACTTTCTGCCGAGTAAAAGCACAACGATGAAAAGTGCCACGCATCCGCTATCTATTAATCGCTCCCTATTAGAAGCAACATTCAGTGGTTTTGTTGCAGCGGTTGCCATTGAATCAGCCTCCGAATGTTGGTGCTGCATGGCTACTTGATCACTAGACATGGAATTACACTGATGTGCAATCACCATTCCAGTTGAAAATACTGCCAAGAAAATGGCAAAGAGTAAGGCTATTCGCTTACTGCTTTTAGCCACCATGCGCATGGAAAAACTTTACCAGTAGTGCGAATTGAGGTAACTATCTGAGAAAGACTCGCTGATGATTTGTAATCGAAAACACAGAATTAAGCTCAGCCAATGCCCATAAAACTGCCCATATTTGCCCATCGATTCCCCATAAAAACATTCAAATCTGCGACAGGTTATGTAACAACTTGTACAAAGAATATGCAGAAAGGTGAGCGCAGTTTTAACCTGCGCCCACCTAATTGGAAGAAGAGTCGCCCTATAAGCCGGATTCTGTCGTTCTTGCGAACGGATCACCATCCATCTAGACCTGTTATTACTAACAGATTCAAGCAACCTACCCGTTGGCTCATGTGGGCACATTCAAACGCCAACTATCTGGTCTTGCTCCGAGTGGGGT
>OFSF01000142.1_pt1 | contig 30796 bp, 28 predicted proteins | sample 1543271 | NCBI WGS metagenome assembly OFSF01 (sample SAMN07774227, study PRJEB24372) | wastewater metagenome | isolation source: Exp Tend VB 100WW | collected 2016-02
TCCAGTGGTTCCAGTGGTTCCAGTGGTTCCAGTTTCACCAGTTGTTCCCGTGGTTCCAGTGGTTCCCGTTGTACCTGTTGTTCCTGTGGTTCCCGTTGTACCGGTCGTTCCAGTGGTACCAGTGGTTCCTGTTGTTCCCGTTGCTCCATCGATACCACCCAAGTTAACATTGTACACACTGGATGCATTGAATGTTCCAAAAATGTTTGCAATTTGACTAATGGTTATCGCACCCGTTTCCGAATTATACGCGGTGACATATCCTTGAAAACGATTCAGCGTGGTTTGCTGAACAATATTGGATGTAATGACTGCAAAGCCAGTATCCGTGTTGTATCCTGCCGTTCCAAGTGCGGTAGCAAGAGTTGCATTGTTCGAGGATCCATTGATATCATATGAACCACCGCCTCCTGCACCACTGTTCTGCCATACCCATACAAGTGTATTGGCACCGTTCGAAGAACCTCCCGAGTAGCCACCGCCACCACCCACACCCCAACTTTCATTGGTACCTGAACCTGCACCACCTCCAAAGCCACCATTCTGATTGTTATTACCAATACCTCCTGAACCGCCATTCAAGAATGACTTTGCAGCGACAAGTGTGGTAGTGGAATTACCACCAGACCATTGAGTGCGATAACCATCCGTTAACCAACCTGCACCTCCATCACCTCCAAACGTATTTCCTGAAAAGGTATTTCCTCCATTTCCACCTGTTGCTGGAGGGCAGTATCCTGTGGAATCGATGCCTCCCGTCGTGGTAGTAACCGCAGATTGACCCGCTGTTATAAAACCACCGCCACCGCCACCTCCACCAATCAGAAGGATCGTGTAAGAAGATGCCGATGATGTGAGGCCGCCATTGTACTTCACGATGTACGTCGCACCACCACCACTTCCTCCTTGATTTAACTGACTCGAAGAACGACCTGCCTGACCAACTAGAATGTAAATCACATCACCCTGTGTCAGATTCGTAGTCGTTGAAACGATTGCACCATTTCCACCTGCTAATCCATTTTGACTCGTACCACCCGCTGCTCCTGCTGCAGTCAAGGTGTACGATCCCGTGGCAGGAACTGTCCAATACTGAATACCTGCCGATAGAGACAAGTAGGTTGGAATCCATGGATAGGTTGTCGTATTGTATGTCAACACAGAAGGTCCGGTTGCACCCACTGCACCATTCGGTGTGAAAGTAAAGTCGCTAAAGCTATACAGACCTGTATTCACAAGGCTCGTCGATGTGACCGTGACCGATGTTCCAGGTGTATATGCCATTCCAGACGTCACCGTCGTGCTAATGGATCCACCCTGTGTGGGCGTCAATGATACCGATGATGTCGTGTAGGACACATAGACTGATCCAGTCGGACCAGTGGTACCCGTGGTTCCAGTCGTTCCTGTGGTTCCAGTAGTACCTGTTGTTCCAGTCGTTCCCGTGGTTCCAGTGGTACCTGTTGTTCCAGTGGTACCTGTTTCTCCAGTTGTTCCAGTGGTTCCAGTTGTTCCTGTTTCTCCAGTTGTACCTGTTTCTCCAGTTGTTCCTGTTTGTCCTGTTTGTCCCGTGGCACCCGTTGCACCAGTTATGCCAGTGGTACCTGTTTGTCCCGTTGATCCGGTTGCACCGGTTATGCCTGTGTATCCCGTCATTCCTGTTGCACCAGTTATACCGGTTATACCCGTGGTTCCAGTCGTTCCAGTGTATCCAGTCGTTCCTGTCGTACCCGATTGTCCCGTTTGTCCCGTTGTACCAGTTGGACCTGTTCCACCCGTTGTACCAGTTGGACCTGTTCCACCAGTTGTTCCAGTGGTTCCCGTGGTTCCCGTTGTTCCTGTGGTTCCTGTTTCTCCCGTGTCTCCATAATCACCTGTTGCACCTGTGGTTCCCGTCGGACCAGTTGTTCCTGGAATACCAAAGGGTGTATGGATATGAGAATAGGTATTAGACGTTTGAAAATATAACATCGCCGTGTGCGGTTGATCATCCTGGTTTCTCGATGTAACAACCACATGCAATGCCACATAGGGTGCTAACTGAATGGGGCTATCAACATATAAATTCAAGGATATCCTTTGAGTAATCATATGATCATAGATATACACCACATCCGATCCATTATCCAACGATACGTAATTACCACTCGAATCCATACCAAGCAAATAATACCGCAACCCAATACGATCGCGATCCGCTAAGAGATTCGCCTTGGTATAGATATTCATCTCCATGATACCTGGTGGAAGAACCGACGGTGCTGGATCATTAATACGTTCCGTATCAATACCAAATTGGCATACAATCGTATCCGAAACACTATCGGGTGCCGAGGTAAACGTAAGTACTTCCTGCGGCAATGATAAATTCGATACCACACTCAGTTCACTGACATTCGTATTCTGACTCGGGCTATAAGATATCGAGCTAGGATTAATAAACGATCGTCCCAGAATGGTAGAAAGATCTGTAGATGATAGGGGAGAATAAGAAGGATCGGTTGAATTTGTATAATTCATATATAATACGAGACCGCCACCCATACCATTGACACCTGCTGGTCCTGTTTCACCAGTTGGACCTGTATAACCAGTTGTTCCTGTATAACCAGTGGAACCTGTCGGGCCAGTACCAATCGGACCGGTTTGACCTCTGGGACCCACTTGGCCCATCGGGCCTATATTTCCCTGGGGACCAATATGTCCCGCCTCACCTGTCGGACCCAACATACCCGTTGCTCCTTGTGGAAGAATATTCCTTACACAAGGACTTGTTCGTAGGCGTAGTAGATCACCTGAATCCATCTAATAACATGATGAGATTCCATTTGTTCCTATTAATTACCAAAATGCGTTCCCTGTCGGTAGGAGACTTCATTGCAAATAACTGGTCCAGGGGCAGTTTGTACCAATGTAGATGCAGTAAGAACCGTACTGGTTGTGGACAGCGTTCCATACACAGATCGATAGGCATACATGATTGTCGAATTCGTATTCTTCCATTCCATCAATGAACTATCGCATGCCGTGCATGGACTTTGTTGTACCTCATTACGTGTCTGATACGTAGTGAAGGTTGGAGTACATGTTGTATTGTATACCGTATTCAACGTGGATCCATATCGTGTGGAACCTCCTGCAATGGAACTGACCTCATAAATCGTGCTTTGTACCGTGGAAGTGAGAGTAAATGATTGCTGATACGATAAGGCTGTCGCCTTATTTTGCTTGATTTTCACAATATCACTGGCGTTCATTCTATTCTTACCCTGGTGTAAAAAGTAAAGATAGATAATAGAGAATGGAGACATCAGAGTGGATTCTGATCATCGTCATATTTGCATTATTTGCAATGTTTGTTGTAAAAACATTCTATTTCAATCCCAGCTATCCCCGTGTTGGCGAGGGATTTTATGGAGGAGTCGCACGTAGTGCAGGACACCCTGATTGTCTCCGGACTCTTCCTGAGGGAGCTGAATTATTAGACATGGTGTCAAAACGTGTCAAGGGCTACCCATCCGACGGATCCGCCGATTACAAAGAGATGGAGCTCCTTCTTAGCAAAATGGCGTGCCTGAAGAAAGATCTCCTTTCCCCCAGCGGCGTCGTTGACGCTACACGCCACCAAGCCTATGAAACTTCGCATGATCGCATGGCCGTCGCGGAACTATGCGGAATGTGCATGAACCATAGCATTTCTTCTCGTGATTTGGACATTGCCACCTCCACCTGGCGCGATCGCGGAAAGCTCCTCCTACGAAAGTTATGCACAGAGGCGAACCTGACCGAAATAGAGGTCGTCAACGCAGATATTCTCTTTAAGAAAGCATTTGAAGATGTCTATGATGTTGCTACCTCTCGCTGTCTCAAGCCGACTGTTTCCATGCAGAGCCCAGGTGATGTCAGCGGTTATCTCCCTGAGAACATCAAGGATCACCGCACCTATGAGTTCAAGTATGGAGGGTTGAGCGCGAGCGGCTGGAACGGTGCGGCATAAAGACCGCACCGCATCACCTTCGGTGGAATACACAATAACTTTTTCCTAAAGGCTTTGCCTTATCGCGTTCCGCTTAAAAAGTGCATATAATAGATGACGTGTACCGAAGTGAAATCGTCGAAATACCAAACTCGAAAATCACCTGCCTTTCATGCCAGCGACTGCAAAGGAACTCGCAAGAAAGGTAAAGACGGCGACTACCTCTCCAAGGCGGATAAGAAGGGTGTTTATAAATGGACAAAGATATCTGATAAGATATCTGATAAGGTTGGAACCCTAAAGAAAAAAGGAAAACACTATGATACCATGGATAACGGCTCACGGCCATATCGTGTCATTGTCGATGGATCCACTGTCAGTATATACAACGGTACACAGAAAGAGGACTATACCTACGATTATGACAAATTGATTCGTTCCATTAAGGTCAAGAAGGTATACCTTGGAGGCAAGAAGAAAGATCTCGGCAATTCCATCTTACTTCATCTTTCCGGAAACAAATACATGTATATCGGGCATGAAATATACGAATTCCAAATGCTTGACTCAGTAGATACCTATTTTTCAATCATGGGAAACAGCGATGTTCCCTACCCTGTTCTTCTAGGAACCGAATACGCCTATTTCATGCTCGATCATTGCTATGTTCCGAGAGCGTTATTTTCGCCATCCATGACCAAGAAGGACTGGGAAGATTCCTACCAACGCTATTACGGATATACAAATCCCATGACGAACGAGAAGCAAACATTAGATGAAATTCGTACATTACACAAAAAGGGTTTTACCTTGGAGTCAACATGCAAGAAAATGAAAGGCTTTCACATCGTAGTTAAACGTAAGTAATCGATCATACATATGAATCATATGGTACATCGTTTATTAACAGAATGAGCATCCCTGCTTCTTCGGGCATTCGCAACGTGGCTTCGGCTGTCTGCACCGATCGCATCGGCTCTGAGGCTGAGGGCATCCGCACTGCTGAGGTGGCTCGCCACACATATTGCAGCTCTGACCCGACGACGACGCGGGCCAACTCTGATAAATCATAAATCCTGCGATCATCAAAAAGATCAAAACGAGGATACCAACTAACATCATTTCTTCTTGTAAGAGTCTAGATTTTTATCAACGGAACAGCGACAGAAGGAGCATCAACGCAATGATCTGCCAAACCGACTGAACCGGACGAGCAAAGGTAAACAGTTCCGCCACCGAGCAATTCCATAAATACTTTCCAACAAACGAGATGACAACGATCGCAATGACCAGCGACAAAATGGCCGCCACCACACTCTTGTATGACTCATGACGATTCGACGAAGAACCGGGCATATCCGTCATGCATTCCAGACCCGCACGACAAAGAGCTTGCAACATTTCTACAGGATGGTTATATTTTTTCATACTGAATGGATTCCTTGATCACCACCTCACGATGATCTTGAATATACTTCATAACATTCTGAGCCTCTTCCACCGACTCCAAATACTCTCCAATCAACTTCTCCATGGTCTTTTGACCCATGCCCGTCTGACGCTTGGACTTCTTGAAAAGCACACGTCCACCCGAATTCTTCAAATCCAAGGCGCCAATATTATGACTCTTCATAACACGCACAATGATCTCCTCTAGTGCCTTCATCTTCGTGGTCGCCTCACGCATCTCTTGCTTCCACGAATCATTCTTCTCTTTCAAACGACGCCACTCAATAATTGAGTGCGTCAGCATGGCCAGTTCATTCTCTTGAGGGGTCGTTAAGGCTTCCGATGCTTCTGCCATATTACTAATCCTATGCGAATAGTGTTTAAATGCTATAAATTTGATTTGGTATTTTGGTATCATATCATTGGTACCATGTCCAACGAAGCAACCGCACAAATCATCTTGTATGAACTCTGGTTCTCCGTTGCGGAAACCATCTTTCAACGTGTATGTGAGATAACCGAGTTAACCGAGGAACAACGTGAGGCACTGAAGAGCGTCGCGTTGCGTCCGAATGATTTCCAGGTTTATGTGGAAGAGTAGGCTCTTCCACATAAATATTATTTAATCCCACAAAGTGGGATTAAACCAGGTTCGCATCGATCCATAGGATCGATGCCAAGCTTACGCTCCGCAACATGCGGAGCTCCAGGTTTATGTGGAAGAGTAGGTTCCTTAAGCAAAAAACAATTTAATCCGTTCCCGTATTTGACCACGGCAAATAAAACACGTTGTATTCTGCTTCCTTGAACATGTTCCACAAAAAGTATGACCGCACGGAGCGATCGCATGCGAAACCGGCTCCAATAAACAAATGGAACATGATGGATCCGACGTATCTTTTTGCATCATTTGCTGAACCGATAATAATTGCCTACAAAGATTCCATTTCTTATATCCTTCCATCAACTGAACATAATTCTCCTCAAAATGAGACGACTCATAAATGGATTTTGCATACTTGGTAAATGCACCCACCAGTTCAGGCAAGGCTTCATTTTCTGTTAGAGTGGTGATCATCGGAATTCGCTGATTCACTTTATCTAGTCGATCAATCTTTTGAAACAATAACGTCTCAAGACGCAACACTTCCTCGCCACTATTTTTATATTGATTCGTCAACCACTTGATTTGATTCATCAGATCCTCCAACGATCCCTCTCCCTTCAGAGCCTTGATTCCTTCATTCAACTCCTTATAAGCCGGTTCCAATGAAACATCCACATTCAAATCCTTTAACGGCGATCGTTGATTCATTCGTATCGTAGGAATTTCTTGGCCAAATCGACGAAAAATCGTCTCCGCTGCACCCAGAAGCTGCGGGGTTTTGTCCGAATTCGACAAGAACGCCATGATTTCATTATTTTGTTTCGTTATGAGATCTTTCAACTTTTTCTTAGATAGTTGCGAGGTCGTCTGAATCGATTCTTCGGACAAGAGTTTGACTTCCGTACCGTGTCTCGATAAAATATTGGTCATGGTCGATTTAAATTTTCCAGGGATTATTGTATCCAACGACATCTCAGGAATAGAATCGGCGTCCCCTAATTCCCACATCGCAGGAGCGTATTCTTCTTGGGCCGCCATTCCGTCTATTCATGATTCGGTCCTTTGAATGCTTGATCAAACACGTGTCCGGAACATTTATTAGGACTCTTTTGATAAGGATTCCAGACTTTGATGAAAGGCTGATCCGCTCATAACCTTTCCATCTGAGGTTGCCACCACGATCGTATGAGGAGCTTTTATATCTTGTCCATCAAAACGTGCAACCGTCGCATCCGTTGTATAATTTCCACCTCTTTGTTTACGAAGTGTACGAAGCTTGCGAAGGATCCTGCTCATCTTTATACGTCTTGTTTGAATCGCCTTACGAATCGCCTTTCTAATCGTAGTACGAACCCCCTTTCGAACTTTATTACGAAGCTCCTTGCGTGAAAAACAAGTTTTCTTCTTTTTCGACGAACGAGGCATTTCTACTCTCCCTCGTTATTTTACATAGACCACTCGTTTGTTTTGCAGCTTGGCATATTCCTCCAACGTCTGTCGTTTCGTAGCACCTTTTCGTGATTTAACCGATCGAGCCGATAAATATACCGCAATGACCTTATCATTGTCTTGGATCTCCAGGAGTCGCGGAGGTTCTTCTTCCCTCGGACCATGAAGCGGAGTTCTCGTTGTTATCTTGAATTCGCTCAAATACGACGGCGGAAGTAATTGTTCCACATAGGCCGGCTCGGTAAATAAGATGGATGGTTTGTCAGGACACGTTTGTAAACGATGTCCATACGTGGCACAATTAGAACAATAGAGGCTTGTACGGAGCGGGCAGCGTTCCTCCGTATGAGCAATCCCAAAATTCTTCAGTACGTCTTTGCAAATGCTACACATGGTTATCTCTTTTTTTACAATGGTTAAAACTTCAATTTTATTTCACGATAGATAGTAAATGTCGGCCAAACACGTTGCCTTCTTTCTACAATTACGCGATCAACTCAAACTATACCATTGGCAAACCCGTGTCTACTCTCGTCATGTTGCTACTGACAAAATGCTCGAAAAACTGGAGAAGGGGATGGATTCCTTTGTCGAGATCTTCATCGGAAAATACGGACGTCCTCGTCTAACCGGTGCGAACGCGGATCTCCATCTCCAAAATCTGACCGAAGCGGGCGCGGTTCGCGTGGTCAAGGCCGCCATCAAATACATCCAAGGACCCCTCACGCAATCGTTGACGGAACACGATACTGATTTACTTAATATACGCGACGAAATCCTCGGAGCACTCGATCAGCTTCTCTACCTGTATACCTTGCATTAAAATATGAATATATAATATAATATAATGTCAAAATCAATTATTACAGATATTACAGATTTAGGATATTCTTATATGTTCATATTAAAAAATGATACTGACAAAACAATACGTGTACAAACTAATACATCAGATACAGTCCAATCATCCACATACCTAGATACGACACTATCCACACTTATAGATGATTCTAAATTATACGGTAATATTACGGATACTCTTCGAGATTATAAAACTAATAATGGTCAAGAAATAACAATATCATATCCTACAGAATCTCCTCCAAATGGATCTGATTTAATTCGAGAATACACTGTCACATATGAAAACGTAGAGATATGGCAGCTTTATATTAATCTCGATGATGATACATTACTGTTAATACTTGATAACACCACACATAAAATAATCGGCTCAGTCGTATCAAATAGACAAGAATTAAATACATTAGAACTGAAATATCATATTTCACGTGTTGATATTAACCCCAATTATAGAGGTAAATCCATATGTAATAAAATGCTTACATTATATATCTTTTTAATTGAACAATCATATCCAAATATAAAGTCATATCAGATTTGTTTATTCAATGGTGGGGGTATCATTGCATGTAAATGTTATATAAAATCATTTAAAATGATGGGATATACAATATCTGGAAATTCAACAACATGTCAAGAAGACTTTGTGGGCTATTATTTTAGGATGATCTTCAAAAAAACAGTAGCGGGGGGACGACGTAAAACGAAACACAAACGTCGTATCAAACGTCGTACTATAAAATCACAAATCTAAAGAGGAAACGGAATCACCCATCCCAACGTAGAACCATTCTCATTTTTACCCATTGCCATTGCATCAAACGGATACATTTTATTTACCATGGCGACCGACGATTTGTAATCCATGTATTCTTTATAGCTTTGAAACCGAAAATACGTTGGATTCACGAGACTTAACCGTGGAATCTGGGCCTGCTGACCTCTCAGTGTACTGAGCGTTATCGGGTTAACGGTATTCGAAATGGTGGATGCAAGTGCCGTGGAGCCATTGATTGAAGATGTATTAATGGCATAGTTCATATACGCATTCGAATTATGGGAATATACCTTACGAAACAAACTCATCTGTTGTGTGTACCGTTGAGCTTGGAACTGAGATAAATTAGTTATAAGGGGTGCGAGAGGAACTTTTTCTATATTGTATCCTGATGTAGACAGCGTAGAAGTTATGGCATATAAATACGGAAAATGCCTCGGATAATTAATAAAATAGCGTTTGTAGCTCGGATTTAGATTTAACCAGTTCGAGAGCCCTAACATGTCATAAAAACACGGCGGTGGGATCGAATTCGTACTCGGAAACGTCGACGGAATGGACATCTCTCTGCTATAGTATAAAGATATCCTTACGTTATCTGATCAAATGGATTATCTTCCAGGTAATACCCTACTACCCTCTGAAGAAAACGTGGATATATCCTTGACACCCCTCTCTCTTTCTTTGGATCGCCCTGCCATCATTCTCGCCTCCAACGAAGTCAACGACCAAAACCTATTTATCAACGGTCTCACCCAAAACATTGTTATTTTGTATCATTTGTTCGAAAGCCTCGGATACGATTCCTATCTTCTTCAGCATTCGACAACCACATCCGATAAGAAAGCGTTTTTGAAGAATTATCGGTCCATTACCACCCAGGGAATGGTTCAACAGCCCATGAACATTCGGGCATTCATTGAAATCGGTATGAGTCTTGATTCCTTGACCCGCGGCTACCTTCGCTCCGTCGGTGCCAAGATTGTCAAGCTCTATCTCGGAAACATTCTCAACATTGACATCGAAACGATCCAGAATTATAGCAATATGTTTTTCAATCACCATATCGTCGGCGAAATCGACGAAATCTGGACGAGCCCGCATTATATGCAACACATGGATTATGCGGCCCTCTTGAATCGTACTCCCATGGACAAAGGCCGCGTTGTACCGTATGTGTGGGATTCGTGTTTTCTGACTCAATACGGAAACCGCGAACAATTCGAATGGATCCCTCCTGCCGACTGGCGAACCATGGACATCATCATCATGGATCCCAATATCTCGTTTCAGAAGTGCACATTTTATTCCATCCTATTGGTCGAAGCCTACGCCACATTACATCCAGAATGGCGTGGAAACGTCCATATCATCAACGGCGATCGCCTGAAACTCTCCTCCAACTCCCATAATAATCTCCTTCCCACTCTCTCCTTGTATCGTTCTGGCCGCATTACGCTTTACGAGCGTAAAAAGATTCATCAAATCCTGGAACAACACCGCTCCGCCTGCTTTCTGACCCATCAGTGGAACAACGACTATAATTATATGACCCTCGAACTCCTATATTGCAATTACCCCATTCTTCATAATTCCGAAGGATGGGCTCCTTACGGTTATTCCTATTCCATTAACGCCTGGGAGAAAGCGATCGAGACGCTGCACGGGGCGCTAATGAATCACGAGCGCAACTTGCATATCTACAAGACGCATGCGGCCAACTTGATTTGGAAACATAGTTCGCATAACCCTAGTATTCAGCGCCGATGGCGTGAATTGATCTAAAGATGCTGGTCGTGTAGTATGTAATAAAATGCCTCGAATTGGCATTTCCTTTCGTCCTTCGGCTGATCTCTTTTACAGTGGTTTTAACCAAACGGCCCTTCTTTTTTCCGAGCTGTTTACGTTGCTCGGCTACGATGTTCTTATGGTCGATGTTTCCAATTCAGACGGAAAATGTCTTATCCCTAAAATGGTTCCAACCGAGAATCTCTATCAAGTTCGTGGTCTTGATTTACTGCTCGATGTGGATGGACTGATCGCGGCAGATGATCGTGTCAAGGTGGCCAAGGCTACCATCGTATTTCTTAGGACCTTTGTACAATTTGCCGAGATGGACTCGAGCGTTTACATTGAAACTCCCTATGTTCGCCGTTCCTTTGATCATGTCCGCGAAATCTGGTGCTGGGACATATTGAATCCCGAGAATACTCTTCCATCGATTCAGACGTTATTTCCATGTCCCCTTCGAACGGTTCCTTTCATCTGGTCGCCCGCCGTTGCACAGCACTTCTTTGAAGATAAGGATGTTCTGTTTCGCAAGGGTCATTCATGGACCGTTCATGTTGCCGAGAAGAACGTGGAAAACACCAGTTCGTCTATTCTCCCTCTCGTGGCGATCCGAGAACTCTGTTTGTCGCGTGTTCTCGATGCGAAATACAAGATTCACAACATGGAAGCGATCAAGGATAATAAGTTCTTGAAGGAGAATGTACTTGATAATATTGAGAGCGGACAGCTCCCTTTGGAGATGGTTCCCAAACAGGCATTTCATGAATGGATTGGGTGCGATAATACCGTTCTCTTCTCACATTCACGGTTTACTCCCTTGCGAATCGGACTACTAAACGCGTTGTGGATGGGATTTCCTCTTGTGCATAACAGCATCGTCTTGAAAGATCTTCATCCTGTTCTTGGCGAGTTGTACTACAAGGGCAATGACATTCGCCAGATTTCTGCCGCGTTTTCCTTTTTGAATTCGAAGCCTGGTCTGGTCTACTCGGCACAATCGGAAATCCGTTTTGCTATCATGGAAGCGTTTAGCATCCAGGCAAAACACTTGGCGTGGAAAGAGCGTATGACTGCCGTGTTTGCTTTTGTTCCTTTGGCTTTACCCGTGGTTGTACCTTCTCCTTCAGATGTACCTTCGGTTCCTTCGGCTTTACCTTCGGTTCCTTCGGCTTTACCTTCGGTTAGCCCTTCCCGTTTGACAAAAACAGTTGCGGCCGATACGGCCCTGACCGTCGCGTTTTCCGATATGTGGCCTGGATTCAACTACGATTCCAACTTTATCATGGACGCCCTTCGCCACGATCTCGGTTCTCGACCCATTCACGGCATTCCTTACGATTCTGCGGTGGTACCACACGTAGTCATTTTTGGTCCCTACAGCGAATCCTGGAAGTCGATTCCATCATCCATCCCTAAAGTCTATTTCAGTGCCGAGAACTGGGCTCTTCCCACCGATCCTTCCATTGCACTGTATCTGACCTCCTCACGTGTAGAAAACGATTCCTTTCTACGCATTCCCACTTGGATGACATTCATTGACTGGTTTTCAGGTTCGACCCAGCTTCCATCCGATTCTTCAGACAATCCCATTCGTCTTCCCTTGCATTTTGCCACGACTCCTCATCCTGTTCCCTTCTCGATTCGCAATAGCTTTTGCGGATTTGTCGTCTCCAATCCCATTTGTACTTTTCGCAATCAAGTATTTGATACTATCAATCAGTATAAACGCGTAGATAGCGGTGGTGCACTCTACAATAACATCGGTGGACAACTATCCTTGAAGTATCCTGGTGGAGGATGTGGCGATATTTCCAAGCACCATTTCTTTTCCGAGCACCAATTCACGATCAGTTTCGAGAACTCCCAAGCTCCAGGATACATAACCGAGAAAGTTCTTCACGCCAAAATGGCAGGATGCGTTCCACTCTATTGGGGCGATGCACAGACCGATTCCGATTTTGCCCCCAATTCATTTATCAATCTTTCCAATACCACCGATCCACAGACGGTTCTCGCCGTTCTCAAGAAGCTGGAAGTAAACCCCGAAATGTGTGCTCGAATCGCGGCCACGCCCATTCTAGATGAAGCACGTGTGGCCAAGGCACGAACCATTATGTCCAAGATGAGCGGTGAACTTCTTCGGATCATGGGATTATCACTGATCAAAGGAATTGAGAAAACCTACGTTATCAATCTGGATACCCGTCCCGATCGCTGGACCAAACTGATGGAGGCCGAACCCTACTTGGAGCCTCTCGTGGAACGTGTTTCGGGTGTCAACGGTAAAACCCTTGAAATGAATCCATTCATCTTTAACTTGTTCAATCAAAACGAGTTTCAGTGGAAGAAATCAATTATCGGGTGCAACCTGAGTCATATCTCAGTATGGAATCGTATCGCCTCGGCAGAGAAAGAGGGATACTACCTCGTTTTAGAAGACGACGTTCGCTTCCAGAAAAACTGGATCGAAACATGGAGGGCGTACCAGTCCACCATTCCAGCCGACGCGGATCTCTTATATCTTGGAGGCGTTCTTCCTCCCAATAAAGCAGCTCTTCCTTTGGCTTCCAAGCCATACAATGAGCATTGGTCTTTCATTCAACCCAATACATTCTTCAGTCCTGTTCCTGTTCCTGTGTTCCATTTCTGTGCCTATAGCTACATTCTGACTCGTGCGGGTGCCCAGAAGATCATGGCGTATTTGAACGATTCTGAGAAGAAATACTTTACCGTCAGCGATCATCTTCTCGGCCATCCAACTGTTGGGTTGAAGAAGTATTTTACAGATCCATTGCTTTCACATTGCTTTCAAGAAGCGGATCCCGTCTACGTTTCCTCCCAATTCAATGACTTGCATCGAGAAGACAAGTTTGATAGTGATATCTGGAACAATAAGGAGTGCTTCACGGAAGAGGAGTTGGCTCCATTTCGAAACCCATCGGTTGAGCCATTGGTAAACTCTGTGGTTATTCCTGTATCAGAGCCAGCAGCAGAGCCAGTGTCTCAAACACTTCGTCTCCATTATGTTCACTCCTCTACTCCCTATCAACTCTACGAAGAGACATGGTTAAAAGACATGTTCCAACGACCCATCGAGTTTATTCCATTGGAAAACGTATCCCTCGGCTACGATTCATGGTTTATTGTTCAGAGACCCCACCTTGACAAATTACTACCCATCTTTCAACAATTGGAAGAAAATCAAATTCCATTTCATGTTATTCATGTAAGCGACGAATTCGGAACCGATGATCTTTCCTTTTATTCGATGTCAATGTGCAAATCGGTTCTTCGAAATTATCTTCGCCCCGATTTCAAAGGGTTGCCCCATGTTCACACGATTCCCCTCGGATACCATCATAAACCGACATCGGTCAAACGTCTAGAAGATCGTGAACTCGTATGGAGCTTTCACGGAACGGATTGGTTCGATCGCTCGAAACAACTTGTTGAGTTTACCTCCTTCGTTCCCTACAGTTGCAATCTCCAACCACACTGGAATCATCCCACCGCCACCAAAGAGAAAACGTACCTAAATCTCCTTGGAAACAGCAAGTTCTGTCCCATTCTAAAAGGGCAGCATTCCGAGACATTTCGTTTGTATGAAGCACTCGAAGCAGGAACACTTCCCCTTACCACCCTAACCGATCCAGCCTATCTCGAATGGATTGATTCGAACTTGAACCTGTCTGAATTATATGATTGGACGAACCCTACTGCGGTTCTATCGGGTCCATCCTTGTCAGAAGATGTTCACGTTGAAGTCATCAAGCGATGGGCTACATGGAAGAAGAAAGTGCAAGATATTTGTCAGTCGATCTTGTAATCATCTTTTCTATATTATTTTTGGTAGGATCATCCTATGAAAAATAATACTTTTTGATTTTTAATTAGTGTCGCGTCGTGTCGCACTGTGTGCATGTCGCATAACTACGTTATGCTTACAAATCGCCACGCTTCTTGCGCTTCGAGCACTCACGCATGGCATCACCCAGGCGGGTCGCTGGGTTCTTCTTCTTCAGCTCACGGTACACCTCCATGACCTTCTTGTTCCAATCCGAAGCACCCTTAGAGACCTTGCGGGTCTTCTTGCCTCCCTGCTGCTTACGAGACTTGCTTAGCTTCTGCTTACGAGACTTTCCTCCCTGCTGTCTAGTACATCCTGTCATTTCTACATAGTCTATCGATTTTATTTTACGCAACTTACCTAAAGATTCCACTCGAAAAAACCTCAGAATCCATGTCGGACCTTGCTCAATTCGTTTCCGAACTTAACTCCATTATCCAGCCCGCCGAAGAATCATCTAAAAAAGTAAAGCTGTTGATTGTGTCGACCCATACCAACCAAATCAATGGGTATAGCAAGGTCGTATTGAATCTACTACAACAACTTGCCACCCACTCCTGGCTGCAACTCGTTCACTTCGGAACCCAGAAAATGGTAAACGCTGATCTGAATCGCACCGTACCTTCTTCCGTCAAACAGATCGATGCCACCGCCTTGGAGAAAGAGAAGCAGACCGGATTTGCTTTTTCCGAGCTACCTGCCGTAATCAACTCCGAAAAACCCGACATTGTTTTGATCTATAACGACCTAGCCGTCATCGGAACTTACATCGAGAGCATTCGTAAAGCCATTGAAAACCGTCCCTTTAAGATCTGGGCCTACGTGGATCTGACCTATCTTGCCCCACCCCAGTCCATGATCGATATCCTGAATCGCGATGTCGAGCGTGTATTTTGCTTTACCAAAGGCTGGAAAGATGTCATTAAGGCGTGTGGTATTACCCGCCCCGTCGATGTTCTGAACCACGGCGTCGATTCGCTCATGTTCCGCTCGATTACGAAAGAGGTTGCCCGTCAACAACTGGGTCTTCCCAAGGATGTCTTCTTGTTTACTTCCATCAACAAGAACATTCCTCGCAAACGTCTCGATCTCCTGATTATTTCATTCGTCAAGCTCATTGTCCGTTTCCCAACCAAGAACATTTTCATGTTGATCGTGGCGGACAAGGGTGATCAGGGTGGTTTCCCACTCTTTGAGATCTATGCACGGGAAATCAAGGTACATGGCGGCTCCGTCGATATGTTTGGCAATCGTCTCTTGATTACCTCCAAGGATACCTGCTACCGCGACGAAGACATCAATATGCTGTACAACTGCGGAGATGCAGGTGTTTCCTGTGCCGAAGGCGAAGGGTTCGGGCTCTGCACTTTTGAGCAGATGTCGCTCGGTGTTCCTCAGATTGTTCCCGATATCAACGGCTACAACGAGTATTGCCATTCGGATAATAGCCTGATGGTCAAGCCTGCCCTACGATCCTACATTCCCCAGTCTCACAACTCGGTAACAGGTGAAGCACAATTGGTTAGCCCAGAGGATTATTCCAAGGCCATGGAACGCTACGTCTTTGATGAAGATCTCCGCCGTCTTCACGGTCGACTCGCGAAGGAGAAGGTGGCGACTTATACCTGGTCCAAGGTGTCCACCACACTCGTCAAGCGTCTGCGTGCCGCGCAGGAAGAGGATGAGTAAGGGGCGTGTACGGGATTGGTTTAACTTCTTCTCGCATCATAGGAATCCACATGGTTCAGATCAAACATGCATTGATCTTTCTTGGGATCATCTTGGCCATCGTGGTTATCTATTACCTTTCTCGATTGGCAGCATCCTATGAATCGTTTGCCAATCCCGATTTCAAATCCGAGCCCGAATACAAAGCCCAGATCGAGCTTCTTTCTAAAAAATACAGTTCCAAAGCGGATTCCAAACGACCCGTCTCCGATCTTCTTCCCACCATCGATATGCCAGAGGTCCAGCAGAACTTTGTAAACTTCTACGCCCTTGCCTGCCGATACCCAGGATACATCGGTCCCATCAATGAGGGATACATTGATCCAGATATCGGTATTCAGAACGCCGTCCAAGCCGGTTGCCGTGTCTTCGTGCTGGACATTGACTATTTAGACGATTGTACGGAAGCGGCCACGAAATATTTTCCTCGTCTTGTCGTTCGTGATTCACAAGGAAAGATCATCATTAAATACAGTGGTAATCTTCCATTTTGCAATACCGAGTCGTCCTCCAATCTTGCCATCATCTGCGAAAAGATTAACTTTTACGCCTTCGCATCCTCTTGCCAACAAGCAACCGATCCTGTCGTCATTGTTCTCTATTTTCATCGTCAGCCACCCGGTTCCTATAAATCACAGACGGTTCTCGATTATTATTCCCACGTCGCGAAAGCTCTTAAACCATTCAAGGATCGCATCCTTACCAATGAACTAACGGGTGGAACGTTTTACCGACAAAAACAGGAAAGTCGGCTTCTTATCAATAAGATAACGGATTACAACGGAAAGGTTCTTATTTTTAGTAATGCGAATACGACGGGATTCCGTGAAAATCAAACGTATAGCCCCATGGATGATTTGGATTATCTTGTCAATCTCCGTCTCTCGTATACCCAGACCCAACTCGGCGTGACCAGCAACGATTCAGGCTCCAGTTTCGGTATTCTCCAAACGGTAGAAGACTATACGGTTATTCCTCCCGATCGCTCCGATGAAGTCGTGGAACAAACGAAGTTGAAATGGACCATCTGTTTACCGAAAGATCCATTGGCACCCGTTTCCAGCAAGGTCTACCAGGACATAACCAAGACATTCGGTGTGAACTGTGTTCCCGCGATTCTCTTTGATCCCATGGCTAACGATTTCCTATTCTCAGAACCCTTGTTCAAGACGTATGGATTCCAACCCAAACCTGAACCCCTGCGCTACATCAAACCACCCATTGTCACGCCCGCCCAACCGAACCCCTCGACGGATGCCAAACAAGGTATGCTTCGTTCTCCTGTTTGAAGTTCCTAACGCGTTTACATATAAAATTGAAATCATATTTTTAAAATAGGACATGGTACCTGGAACAATGAATACTGTCAAGGATAACGCAAACAATGTTCTCTCCTATCATTCCACAAGCCCCGAGTTCATTCTTTCGCTGCTTCGAAACGGGCTCGTTCCAAATGTTGTATTGAAAGACGAAAATAACGAAGAATGGACCTTTGTTCACCGTCATCGATGCCGCTTCTATCTCATGGCCAAAACCAAAGACATGAAACGATTCGAGGAAGTGTATGTTACCACCTTCTACTAGGCCGCTGAACATTAAAAATGATTCAGCGGTCGCGGCCCGATTACCTTTCTTAAATAAGATTCCAGGTATATTTTACCTTCGGTAATATTTACCTAATGCCCATTTTGATGGTAATCGGGTCCTAAAGTTTACGTACTACATAGTCCATCATTCCTTCCAACGTAAACCAATGCTTGACCTTTTGCAGTTCCAGCTTCATTTCCTGATACTGATCCTCCGAAATACCAGAAAGAATATCATATGTTTTTGTTATGTCGGAAATCGATACACTAAATAATTTGTATTCCAGATGCTCCTTATACGGAAGCCACTCCACATCATCCCAGAAGTACACGGGAATCGTATCCATCAAGATCGCCTCAAAGAAACGAAACGAACTCCTGCCATATCCTCTCGGTGCCAAACAAAACTTCGATCGCAGCGTCAGATCCAGAAATTCATCCGCTTGCTCCGTAGGAACTTTTACATTCCATGCCTTCTGCATTCGACAGACGATATATGGCCTTGATTCAACTGCTCTTGCCATTCTTTGCCTCACAGGATGCGTTAGGGATCCCACAAACGAAGCAAAAATGTCTGGTTCTTTGTGTTCAAGTTGTGAGAGGCGATTCGTCGTATCTTCATAAATGAGTGGGAGTGGAATCGTTCCTGTACACGCCCCAAAGATGATGGTATCCTTCGGAAGTTGTAGTTGTGGCCCATCATCATGCTGAACAATTGTGAAGTATCTGGTGTTTTTCGGATATTGCTGCAATGCCTGATTCAATACAATATCGTACTTTGACCTCGACTGTGTAAACCCAGGATGATTCTGCAGATTCGTCCAGAAAATGGGGAGATAGACGAGATCGGTCTGAATTTCGTCTTTTTTGGATAACAAGGTTTCATACGCGAATTCTTCCATGTATCGGCCATTTTTAAAAGGTGGATACACGTGCGACGTTCCTGGGCGAAACATTTTCCCCAGTTCTACAATCTTCATTACTGGGAATCGTATCGCGAATCTTTATACCGAATAAACGGTGTCCCTAGTAAGAGGAGCCATGGAATCCGAAATCGAGCATCTTTCCTCAGAACACCTCGAGACCGATCGAGTGAAACAACAAATCGAAATCATCAAACGAGCTTCCGATCTCGCTCAATCGAAAATCGATTTTGACTCCGCACACAACGAACAAGTGTTGAAATCCATCGAAGTCATCGAAACATTCCTACGAAAGAAACACCGTATCTGCTACGGAGGTCAAGCCATCAATGCCTACCTTCCCGCCAAGTATAAATTCTACGATCCCGAATATTCCATTCCCGATTACGATTTCTTTACCCCCTCGCAAATGTCCGATCTCCAACAAATCGCCAGCGAATTGACCAAAGCGGGATTCACCGAAATCGCAGCCCGCGAAGGCATGCACGAAGGAACCATCAAGATCTACGTCGACTATATTCCCGTTGCCGATCTGACCGCTATGGACGGCAGACTCTTTCGCAGCCTCGCGAAAAAAGCCGAGGTTATCGACGGAATCTCCTACATTGATCCCGATTCGCTTCGCATGCTCATGTACCTGGAACTCAGTCGGCCTCGCGGCGAGGTTACACGTTGGACCAAAGTCTACGAACGTATGATGATGTTCAACGAGTTCGTTCCTATTCGGTCCTGTAGGAAACGGTATTCCAAGCTCCAGAAGAATGTCTTCTCCGATGCACAACTCGAATACACCCTTCGCTACCTGATCCAGAATCAACGCATGTTTGCAGGCGGAGATCTCCTTCCCTTCTATGAACACGCTATCCAGAAACGATCCAAAGACGCACAATGGATTCTTTCTTCAAGGAAACCCATCATCTTCCTTTCCCCCGATCCCAAACTCGACGCCAATCAATTACTCGACGAATACCATTTTCTCGAGAAACAAAAAACTCTCCACATCAAAACCTTCTACAATCAAGGACTCGATGTCATGCCTTCCATCTACGTTATTCACCGTGGAAGCCAACCACTCGTCATTATCATCGAACAAACCTCATGCCATTCCTATATTAATCTTCCTCTTCGCGATGGAGCCCTGAAAGGCGGCAATCTCATGATTGCATCCATGGATACACTCATAACACTGTATTTTAGTCTCGGGTTTGTTTCTACTTCCTTTTTTGATAAAGGCGCCATGTCCTGTCTTGCCAACGAATTGGTAGAGATCAGTATCAAATCGCGTCATATGCCCCCTGATCAAATGATATTTCCCTTTGTCTCCCTTCGATGTGTCGGGTACCAGACGTCCCTTCCTTCTTTGATCAAGGCAAAACTCAAACGCATGACACCCCAGAAGAAACAGGAACTACGCGATGTACTTCAAAAAGGTATTGAACAGGGATCCAAACAGAATCGGAATCGTAATCGGAAGACGCAGAAACGTCGTCCACTTCGTAAAACTCCAAAACGCCACTTATAACCTAGAATTGATCTGATCCGACCAACTCTTCAAATTCGTCCATTGTCCATAGTTCTTCTCATACTCCTTGGCTTTTTCAGGATCGTTCTCTTTCATGTCCTTCCATTTATTCGATCCTTTCGGCAAGGTATACTTGATCTTTGGTTCAGAAGGAAGATTGAGTTGATTCAGTAAATCGCCACTCTGTGCCTGTCCTTTGATTTTGTCGGCGGCGGCGACGAGAATGCGATTTTGCTTCCACGCTTGCTGCAGCGAAGGATTCATGAGGATTTGATCAAATTGATTGCCTAACTGTTTCTGTTGTTGCAGAAGTCGACCCTGTTGCTGCTGATTACACTGATCGATCTGCTCACACATATCGGCGAATCCTTCCGGATTTTTCCCTTGCATCGCAGACGCCATATTCGATTGTGCTTCTTCCAGCTTTCCATTCATCCATCTTAACGCATTGATATACGGTTCAGGAGTTAGTTGAATCGACTTGATCGTTGTCATATCCAACTTCGGAGGAAGAGGTTCCGTTAGATAAGCAAGAGACTTATTCAGTACACGGGCAAGTCCTTCTACCTGTGCATTGAGTTCCGACGAAGAAAACGTAGGAGCATCTGCATTCGATGTCTGGGTCGGACTTGTTAACGGCTGGATTTCTACTTCCGATGCGGAGGAAGACACTACTGCTTTCTTCCAATTCAATTGAAACGGATTATAAAATGCCACAAATTTCTTGTACTTCTCTTGTACGACCGGATCCACGTCCTCGAACCCATCCACTTGTTTCATACAGAGGATAGTTATAATAAGGATACTAACCAACAATACGATGAAATAGTGTTTCATCCTATTGATGTATAATAAAATCGAATCTCTTACCAAATGGCATGTCAACCCAATCGGCTCCTGACCTATTATTCGGATCGCGTCAATATCTATGACGACGAACGATTTGCCCGTCTTCCCTCTGTAAAGGCTCCTCCCGCTCCTCCCGTTGTCTACATTCATCGAACTACCCATTTTAATCAACCGTACCCTATCCCCTATTACCAACCACCCCATCCTCGATGCGGTTCGTGTGTTGTTCCTTCATGTGGATGTAGAAGGTAATTACTTGTGTCTTCTTGTTCTTGCTTGTCTTGTTCTTTTGGATCGTTTGGATCGTCGCGTTCTTCTAGAATGACCACCCATCTCGATGGGATAAATGTACATTAATTTCTCCATAGGAATACGTACTCGCGGTCCGCTATATGTCTTAACAACAAAATTCAAATTCGTTATCCAAATGGGAGGAGTTTTATCCACATCTGTTTGAACAATAGGGGATTCCACCTCGATACTCACGATGGATCCATGATGATGAACCATTCCGTTCACTGTCGATACGATAAATTCGCAAAGAGTTTCCTGTGGTATTCCATCACTGATCAAACGAATATTCTCCACAAACAGTTCTTTGAAGGATTCATTTTTCTGCTCATCACTTACATTTTGAGATTTAACTATTTCATAGCACTCTCGTAATGCATTCATATAAAGTTCATGAAATTTAATTGATCTTACTCTTAATTGTTCATTCAAATTCAAATAAGGAAGACCATTTCTAATTTTCTGTAGTTGAATCGCCTCGGCATGTTTCATAACAATATTATGCGGTAATCTCTGACTTCTTCTCAGCGTCGCCATTCTACTTACCTCTTTTATTTTTTTGAAGATGTAAAGAGAAGCTATAAAAAGAAGGTCAATGCGACGATCGATTGTCTCTTTCTTCCTCTATTTTTCCAATGGAGTAAGAACGCGATATCCCGTCTCCCAATTATATAAAATACACTATCATCTTCCCAGTATAAACCGTATGGTCTTCTTGTTTTCATTTTGTAAAGGGTATCCCTATGGAATTCATACCATAACCATGGAACGTAGACCCTATGGATTTGAAATCCAATTCTATTATTGTTATAACGCCTTCAATCAACGCATCGATTTCTCGATGGATGAAAAAGTATACGATTTCAATACTCTGATTGAATTATTATATGATAACGAAAAACTTCGCGATACGTTGCTCCCTTATACGGCGTACCCCTTTCTCAAAACTCTTGATCCACTCTAGAGATGTGCTGGAGTGCAGAAGTATCATTACAATCTTTCTTGATCGGATGCGGTGCCATTCTATTTGCACTCTTAACAGGTCGATCGTTTTACGCCATCCTTTTTTACGCATCGATTGTCGGAATGCAACTCTTAGAATATATCATCTGGACATACGGTCTCGATTCCACAACCGAGAGTCGACAGATCAACTATGATATCAGTATCGCGGCGGCGAGCCTCTTGGCCTTCCAACCCGTCGCGTCCATTATGGCATCTCCTTATCCCCTTCTTCCATGGTATCTGGGTTCTGTTGTGGCGTATCTCTTCCTACGATACTGGTTTGATAAAACACCTTTGATTAAACAATACCGAATGGAACCCGAAGTGGTTCCTCAAGGAGAAAAGGCACATCTCGTATGGAAATGGCTATCGAACAATTGGATAAATGCTTTAGGGCTCATCATCTATTTTGTGTTTTTGCTAACACCCATTATCCTTCAGGGAAATCGGGATCTACTGATCGTCATCGGATCCACACTGGCATTCAGTTTGTATTCCTATGGCCAAGGAGGAACATGGGGTTCCATGTGGTGCTGGATGATAAACTGGATCGTCATTCTTCTTTGCGTCTCCGTTATTCCTGCGAGATATCAGTAGAATGGAGACCGAATCGTCCGGTCTGGTCCGCTTGACCTTTTATCTGACCTATATCCTGCTTCTTACCACGGGAACCATCACCCTCATTGAAGCCCTTCGTACCACAAGTCCTACCGTGCGTCATATCATGAACATCGAAACGTGTATCTCCGTTGTCGCGGGATACTTTTACTCCCAGTTCATCGATAAGATCAACAAGCCTGGCGAGATTGACTTTAAGGACATCAATTCTACACGCTACACCGACTGGTTCATTACTACGCCTCTCATGTTGCTCGTTTTGCTGATCTCCCTCTCTTATCAACCAGGAAATGGATCCGTTGATGCAAAGAATTATCTGTTTGTTCTGGTGCTGAACATATGCATGTTGCTATTCGGATACATGGGTGAAAAGGGGGTTCTATCGAAACCTGCTGCTTGTTTAATCGGCTTCCTCTTCTTTATCATTCTCTTCGGATTCATTTACTTCCAGTACGTCTGCGGATCCAGCGGGATGTTCAATTACGCACTCTTTGGCGCCTACTTTGTCATCTGGTCTCTGTATGGTCTCGTGTACTTATTGGATGAAGAACACAAAAACATGGCGTATAATGTACTGGATGTTACCGCGAAATGCTTTGTTGGTCTGGGTCTCTGGGCGTATTTTACAAAGATTCTGGTGTTGTAAATGGGGGGGTTATTGATATTAAACTTTACGTTCAGCCATCAACTGTCGTACAAGCTCCTTTAATTCATCAATCTCCTTCTGTTTTGTGTCAACTACTTCAACATAGGGTGATATGATAGTAGGCTCTGTCGGAACATACTGATAAATATCTGGAACAGGCTCAGGGGATTTAGTTATTCCTACGAAGGGTTCAACGGTGGATTCTACGACTGCTTCCATTCTACCACGCTGTTAGAAAATTTATAATTTTCCAACAGGGTCGGTATTCATTCTGATCCCTTTTAGGCAATAAAATGAAACGAACAATGTGTGTGATTAATTCCTCCAAAGAATAAAGTTCCACCTCCAGATTGAAAATTAAATTCCAAATAACTACCAGCACTCATATAGACAATCGCAGAATAAGTTTGTACAGTATCAGAACCATGCCCTACACTACTCGCTGCACAGTAGCGGTCTTCTTGGAGAGTTCCAACACTGTTAAAATGTCGCATTACAGCACGAGCACCCGCTGTAAAACTGTTCCAAAAGAATGTAAAATTAACTTGATAGCGTCCAAGGAGGGTTGCCCAGAATCTTCCAGTCGAGGATTCCCACCCGCTTCCAGAAGTATTGGAATATCCTGCAGATGTATAAGCTAATAAATTTCCACTAGACCCGAAGTTTGTTCCTGCTGTATATGCAATATTTGAACCAGCCACACCACCAACAATAACAAAGGGCTGATTCCCACAAGTAATATTTCCACCCGATACAGTTAAACCTGCTTGAATATTTACACCATTCTCCATAGTTACACGACCAGTAGATTCAGTTATATATAATGGTCGTAATGAGTTAAAACTTCCATTTACATCATTATTGTTAGTAAGAAGAAAAAAGAAACCTGAGCCATCGTTATAAAGCATCATACCGTACCCAGTTGTACCATTAGTGAGTCGGAGTTGACCGTTCGCAGCGGAAGATGGATTGCTGATACGAAGTTCTTTGCTTGAAATGGTAGTAATTCCCGCATTATCCATTTTTATACGAAGCGAACCTCCTGTGTATATATTTAAATCTGTATTGTTTTGACAGTAGAGTTCCATGGATGATGCGTTCGCATTTCCAATATAGCACCGTCTAAGACCACCATAGTAAAACTCCATGAACGGCGAATTATTTGCATCTCCACCGTTCATTGTCATATAACTATTCGCAGTTGCTGAGTTTTTGTAAAATATTCCACTAGCTTGTATTATATTTCCACTTGAATTAAGACCTCCTGTATTTACTAAAAGAGTTGACAGAGTGGATGTCGTTGTCGTCGAAGTTGCATTGATGGAACTCGCATTGAACGTCGAATACGCCGCCACTCCTGGTGTTCCATTGTTGATACTGGAAACCGTTAGGGTGGAGATGGTAATTTGATTGCCTGTCATAGTGGACGCGGTTATCGTAGATCCGGACAGCGTCGATACATTGATGGATGATGCATTCATCGTGGATCCTGTTAGCGTCGAAATGGCCATCGCACTGGTATTCAAGGTCGACACACTCATGGTCGAGTTGAAGATTCGAACATTGCGATTTGCCAAGAACGACATCGCTTCTCTACTAAGATCAGACAAAGACCGATTGTATGGGACGCGTGGATATGAAGTGAATACGAAGTGTTAGTTATAATGTGTCGTGCTCCATGTTCCATTAATGTTTCCAGTCACACATATTAAATTCAAATAAGCAAGCGCAGGACCTCCTACACCAGTATTATCGATATGCCCCTGTCCATATCCTCGAGCTGTTCCTACACTGGACCAACAGTATACATTATCGTAGGAGTAATGATTGCGATTACCTGCGTCTCCTGATCCGATGGAACGTACAATTCGAAACATAAGATTTCCACCTGTTCCAACTTTTTCTACTGTGCTCGCAAAGATAAAAGATGTTGTACCCGAATTACTATAATAAGAGGGTGCCGATGCTGAATTATACTTGACAATGGTCAGCCCGACCTCTCCCAAGTTCATGGTAGCAGGTGTGGTACTTGTCGCGCTCATATTGATATCTGTAATCGCACTAACCTCATATCGAAAACGAATCTCTACAACATTGTATTGGGTATCACTGAACAAGATAGGGATACTCACCGATGTGGCGGGCCCCAACGTTCCATAATCGAATCTTGGGAGTTTGAGACCGTTTCGCGCGATCGTTCCATTGATATCTAAGGTTTGTGCAGGGTTTGTTATACCGATTCCGACATTCGCACCTGAAAATGCCATAATACAATTTGCTGTAGCCATACCAGCGGTTCCAGTTCCAAACCCAAACGTATTTGATCCTTGGTAATATCCCATATTAATCAGATAATTTCCATTTCGAATCAAACTAACATATGCTTTGTTATCGGTTACTGCTGCAGGACGAGTCAGATTAATCATACCATATGCACCACCATTATCGGCCGCGCCATCTGAAATGGATACTGTGGGGATCGTATAGGAAGCCGCATTATTCGTCACCTGTAATTGTGCACCAGGACTACTCGATCCAATTCCAATGGATCCTGTGGAAAGAATGGTCATGAGTTCCGATTCGTTTCCCGATGTCGCCGCTTTATTAAAGAAATGAAACCCATTATATGTCGAAGACGTTCGATTATCCACACGAAGCCATAATCCATTGTATGTCGAACTCCACGCCTTGGATCGATTCGTATTCACACCCATATTAATGGTCTGGGCACCCGTTCCTGCCAATCCTTCTACTTCCACTCCTCCCCAGATCGAATTCTGATTATATAGAAATCCATTTGCCTGTGCCGCATTATTGTTCAGAACAATATTTCCTGATCCGAGATTCAAGATATCCGTTGGAGCCGTTGATCCAATACCAATCGCGCCCGATACAATCGTTGATCCTTGAACATGCAGAGCCTGTGTCGGGTTCGTTCCAATTCCAAGAAGACCACTGCTGGAGATCTGTAGTAAACTGGAAATGGTTATCGTCGAGGTCGTTATGGTCGAGGTCGTTATAGAAGACCCTTGCAGCGTAGAATAAGAAATCGATTTCATATTTGCATTAGAAAGGGCAGTTATGGTTGATCCTGATATGGTACTACCCGTAAGAGTTGATAGGGTAAGATTGACCGCTGTTAAAGATGCAGCCGCCGAACTACGAAGCGATAAAAAGTTGGTCGCCATCTAAGAATGCATTCGAAGATTCGTTGATGTAAAACACACTGTTTTCTAGCTGATTCCAGATAGAAAATAGGGGATTTTTATTGTATAATATCGTTTGTACTTTTTCATAGTTGTTTTTGAAGACTTTTTCCTAAAAAGTCTATCGGTGGAGGGGTGAGGGGACGCTTGCGTCTCCTCAGTTGATCCGCAAGAAGTTCACTCGGTACGTTCCATACGCCGCACTCGACGTAATATTCAAGTAAATACCATAGCCCGTAAAGGCTCCCGCGATGGTTCCACCCGTAATGGCTAGTGTTCCCGCCGAAGACATCGAGCCAAACACGTTCACATAGGACGGATACGATGCGTTGGTCGCCACATACGCCGTGGCACTCAACGACAGACCGCCCGCCTGAGTCGTGATGGTCGTTGCATTCGCCGAGATTAACCATACACCACTCGCCGTGTATAATGGATTGCCAGCCGTTGCATCAGCAATCACCTGTATGTATCCCGTTGCTGACACTGCAATGGTATACGTAAACGATCTAACATTTCCAAACAGTGTCGTCGAGAGCGTCGACGAATTACCAATGGACACCGTATTGCTTCCCGCACCCGTCGATCCTTGACCAATGACAATCTCATTGGTCGCCGCGCCAGAGGAAGGAACCGCCGCCGCTCCCAAATAGATGTTGTTCGAACCCGTAAATCCTGCTGGGGTGTATCCCGCATTGAATCCCACCACCATGTTGTTCGCACCCGTCGTGTTATTTGCCAGTGCATTGGTTCCCACCACCGTGTTGGTTGCCACCGATCCCGCGCCCTGACCCACCGTCATGCTGTTCACGGTTCCTACCGACAAGTTCGCTGGTGCCGATCCCGTTCCTATCACCACATCGCCATTGTAATAAATCGTAGTTCCCGTGCTACCCCATACCGTTGCACCCGTGGGACCCTGTGGACCCGCCGTCAGAACCGTTAGTGCGAGACGCGATGTGTCCTGCACTATAACCGTGGAGTTATCCATGTAGTAAATTCCCACCGTCTGACCCGCTGGGATCAGAATCGTAAACGAGTTGGAAAAGATGTTTGAATCATTGTACAGTCCACCATACAATGTGGTGCTTCCATTCAGACCAATCGTTGAGTATCCACCCACACTCGTATTCAATACCACCGTGTACTCCACCAAGACAGGGAGTGTGTTCGTCGTCGCATTCGTAAACAGACCCGTTCCCGCCGAATACGTTAGACCCGTTATTCCCGACGACTGCGTGGCATCCGTCGTTCCCCACGTAATCGCGGTCAGCGATGCCGACGCGGTTATGGTCTGCAAGGACGCCGTTGGGGTGACCGACAATTTGGACACTGTTCCAATCGGTCCCGTCGGGCCCGTCAGACCCGTTGCACCCTGTTCACCCGCCGTCAAGAGTGTCATCGTAATACGAGAAGTCGTCTGTACAACCGTCGCCCCGTTATCCGAGTAGTACACACCAACCGACGCGTTCGCTGGGATCAGTACCGTGTACGAGTTCGTGAAACCGTTGGTATCGTTATAGAGTGTTCCATACGTCGTGAAGACACCTCCCACTGTCATACCAATGTATGAGTATCCACCCGCCGTGGTGCTCAGAATCATCGCGTATTCCACAAGCATCGGCATGGTTGTACCCGATACATTCGTAAACAGACCCGCCGAGTACGATAAGCCCGTTATTCCAATGGACTGCGAGCCATCCGCGGAGGCCCACAGCGTCAATGTCAGAGTCGCCGCCGTAATCGACTGCGTTGTCGCAGGATTCAATGACAGGATCGCCACTTGTCCCACTGGACCCTGTGCGCCGGTTGTTCCCGTGTATCCCGTGGGTCCTGTCGTTCCCGTGTATCCCGTCGCTCCATCCAGACCCACATATCCAGCCGGTCCCGTTGGGCCCTGCTGACCCGCTGTTAGAAGCGTTATGGTAATACGTGATTCGGTTTGTACCTCTACTGCACTGCTATCCACGTAGTAGATACCTACATTGGATCCTGCTGGAAGAAGAATCGTGTACGAATTCGCAAAGCAGTTGTTATCGTTAAACATGACACCATAAGAATTGGCCGATCCATTGATTCCAATGGATGAGGTTCCTTGACTCGTTATGTCCAACATGACCGCATATTCCACCAAGAGTGGTATGGTACGTGGCGTATTGTTCGTGAACAGACCCGCCGAATACAGAAGACCCGTGTCTCCCACAGTCTGTGTCGTATCCAATGTATTCCAATTCAACAGCGTAGTGGTATTGGCCGTTATCGCCTGTGCTGCCGTCGGAACACGTGAAAGGACCGCTACGTTTCCAATCGGTCCCGTGACACCTTGAGGACCCGTGACACCCTGTGCTGCAATCAATAGGGTTATTCTCAGGCGAGACGAGGTTTGAATGACCGTTGTGGTATTATCCATGTAGAACACACCCACCGAGGATCCAACAGGCAATAAGACCGTAAACGAGTTAGTCGCTGTGTTATTGTCGTTCAGAACCGATCCATATGGCGTGGTGGTTCCACCCGTCGTGATACCCACATACGAGGCACCGCCACCCGTTGTGCTGAGAAGAAGTGCGTATTCCACCAATAGGGGAATGGATCCCGTGGTATTATTCGTAAACTGACCCGTTGGCAGTGAATACGTTAATCCCACGATACCTTGACTCTGTGTAGCATCCACGGTTCCCCAGTTCACCGCTGCTTCTGTGGCAGCACCCGTTATCGTCTGGGTGGATGCAGGAACGAGTGATAAGGTCGCAACCTGTGCCAATGTTCCTGGTGCACCCGATGGACCCTGCTGACCCGCCATAAGAACCGTCAGAGAAATACGCGAAGTATTCTGGATCGTCGGTGTTGCGTTATCCATGTAATAAATACCAATGGTGGATCCCGCCGTTAGCAATAACGTGTACGAATTGGTGAATCCGTTGAGAGAATTGTACATGGCCGCGAATGGATTGCCCGCACCATTCAATCCAATGTACGAGGAACCACCACCCGAAGTATTCAAGAACATCGCATATTCCACGAGTACTGGGATGGTCGCCGTTGTGTTGTTGGTAAAGACACCTGTTGAGTACGTTAGACCCGAGTTTCCAACCGTTTGCGTGGCATCAGCAGTGTCCCAAAGGACCAGGGTGGGAGTGGATGCAACGAGGGTCTGTGTTCCCGCGGCCTTCTGCGAGAGGATCGCGACTTGACCCGATGCTCCTGTTGGGCCCGCTGGACCCGTGTATCCCGTACCACCCGCACCACCGCCGCCACTTCCTGCTGGTCCCTGTATACCTTGTGGACCCTGTGGGCCTGTGTATCCTGCACCTGTTGGACCCGTACCACCACCTGCTGCACCTGTTGGACCGGTTGCTCCATCTATACCGATGTATCCAGCTGGACCCGTGGTTCCAGTGGTTCCAGTGGTTCCTGAATATCCTGTGGTTCCCGTTGGACCTGTTTCACCCGTTGCTCCTGTTGTTCCTGTGGTTCCAGTTGGACCCGTCGTTCCTGTGGTTCCCGTTTCTCCAGTGGATCCAGTCGCACCGGTTGTACCTGTTGTACCCGTGGTTCCAGTCGTACCGGTTTCTCCTGTGGTACCTGTGGTACCTGTGGTACCGGTTGTTCCCGTGGTTCCAGTTTCACCTGTTGTACCTGTGGTTCCTGTTGTTCCAGT
>OFSF01000148.1_pt1 | contig 30303 bp, 19 predicted proteins | sample 1543271 | NCBI WGS metagenome assembly OFSF01 (sample SAMN07774227, study PRJEB24372) | wastewater metagenome | isolation source: Exp Tend VB 100WW | collected 2016-02
TTCACTTTGATATGAAATTATATTTTCAGTCAAATCACAATAATGAAACATTTTGAGTTCATAAGAACTACGGTATACAATATTTGTTGGGTCTCCATTATATTTTTCTGGATTCTTTGGTTTGAACTTTCCTTGTTTATAATTTTTATTTATAGGCATAAATAGTACAAGGATTTATACATATTTAGATAGTATGTCCAATAAAATTGGTGAACTTTATATTAATATTCCCGATGTACAAAGTACATTAGGTCCGCTTTCATTAACTAGTCAATTTAAAGTTTCTTTGCTTCTGGGTGGACCAGGTGAACTAAGTGGGTTAACTTCTCATTTGACTAAGTGTGATTTATTGGGGCCAGAAAAACAAAAACAATATGATTTTCTTTGTGCAGAAGCAACACTTCCCGGTTCTACTTTTGATATGGCTGAAGAATATGGAAGTCGTCAGGGGGTTATAGAAAGATTTCCGACTCGTAGGATTTATAGTGATTTTAATCTTACTTTTTATGTAGATTCCAAGTATAATATAATTCGTTTATTTGAAGAATGGATGAATTATATTGATCCACTTTTTTCTTCTAATAGTAAATACGAAGGCAGTCCCAGAGGTCAAGGTCAAGATAAATTCAAACAAAATGAAGATTTTTTTAGATTTAGTTATCCAGATACTTATAAAAAAAATATCGCAATTACAAAATTTGAAAGAAACTTTCTCAAAAATCCAAACAAAAAATCAGTAAACCCAAATTTTAATAATCAACCTACGATGACTTATTATTTTGTAGAGGCATTTCCTACAAATTTGACCGCACTTCCATTGTCTTACGAAGGAAGTACTATAACAAAAACAACAGTCAATTTTAGCTATAGTCGTTATACTGTAGATAAAAATATTGGCGTAACCTAAATACTCATACTGAATTTAATTAGAAAAAAATGACCTTACCTAAAATTTCCACACCTCAATATGAGTTGGAATTGCCTTCGACTAAAAAAATAATCAAGTATCGCCCATTTCTCGTAAGAGAAGAAAAAATACTACTTCTTGCTCTTGAAAGTCAAGACACAAAACAGATTACAAATGCAATTAAACAAGTATTAAAAGATTGTATTTTAACTAGGTCCATTAAAGTAGAAGAACTACCTACTTTCGATATTGAATATATTTTCTTGAATATTCGTGGTAAATCTGTTGGGGAAAGTGTTGATTTAATTATTACTTGTAGTGATGATGGAGTAACCGAAGTTCCTGTAAAAATTTATATTGATGAAATACAAATTCAAAGAAACGAAAAACATACAACTAATATTCGTCTTGATGATAAATTGACTTTAAAAATGAAATATCCATCTCTTAATCAATTTATTAAATCTAATTTTGATTTTAGTGAAGAGCAGACAGTTTCAAATATTGATAAATCTTTTGATATTATTTCATCTTGTATGGATGTTGTTTTTACACAGGACGAAAGTTGGGCAGCAGCAGATTGTACACCAAAAGAATTAAAGGATTGGATTGAAACTTTAACGGCACAACAATTTAAAGAAATTGAAACATTCTTTGAAACAATGCCGAAACTTGCACATACTATTAAAGTGATTAATCCAAATACAAAAGTAGAAAGCGAAGTTACGTTGGAGGGTTTAACCAGTTTTTTCGGCTGATTATGGCTCATATGGATTTGGAGTCATATTTTAAACTTAACTTTTCTTTAATGCAATATCATAAATGGTCTCTTACTGAAATTTGCGAAATGGTCCCTTGGGAACGAGACATATACGTCACATTACTTCAGCAACATATAGAAGAAGAAAACCTCAAACAACAATCAAATGGCTCTTAGTCCTGCTATTAATCCCGAAACTATTACAGGAAAAAAGAAATCCAATCTTTTGAGTGCGCAGAATTTTATTTCTGGTGGTTCTTCGGTAGGTGCAGGTGTACTTGGGTCAGCAGCAAACAAGATTGTTAATTTTCAAAGAGCAGGAGTTCAACCATCACCAGTAGATATTAGTAGTATTGTAAAAACAATATCTACTGGCGTAGTTAGTAATTTTAACAATCAAGCACAGACAATTAATAATTCAGTTACAAATATTATTAGCAAATCTATTGGTAATTTTTCAAAAGATTATCAAGACCGAATTAAAAAAGTTGATGAAGCAAAACCGACAGGTGTACTTCAAAAGATTTTAGGTCTTTATAGAGATGTAATAGGATTTATTCAATTTTTTGGAAAAAGAAAATTCGTAGAAGGTCTAAGAGATAATTTAAAAGCACTTCAAAAATCATTTACTGATAGTTTTGAAGTTGCAAAACTTATTCGTCAAGTTATAATTAAAATTGTAAAACAATTATCAAATCTTCCAAAAACAAGTCCATCTGATGGTGGGGGAATTGATTTAGATGTTAATGTTCCTGGTGGTGGATTGAAAAAAACAGCACCAAGAAGACTTGGTGGAAGAAAAGGAGGAATGGGAAGGGGAGGAATGCTTGCACTTGGGGCTGGAGCTCTTGGATTGGGTGCTGCTGGTGCTGCTGCGACAAATGCTCTTTCTAATAGTGATGCAATTCAACCTGGAAGTCCTGCACCAGAAATACCTGGAAATTTACTTGATGGTTTAACTGCTGTTATTGATAGATTTTCAAAAGCAATTGATAGTTTAGTTAAGGGAAGTTCTGGTAAGAAATCGTCTGGGTCTTCTTCTGGGGGTGGTGGCGGAAGTGCTGGAAATGTAGAAAAACCAAAGGGAACTCCTGGTGATACTTCTGGTGGTCCTGCTCCCAATTTGAGTTCTTCTGGGAGCGAAGGAGTTATTGATTACGCAAAACAAAAAGGTTTTTCCGAGCAATTTACTGCAGGATTATTGACTCAAGTTAGTCACGAATCTGGAGGAAATCCATTTGCATATAATCCAAATGATGTTGGGAAACCTTCTTATGGAAGTTTTCAGTTTCGTGACGATAGGGGAGATAGTATGATAAAATATTTGGAATCAAATGGTATTCCTAATGCTAAATCGATTTTTACAAATTCAAAAGATCCAAGAAGAAACGATAAAGAACTTCAGAAAAAAGCATTATCATTACAAATAAAATATTTTACAGAAGACGAAAAGGACCAGGCTACTGCTGGACTTAGAGCTGCTCAAAAAAGTACAAGTATCGAAGGAGTCCATAGAGCATTTGCAGCATCGGAAAGATACGATGGATACGATAATCCAAATTCGGAAAGATATAGAGCAAGACTTGCGGACACAAAAACTTCCTATAAAGATCTGAATAAATCTGGAAAAATGAGAGGAACATCCACATCACCATCAGCACAAGCACAAGCAACACAGGCACCAACAGCACAAGCAGCACCATCAGCACAAGCACAAGTAGCACAAAGAGTATCAACTGTCTCTCAACCAGCACAACAAAAACCTCAAGTGAACTATCTTCCTATTGATATGAGTGGTGGTGGTGAGCAACAGGCACAACAATCACCAGGCGGTGGGGGTATTTCTGCTCCATCTCCAACACCACAATCTGGCCCTAGTGTTCCATTTCTATCTGCTACAAATACTGATAACTTTTTAGTTCTTTATTCAAGAATGGTTTATAATATTGTGGACGGATAATGGCTAAATTACTTTCTTCGCCACTTGTTTCTGCTTCTAATAATATTGTTCTTTTTGCAAAAGGAACAAAAACTTTACCTAAGGTACAAAAAGAATTAGTTCAATTTAATCAATTTTTGCAACTCAAAACTGTTGAACTCGAAAAACTTAAACTTCCAGAAAAGAAAAAGATAAAAGAACTTGCAAATTTAAATATTGCATCATCATTTGGAGCACCTGGTGGATTATTAAGATCACTTGCAAGTGGAGCACTTGATGTTGCTGGTTTCTTGGGAAATATGTTTCCATCAAAAGGAAAAACAGGAAAACCAGGAAGATTACCAAAAAAAATAAAAGTACCAAAACCAGTAGTGAGAGGTTCAAAATTAAAACTTGGTGGAATAAGAGCAGTAGGAGTTGTAAATGCTTTATTCGCTGGACTTGATTTTGCGACTGGATTGCAAGAAGGGGAAAGTGTAGGAAAAGCAGCAGCAGGTGCTGGCGGTTCTCTTGCTGGAAGTTTACTTGGTGGTGTAATAGGTCAGGCACTTATTCCAATACCTGGAGTTGGATTTGTACTTGGAAGTATGGCTGGTGGATTTTTAGGTGGTTATGCTGCTGATAGAGTATATGAAGGCGGAAGTTCTATAAAGAAAAAATTAGACGAAAGATTAAAAAAACAAGAAGTAAAACAAAAAGGAGCAGCATCTGGTAGTAGTAATTTTGGTGATATGGTAAGCAAATTTAGTTCTGCTGTAAGTAAGTTTGAACAAGGTGTTGCTTCTGGGTTATTTGGTTCTATTTCTCGACAAGGAGCAGATCAAACAACAAATCAATCGCAGATGAATTATGAGCCATATACAAAACCAATTGATACTGGAACAGATACAACCTCAACGGGACAAGACCTTCAAGATGTAACTGCAACTGGTGGAGAATCTCCCGGAACTCCATATTCTCCATTTGGAATGAGAGATGGAAAAATGCATAATGGAAATGATTATACTAAGCCACCTGGAACTCCAATTAGTTTAATACAATCTGGGACAGTAACGGTTGCAAATATGAATTATGATCCAGGTGGATGGGGAGCATTAATTGAAATTAAACATAAAGATGGTTCGTTGAGTAGATATGCTCATATGAGTAAAATTAATGTTGGAGTTGGTAAAAATGTAGAAGCAGGACAAGTAATTGGAAATACTGGTGGAGCAGCAGGTGCTCCTGGTTCTGGAAATTCTACTGGACCTCATTTGCATTTTGAATATCTCCCTGCTGGTTCTGGTCAGGTTGATCCAACACAAGCAGCTAAAAAGATTTTTAGATTTGGTGGAAATGTTACAGTAAAACCAAAAGTAAATGCTCAATCTGGGATGATGGGACAATCAGGAGCACCAACAGTAATTTTAGCTGCTGGTACTAACGATTACGCTGATCCTAAATCTGGTGCAGCTGGAATTACAAAAGCAATCAAAGAACTGCAAGCAAAGGGATATAATGTTGTTGTAGTTCCTCCAAATGAAAGTGGCAAATTTGCAGGAGTATCAAAATCAGTACAAGAAGCTGCAACTGCTTCTGGTGCAACTATAGAAAAAGGAAAATACGATCAAAACGATCCTCTACACTTACAAATGAGCGAAGCATCAAGAATTAGGGAAAAATATGGAAAAAATGCAAAAATTATCGGTGATAGTAATGCGGTAAGGATTGCAGGTGGATCTATGCAGGATGTTCCTGGGCAAAGAGTAGTTGGCGCTGGAACAAAAGAAATATCAAAATTCGCACAAAATATGGGAAGAGTTGCACCTACTGTTGCACCTACTGTTACCCCTACTGTTACCCCTACTGTTGCGCCACCACAACGATCAATACAACAATATCCAATATACAATCAACAACAATCAAGTGTAACTGTAATGCCTATACTGATGGGAGGAGGTCAAGGTGGTGGAGGCGGGCAACAACAAAAACCAGTATATATTCCTGTTGGTGGTGGCGGAGGAGGCGGAACTGTAATTCTTCCTGGACCAAGTGAAGGTCAGGTGGTAAATAGTTTAGTCAAAACATTATTACTTACTACTCTTTCTGGATCATAATGTCTATCGCAGTCGGCGCATTTAGACCAAATTATTTTGGTATACAATCATTAGATGGTAAAAATAAAGTTGATATAACTAACTCACTATTGTTTTTTGATTATTTTGAAGATTTATTATCTCCTTGTATAACCGCAATCGCACAAATAACAAATTCTTCTTCGTTGTTTAATATTCTTCCAATCCGTGGTGGTGAAAAGGTTGCAATTAGTGTTGATACTGCATTTGGGGAATTTTTATTAGATGGCGATAATGCATTATATGTAACTAAAGTAACTGGTTTAGACGCACAAACACAAAATGAAACTTTCACTTTACATATGGTTTCACTTGAAGCACTTTCAAATGAAACATCAAGATGCGAAAAAAAATATAATGATGCAACAATTGATATACACGTAAAAGATATACTAAAAAATGTTTTAAATACAAAAAAATTTGATAATAAAAATATAGAAGTAACATCAAATAGTTATTCTTTTATTTCAAATAACAAAAAACCATTTCACATTTTAACTTGGTTGGGACCAAAATCCGTACCTACAACATCAGGTGGAGGTGGAACATCTGGTGAAGGAGAATATGCAGATGCAAAGGGAACTGCTGGATTTTTATTTTATGAAAACAAAGATGGATTTAATTATAGAAGTATTGATAGTTTAGTTTCAAATACTCAAATACAAAATCAAAGTGCAGATAAAGAAAAAATAATAACTTATACTTATACACAAGTTATAGAAAATAATACTCAAGCAAACGAATTTAAAATCTTAAATTATGGATTTGAAAAAAATCAAGATTTGATGAAAGCATTACGAGTTGGTATGTATGCAAACAAAAGTTATTTTTATGATTTATATTCAAACAGTTTGGATATATACAAATATGTACTAAAGGATGAAATTGGAAATAAATTAGGAAATAACAATATTGCAGTTTCTGATGAATTTGGTGATAGTATTAGTCGCATTATGGTTCGTGTTTCAGATCGAGGTGCATTAAATAGTAATGGTTCAATTTCTAATAAATTAAGAAGTGGTGCCGATATGGCTAAGTCATATTCAAGATATAATATTTTGTTTACACAAGCACTAAATATGGTTGTACCTTGTAATGTTTCTTTGAAAATTGGAACTATTATTAATGTAATGTTACCAAGAATAGATAGGACAGATAATAAAGAAAATGACGACGAACAAAGTGGAAATTATTTAATTAAAGGATTAAGACATCATTTTGAAGGAGGACAAATGATTACTAGTTTAAGATTAATTCGTGATAGTTATGGTCTATATGGATCTAATAATATATTTTAAATAAAAATGATTGAAGAGGCACTTTTAAAATCTAATTATATTGGAAAAGATGGTTTTACTTGGTGGATTGGTCAAGTAGCACATACATCTGTTTGGGCAGAAAAATCTGAAATATCTGTTGAAGGAACTTGGGGAGCAAGATGTAAAGTTAGAATTATTGGATATCATTCTTTTGATGGAAATATTCTTCCTGATGAAGATTTACCTTGGGCACAAATATTATTAGATCCTTCTTTTGGAAGTTCGCAGGGAGGAATAGGCGGAACAATACATTTGAGAGGCGGTGAAACTTGTTTTGGGTTTTTCTTGGATGGAGATGACGGACAGCAACCAGTAATTTTTGGATTGCTTTATCGTAGTGAAGGAACTAAAAATTTACAAACAGAAGATGTCATAGCAAAAGAAAAAAGTTCAAGATTTAAACCCTTCACCGGTCATCCTGGTAATTTAGTTAAACCATCACAAAGAGATAGTAGAAATTCAAAAAATTTAGGAGATGCAGAAACTTCTCCTCTTTCGCAAAAAGATATAACAAATATTGCTTTTAATTCTGATTTTGGATTTTCAAGTTCATTTACTACAAATGTTTCAGCAACACCACAATATGGTGATAAGATCGCAGGTATTAGACCTGGAATACCTGCTTCATCTACTTTGGCGGTAGAAAAAAAAGCAGATATTACTTTAGTTAGACCAAATGGATGCGAAAATAATTTAATCGGTCAAATTACACAAATAATACAAGATTTTATTTCAGTTACAAACGGTCTTGATAGATATCTACACGCTTTTATTGATCCAGTATTAAATGAAATCGTAAATGTTAAAAATTTAATTAAAAAAACAGCAAGTCAAGTTCTTGGAATTGTAAAATTAATTATTAATAATTTAAGAGGAACTATTTTTAAATGTATTACTAAATTATTTACTAAACTGGTTGGATTGATAGTTCCAATACCACAACAGGTATATATTTTGGAGGCGATGAAGAAAATTTTAGATGTAATTTTTTGCATTCTAGAAAAACTTCCTGCTAGTCTTCTTAATTTTCTTGAAGATATTTTTAATGATTTAGTTAATCCAATTAATGCACCTGCGTGTGCAATTGAGCAATTGACTGCTGGTATTCTTTCAAGATTGATGAATGATATCGAAAATGCACTTTCCGGTATTATGTCTGGAATTAGTTGGCTTACTGGTGGTCTTTCTTCAATTTCTAATATTCTAAATCAAGCAAGTTCTTTAGCATCACAAATTTTAAGTTTTCTTGAGTGTACTGGACTTGCTTGCAAAACACCAAGTGTTTGGGCTGCTAAATTTGGACCAAACGAAAAGGATGCTGATGATTGGCAAAAAATGGTTTCAAATGTAAATATTTTTAATGGAATTAGTGATGGTTTAGGTTCTATTGAAGCAGCAATTGGCGAAACGCCACTTTATGGTGGCATTAATGGAAGATTTAATTCATTATATAATAACTGTAATCAAAAAGTATCAAATCCAACATCTCAAAATGATATTATCCCATTACCTCCTGGAGTGAGATATCCAAACTGTATTCCGCCAATTGTAAGAATTGTTGGTGATGGTATTGGTGCAAATGCAGTTCCTGTTGTTGGTTCAAATGGTTCAATTTTTTCAGTTGAAGTATCTAATGGTGGATTTGGATATACAGTAGAACCAACTGTAATGATTGTGGATAATAGTGGATATGGAAATGGCGCAACAGCAAATGCAATTATTGAAAATGGAAAAGTTTCTTCAATTTATGTAACCAATTATGGTTTTGGTTATTGTCCTGGAAATTATACTGGTATTGGTACTACTGGCCCTGATGGTACTAGTCCAGGAATTGGTACTACTGGTGGTGGTACTGGTATTGGTACTACTGGTGGTGACGCTAATACCCCCAAATCATTTATATCTTTGAGATTAATTTCTTCTAAAAATGTAGTTACGGAAGGAGATGATTTTGTGGTCTCTTTAATTACTGATAATGCAACGGACGGAACTAAAATTAATTATACGATTAGTGGTGTTCGTAGAGAAGAAATTGATAAAGATTTGACTGGATCATTTATTATAAACAATAAAACATCTACATTACCAATTAAAACCAAAGATAATCTTTTATATAATCGAGAGTTATTTACATTAAAATTAAATGATTATAGTAAGTTTGTTGATGTTTTAATTAAAAAGAAAGAAACGATTACCAGATCATCTCAATATTCTTTAAGTTCTTCTCGTGATTTTGTTACTGCAGGAGAAGCATTTATAATTAAATTAGATACAAAAGAAATACCAGATAATACTTTGGTTTCATATTCAATTACTGGAATTGATGGAAATCTTTTATCAAATTCTCCATTAAAAGGATCTTTTAAGGTTATACAACAAAAATCACAAATATTAATTCAAACAAATAAAGATATAATCACTAGTAATGCAATATTTACTTTAACACTTGATAATAAAAAGGCATATGTCTCGGTTCTTATTAAGGCCGTATCTACACCCCCTATTACACCAGGTATAAGAACTGATGTAACTGGTTGTATTGAAAAAATAATAGTCATATCACCTGGTTATGGATATACAACTGGTGATAAAATTACTGATGGTAAAAATACTTATACTCCTATTGTTTCACCAAATAGCGGAGCAATTATAGATGTAACGCCATTAAATAATCCAATTTGTGGATTTGAAGAACCACCAGATCTTACTATAAATACAAACACAGGTATTGGTGCGGCATTTGTTCCACTTATGAAATATTATCCTACTTATATTTCAATCAATAAACCTTATGATTTAATAGATCAGAAAAGAATATCAACAGTAGGAATTAAAACAGTAATAGATTGCGTATGAGAAACCCATTTGCTAGACAATTTCCAGGATTTAGGATCGAAGCAGGGACAGATAGTGCTCAAAATGGAAAAATAGAGATTGCTTGTACTACTGATAAGGGACAAGGAATTATTTTTTACGAGAATGGAAATTCTAATTTTGTTGCAAATAATACTTCAATCGAAACTGTAGGACATAAAATTGCAGACGATAAGACACCAGCAAAAATAATTGATGCGTTAAATGGCGATATTCATTTGAGAGCACTTAATGGAACTATTATTCTTGAAGCAAAGAATATTCGCATTATTGGTGTTGATGGATCAGAAGGAGAAGTAACAATTCAAGGTTCTAAAATTGTAAAAATGAGTGCCCCAAATGTAGAAGTCCAATCGAGTGGCGCTGCAACAATCGCAGCGGCACAAGGTGTAAATATTGCTGGTGCTTATACTGATATTTCTGCAAATACTCAAACTACAATTTCAAGTGGTGTAGATGCGGCATCTTCTTCACTTTTGGGGCAAATACTATCAGCGATTAAAAAATTCAAAGATTTCTTCAAATCTGTATGTAACTGATGTCTGATTTAACAATTGCGAATGTTGGCGAAAAATTAATTTGCGGGCAAGTTGATACTTCGTTTTTAACTGCAGGTGCTAAATTAACACCAGGAACTGCTGCATTAAATGGCCCAGTATATATTGGCGGAACATTACAGGCAGGAATAGCAAGAGCTGCTTGTATGATTGGTCCTCCAATAGGAGTATCAGTTCCTGCATCACTTGAAGTTACAGGTATTTCAAATCTTCTTGGACCGATTACTAATATAACTGGTACTACCAATAATCTTGGGATTTTTAATTGCTATGGTCCAGCATTTAAAAACGGCCTAGATATGTCGAATGGTGTAAAAGTAAATAATGGTTCTCATATTACAAATGCTGCAAAAATGATTAATGGCACATTAATTGTAACTGGTACTTGTACTATACTTGGATTGTTTACTGCTGCGGGTGGAGTTGCGGCACCATTTAAGTTATTTGATATTCCACATCCAACAAAGGAAAAATATAGATTAAGGCACGGTTGTTTAGAAGGACCAGAAAATGCAGTTTATACTCGCGGTAGATTGATAAATTCGAATATAATCAATTTGCCTGATTATTGGACTGGATTGGTTGATGAAAAATCAATCACAGTTCATTTGACTTCTTATATTTTACATCAAGAACTTTATGTTCAAAAGATAGAAAATAATAAAATAAAAATATTAAACAACTCCGGTGGAAAAATAGATTGTAGTTATATTGTATATGCAACAAGAAAAGATATTTCGCCCCTAATTATTGAGTACGAAGGAGAAGAAGTATGACTAGACAATCATTAAATCAAAAATATGACGAAGAACTGAATTCAATACAAAATCAAATTGTATCACTTGGTGAAATTAAATTACCAGTTCAATCTTCACTTAGTGAACTTATAACACCATTATCACAATTAGATGAAAGAATTGCAGAACTTACCGTAGATATTAATAAAAAAATATATGATATTTCAATCGTATCTGGTATTGCTACTGCTTGTGGTTGTGGTACAGTTTTTACTGCTATGGATGAAAATGAAAATCAAATACAGATAAGTGTTGGTACTACTTATTATTACGAACAAGCAAAGGCTCATCGTATAAATGCAGAAAATACATCTTATTCTGGATTTGATCCATTTGCAAAACTTGATGGAACTGATGGTTCTACTTCTTTTACTTCTGGAATTGGTTCTACTACTTTTGTTGTAGGTGCAGATCAAAATTCTATTCTAGAATTGGTTATAGGTAATGTTGGTTCTGGTATTGGTGCAACTAATATTACATCTTATTTTGGAAGATCTTTATTGGGTGGTAGTGGTAGTGGAGCAAAAGCAGATGTAATAGTTACTGTTGGTGGAACTGTTGCAAATGTAATTGTAAATAATGGTGGATCTGGTTATGCGGTAAATGATAGTTTAAATATTCCTTTTTTCCCTGGTGCATCTTTTATAGTTAATGATGTTGGTTCACCTATTCTTGGAATTGGTATTGATACTTATATTGTTGCAAGTTCTGGAATTGGAAGTGAATTTATACCAGATATTGATACTACACAAACAAGTACTTGCCCAACATCTTGTGCTGCTTATGGAGCACAAGTTGATGCTCTAAAAGCAGATATAGTTACACTTAGAAGTCAAAGGGATGCAATTATGGTGGGATCAAATTCGATTAAAGTTGAAACAAAAAAATCTTATGTTCAACGATATTCTTATAATTTTGCAGAAGAAGAATTAAATAAAAGAAAAACCGAAATTGATGCAGTTAGATTTGTTTTAAATAATCCTACTTATAATCAATACTTCTCATGAGTATACTTCTTAGAAATAGAATTACTGGTATTACTACATCAACTGATTTGTTCGGTGAGGACCTTGCTTTATTTTTAAGAGAATATCCAGATTTAGTTAAAGTTGGTATTGGAACCACTACAAATCAACCATATTATATTTTATTAAATGAAACAACAGAAGAATTTAGATCACCTTATGTAAATGGTAATTTTGTTTATAATCCAGGATTGAATAGGTTGGGTATTGGATCTAATAATCCTCAAGCAACTCTGGATGTAAATGGTGATATTAAATTTAATGGTAATTTCACCAATACTGGTATTAGTACATTTCAAGGGCCTGTTTTCTTTACTAATAGTGTAACTTTTGATCGTTTTGTAGTTGGTGTTGCAACTATTACAAAAAAACTTGATATTGGTATTGGTGGAACCGTACTTACTGCAATAGCATCTACTAATCCAAGTATTGTTGGAGCAGCATCAACTTATTATGGGAATATTGGAATTGGGTCTACCATTCCACAGCAAAAGTTAGATATTGCTGGAAGTATTAAGATTAATAAGAATATATTTGATTCGGTTAATGTTGCAGGAACCACAGGATATTATCTCTCAAGAGATGTTGATGGAATTCGATGGGTACAAGTTAATCCTTTAGATTCGCAAGGAATTCTTGTTTATAATGACTTGACTCTAATTGGAGCTGGGCAATCATTTTTTGGAGTCAATCTAAAGACTGGAGATGGGTTGGGAATTACTACAGATACTATACAAGCATTTGTAAATCCATCAAATCCAAATATTGCAGATATTTATGTTTATGATTATTGGAGCCCAATTCTTGGCGGAAATATCTATAGGAATTCAAATGTAGGTATTAACAATAATAATCCTACATTTGCTTTAGATGTAACTGGAACCGCAAATATCACACAAGATTTATATGTTGCTGGTATTGTATCTTTTACTGCAAATACACCATCTATCAATAAAGATACTGGTGCTCTTGTAATTGCTCAAGGTGGTCTCGGTGTAGAAGGTAATGTTAATATTGGTGGTGATTTGAAAGTTGGAGGTGCAACACAATCAACGACTAAAGATACTGGTGCATTAATAATTGAAAATGGTGGTTTAGGGGTAGAAGGTAATGTTAATCTTGGTGGTGATTTGAAAGTTGGTGTTGCAGGAACTGTAATTATCACAACAGGAATTGGTTCTGTGGGTATTGGAACTAGTCTTCCATCTAAAGGATTGGATATTGCAAAGCAAGTATTAATACAGAAAGCAGTATATGACTCAAATCGAAATGTAGGATATAAAACAGAATTTTATAAAACTCCAAGAACAGTATTAGGTCAAGTTGCAGTTGGTGCTACTGGTGAAGTTATTAGTGATAGATTTTTTGATGCAGCAAATTTAATAAGACTTAATCTTGACTTTATTGCCGCAGAGGCAGTTGGATTTATTACAAGCACTGATTATTTGAGTGGATCATTTGTTGTATCTGGAGTTAGTTCTTGTAGAGATGATATTAAAAAAATATTAAAATCAATCACACTCGACATTACAAAGGGCGGAAACTCACAATCTGTGGGTGCCGGTCTTTCTTATTATAATGGTGGGCCACTTATCCATATTACATCTGGTGCTCAACAAACAGCAACTGTCGTTGCGATTACAACTGCCGCACAAATTTCACAAAAAGTAATTAATAATGTTTTATTAACAAAATCATATCAAAGTGGTGTGAGTAGTATTCGTCAAATTAGAGATTTAACAATACAAGATGATGCTTCTGTTAATTCTAATGCAAACATTGGTGGATGTTCAAATGTAGTCTCTGCAATTTATACTTGTGCCGGTATTGTAACTGCAATTATTGGAGGTGGATCTGGTTCTGCTCCTGCTATTACTCAACCAGATGGTAAGGTAGTATGGGTTCCACCAGGAACTGATGTAAGAAATCTAGTTTGGGTGAATAAGTATGGTAATGATGATAATGGTGGAAAAACAGAAGGAGATGCAAAATTAACGATTGCAGCAGCAGCAGCAGTTGCTCAACCCGGTGATACGATTATGGTTCGTTCCGGTGTTTATTATGAGAATAATCCAATTGGTTTGAGAACCGATGTTTCTGTTACTGGTCAGGATTTGAGATTAGTAACAGTAGTTCCTCAAAATAGTGGTAAGGATGTATTTCACGTCAGAAGAGGATGTTTGGTTGAGAATATGAACTTTGCCTGTGATACTGGACAATCTAATCCGGGCGGTGGTGCAGTTGCATTTCCTCCTACAGACTCCACAAAATTTGCAGTATCAGGATTTATTGCTTCTGGACCTGCAACTGAAGGTCCATCAGGAAGATGGAGAAGTCCTTATATTAGGAACTGTACCAATTTTATGCCCTTAAGTATTGGTATGAAGATTGACGGAAATCATGCAACCGCTTCTACGATTGGTGCTGATTTAAAATCTATGGTCTGTGACTCATTTACACAATATAATGAGGCAGGTATTGGTGTATCAATTACAAATAATGGATATGCCCAGTTAGTTTCTATTTTTACAATTAACTGTGATATTGCAATTTATTGTGATACTGGTGGACAGTGTGACCTCACTAACTCTAACTCCTCATTTGGTAATTATGGACTATATGCAGTTGGTCTGGGTGCAACTGAATTTACATCTCAAGTGAATACTACAACCGATGCTGAAGCAGATAGAGTTGTATTTAAGAATGTAACTGATAATGTTGGGATTTCATCAAGACGACCATATGATGGTCAGGCACTATGGTTTAAAATAAATCTTTCAAATTATAATACTGGTCAAGTTGGAGTGATTACTGCACCTTTACAAAGATTAAAATCTATTACTGTTGTAAATGGTGGTTCTGGTTATAGTGAGGCATCTCCTCCTGATATTACTATTTTTGATACTGCAACAAATGATGTTCTTCCATTAGGACCTGAAGGTATTATTGCCGAAGTATCGCCAACAATTAGTGGTTTGGGTTCAATTACTTCTGTTGATATTGTAGATAGCGGAAGAAATTATCTTCCTAGTCAAAATATAGGAGTTCGAATTAATGGCACTTCAACAAATGATTTGACGGCTCAGATGGAACCAATTTATTTTACGGTAAGTGAGGCAACACTTCCAACATTTACGGTTGGTATTGGAACTACAACGACAGTTGTTTTGAATGAATTTATTCCTTATATTGTATATGCAAATGATGCTGTCGAAATGCGTAGAATTAGTCGTATTCTAACAAGTGGACATTCATTTGAATATATTGGTTCTGGTACTGATATAAATATCTCAACACCTTTAAAGGGTGCCGTATCAATTAAAGCAAATGAGGTTGTTGCAATTGATGGTGGACAAGTACCATTTACAAGCACCGACCAAAAAGGTAATTTTAATATTGGTGAAGGTATTCAAATCAATCAGGCTACGGCAACAATTACTGGAAGAGATTTTAGTAAAGCAATTCAAGCAGAAGTTACACCTTTAATACTTGCACTGAGATAAAAAAATGGCGATTGCACCAGTCAATAAATTTATTACAATTGCGGTTCCGGTTGCTCCTGGAGAACAATTAATATACTCAACTCCAACCGGAAGATCATCAATCATTCTTTATGCGCAAGTATCAAATGTTGCGGCAGCATCTACTTTTCCAAGAGTTTCATTTACACATCGAAGAAAAACAAATAAGACTGGATATATTAGAAATAATCGAATTATAAAAGAAGCAAAAGTACCTCCAAATGATAGTTTAATTATTATTGATGGAAGATTAGTTCTACAAAGAGATGCTGTAATTTCAGATTCAGTTGTAATCGTAGGAGTTCAATCTGGTATTACCAGTATTACGAACTGTTTATATGATTTTAATACTGGTATTACTACTGTTACGACACTAACCAATCATAATTTTTCAGTTGGTAGTGAAATCACGATGAGTGGTCTTGCTTTTACTTGCTCTCCCGGAAGTAGTGGAATTACAACAACTATTTTTCCATCTCCACAATCTGCATTTACTGTGTCTAGTGTTACTAGTTCTACTATTTTTGTTACAAATACTGGACCAATTGGATTTGCTCATACTTATGTGAGTGGTGGATTAGTTGGACCACTTCAAATGGAGTTTATTTGTAGTATTTTAGAAAATAATATTGCAGCATAATTATGTCTAAAAAATATTTAAGCGGAAGAGTCGAAAGAACATCACAATCAGATTTAACGACTGATAGATACGAATATCTTGGTTTAGAACAGACAGAACCAAATCTTGGAGATCCTTTGGTTGGGCCGTCTTCTATAACGGCAAAACCTGTTCCTCCGGGTCAACAATATATTGTGGTTTCAACCGGAATTGCCGGAGAACGTTATTGGATTCCAAATCAAGGTGGTATTATACCAGGAACCATTAGTGTTTTTAATGAAAATACTGCAGGACCTGCACCACTGGGATTGGTTGGTGGGCTTAGTAGCACAACACAATTAGTTTTTATTGGAAATGCAATTAATGTAACGGCACCATATGCCGGACCACCATATCCACCAAATGTTGATATAACAATATCACCTCCGGGAAATAATGGAGATGTATTATTTAAAGAATTAGATGATTTTGCAACATCAACAAAATTAGTTTTTAATAGTTCTGTTGGAATACTAACGATTGGAAATGGACTAAATGTTGGAAGTGGTGGGACGATATTTACTATTAAACCAACTGGATTGATTGGTATAGGAACTTCTTCTCCAACACAAGAACTGGATGTAAATGGTGATATAAGATTAAGAGGAACGATATATGATTATAATAATCAACCAGGAGTAAATCAGCAAGTTTTAATTAAAAATAATTTTGGTGGATTGGAATGGAACAATCAAAGCTCTATTCGTGCTGGTGCTGGTGGAACTTATACTCAAGTGCAATATCATAGCGCATCTGGTTTAGTTGATGGTGCAACTGGTTTTGTTTATGACCCAAATACCAATAGAGTTGGTATTGGAAGTACATTACCCAGAGATATTCTAGATGTTATTGGAACTGTTAATATAAGCGGATTAGCCACAATCACAAATCTTTATGTTTCTGGTATAAGCACTTTAGGTGTTACATCAGCAACTAATCTTACTTCACAAACACTAAGAGTTTCTGGTATAAGCACTTTAGGTATTACATCAGCAACTAATCTTACTTCACAAACTTTAAATGTAAGTGGTATAAGCACTTTAGGTGTTACTAGTACAACTAATCTTACTTCACAAAGCCTTGTTGTAAGTGGTATTAGTACATTTTATGGAGATATACTTCCTGGTAGTAATGGTTTTTATGATATTGGAAATGTTTTATACAAATTTAATGAGATATATGCGGATACCTTTATAGGTCAGATTGTCGGTAATGCAGAGACTGCTACTGTTGCTACAAATGTAAATGGCGGAACTGGAAATTTAACAGCATTAAATGTAAGTGGTATAAGCACTTTAGGTGTTACCTCAGCAACTAATCTTACTTCACAAAGCCTTATTGTGAGTGGTAGTGGAACTATAACAAATCTAACTGGAACCGCAGTTACTTATACGAATGGAACTATAACAAACCTAACTGGTACTGCTGGAACTATAACAACTCTTAATAGTACTAATGGAACTATAACCAACTTAACTGGTACTGGTGTTACTTATACGAATGGAACTTTTACAAACTTAACTGGTACTAACTTAAATATTACTGGGATTTCGACATTTCAAGGTAATGTAACTTTGGGTGATGCTAATACTGATAAAGTTTCTTTTGGTGCAACTGTTGATAGTAATATTATTCCAAGTGGAAGTAGGAATTTGGGTAGTGTTGCAAATCCCTGGTCTAATGTTTATGCTACTACTATTACTGGTACTATTGCTGGTAATGCAGATACTGCAACTAAACTAACTACAGCAAGAACTATAGCAATTACAGGTGATTTAGCATATACAAGTCCAGCATTTGATGGTACAGGAAACGTAACTGGAATTGGTACTTTAGCAAATACTGGTGTTACGTCTAGTACTTATGGTTCTAGTACACTGGTTCCAGTATTTGCTGTAGATGCTAAAGGTAGAATTACTTCGGTTACTAATACTGGAGTTAACTTTACTACTGCTACTGTTGCTCAAGCAAATGGTTTAACTACAGCAAGAACTATAGCAATTACAGGTGATTTAGCATATACAAGTCAAGCATTTAATGGTACAGGAAACGTAACTGGAGTAGGTATTTTATCAACTACTGCAGTTACTGCAGGTTCTTATGGTTCTGGTTCTCAAGTTGCTACTTTTACTGTAGATACTAAAGGAAGATTAACAGCAGCATCTAATACAAGCATTACAGGTATTAATGCTTCTTCTGTTGCTGCTGCTGGTCTTGATACTCAAGTTCAGTTTAACGATGGTGGGACATTTGCAGGAGATGCTGATTTTACTTTTGCTAAAACAACAAATACTGTTACTACAAGATTTTTAGCATTAAATGGTAATGGTTCAACGACTTCTGCTCAATTAACATTTAATGGTGGAACAAATAATTGGATTACTTTTGGTACAACTGGTGTTGCTGCTCCTGCATTTACAACAAGAAGTGTTGGAACTAAAATTGTTTTATATGATGGTATTGGTGCAAGTTCTGCAGATTATGGTTTTGGTATTGAAAGTAGCACTTTATGGTCTAGTGTTCCTACTACTTCTCAACAATTCAAATGGTATGCAGGAACTACAAATATCGCATCACTCTTTGGAACTGGAGAACTTGTAGTAGGAACCACAACAAAAACAGGAACAGCATCACAACCACTTCAAGTAACTGGTGGTGCTTATGTAAGTGGAAATATTGGTATTGGAACCACAACACCAACATCAAAACTTCACGTTATTGGTGATGTAAGAGTTACTGGTGTAGTGACTGCTACTACATTTGTTGGAGCACTTACTGGAACAGCATCATCAACAACTAATATACCAAATCTAACTGGTGCTATCACATCAGTTAATACTACAACATCATTAGGTTCTTTTAGTTCTGCTAATCTTGCAACAGCTCTTACTGATGAGACTGGTTCTGGTGCTAATGTATTTGCTACTTCGCCAACTCTAGTAACTCCAGCATTAGGAACACCAAGTTCTGGAACTTTAACTAATTGCACTGATCTTAATGCATCACAACTTTCTACTGGTACTGTACCGACTGCTAGATTGGCTTCTGGTACTGCAAATTCTTCTACTTATTTGAGAGGCGATCAAACTTGGCAATCAATAGCAGCAGAATTTGCCTCTGGTACTACAATAGTATTCTATCAGGCATCAGCACCAACTGGTTGGACGAAATCTACATCTCACGATAATAAAGCATTACGAGTTGTTTCTGGAACTGGTGGAGGTTCTGGTGGTTCCTCCTCATTTACTTCTGTATTTGCAAGTAGAGGTGTTCCACTACCAGAACACAATCACTCTGCAAGTTCTGATACTCACGGTGGTCACCAACACTCAGGACCTACAAATAGCCAAAGTATAAATCACGATCACTCATTCACGACTGGCAATCAAAGTGCAAATCATACTCACACATTCACGACTAATGCGGTTGGTGATCACAATCACTTAATTAATGGATATATCACTGCCAATGAAGCAGGTGGGTATGGTTTTACTGGTCCTGGGGGTGCATTTCAGGATAGAGTTCTAGTAACTGCTCCTAATGGGCAGGGGACCACTTATGCAGGTGGTCACGATCACGGAGGAACTACCGCTGGAATGAGTGTAGACCACAATCACAGTGGAACCACTTCTGGTGGTGGTGGTAGTCACTCACACGATTTTACAACTCAGTCTGGAGGTTCACACAATCACTCCATTACGGTCAACAATAATGGTACTGCTGGTGCATCTATGGACTTTGCAGTTCAGTATATTGATGTTATAATATGCAGCAAGAATTAATTAATTTATGAAACTCGAACAAGGAAAATATTGCCCACTAATTAAAAAAGATTGTATAGGTATTCAGTGCTCTTGGTTTACTCAAATTCGTGGTATGAACCCAAATACAGGCGAACCAGTAGATGAGTGGGGATGTGCGATTACTTGGATGCCTACTTTATTAATTGAAAATTCACAACAACAAAGGTCAACAGGTGCTGCTGTTGAAAGTTTTCGTAATGAGGTAGTAAAAGGAAATCAAGAAAATCAACAACTTTATATTCAATCAATTCAACCAGGAATGATTGCGAATAATATACTTTCTGAAAATATTCAAAATGTACTAAAATCTGGAGATGTAGAATGAAATTAATCTTTATCGTATCGGAAAAATTTATTAGATTGGATGATGAATCTTTTGGGGATATCAAAGAAGACCTATCTTGGGTTCCTTCTAATGTTCATGCAGTCATTTGGAATGATGATGCGGGTTATATTGAATATAAGAATGCACCCAAAGAAACAATTGAAGAACTTGGAATTTACGAACAAGTACTTGAAATTTTTGATGCAGAAAAGCAAAGAAGACTGAGAGAGCAATTAGCAGAAGAAGAATTGAGGGAGGCATCCAGAGATTATTGGAAAGAATTGAGAAATAAAAGAGATTTTCTACTTTCGCAATCGGATTGGACGCAAGGAAATGATAGTCCACTAAATTTACAACAAAAAGAAGAATGGAAAATATATCGTCAGGCATTACGAGATGCACCTTCAAATACGATAGACCCAAAGAGTCCAGTCTGGCCACTGTCCCCTTCTCCTTGACACCACACCCAGTCCGTGCTATGATGGATGGGTAAGACGACCCTTCCAAACCATTATGATGATTACCCGAGACGTTTTGGCCGAACTTCAAGAACTGCAAGAAGATGTAGCAGAACATTTTGCAGATGAGAATATTGTAAGTGGTGAACTTTATTGGACTTGTGTGGAGTCACTTGCAACTGCAAAACTTGCTGAACTTCGTGGTGAACTTGTAAGATAATATAAAAAAATATATAGTGTCTAAATAAGACAGAAGAAATATCTGTGTTTATAAACGATGCCGTTATCAAGATTAGAAAACTTCCTAAAGAATGCTGAAGGAAATATTCTTTATGTAAATCCATCAGATTTTGATGCAACTGATAGTTATGAGAATAAAGGCAATTCGTTAACGAGACCTTTCAAAACAATTCAAAGAGCATTAATTGAGTCTGCAAGATTTTCTTATCAATCAGGAAGAAATAATGATAAGATTGATAAGACTACAATTCTTGTATATCCAGGCACACATTATATTGATAATCGTCCTGGATATGTTTTAAATTCAAGTGCGGTTCTTTATCAAAGAACTGGTTCGGGTTCTGGTGCAACTTGGACTACGAGTGGTGCATCAATTACTGAACTGGGATCTTCATTCAATACAGATATTTTTAGTGCTTCAAATGACCTTTATAAGGCAAATTCTTCTTCTGGTGGTATCATTATATCTCGTGGCACCTCAATTATTGGATTAGATTTAAGAAAAACAAAAATCCGTCCACTTTTTATTCCAGATCCATTAGATGATTATATTGATAATTCTTCTATTTTTAATGTAACTGGTACTTGTTATTTTAGTACATTTACATTTTTTGATGGTGATGTAAACCGAAGTGTTTATAAAAATTATGATAATACATCATTTGTTCCTACTTTTTCACATCATAAGTTAACAGCATTTGCATATGCTGATGGTGTAAACGAAGTCAAAATAGGATCTACTGGAACGGGTCTAACTGACCTTCAAATGTATTATTATAAATTGGCTTTGATGTATGGAACTGCATCAGGAAGACCACTTGCGGATTATCCAACTGGTAATGATTTTGAACCATCAGTAGACGAATATCGTATTGTTGGTAACTTAAATGCAAATGCGATTGGTATTACAAGTATTCGTGCTGGTGATGGAAATACCTCATCGCAAATAATTACGGTAGATACATCTACAGAACACGGTTTATATGCTGATACTCCATTTTTGGTAAGTGGTGTTGGAATAGATACTGGTGTTTATAATGGATCTTTTACGGTAAAAGATGTTGTTGGACTTACAACATTTACATATAATGCAACAAGTTCTCCGGTAGTTCCTTTACCAGATCCAAATACACAATTACAAAATTCTCAAATTATTGTAGAAGTTGATAGTGTATCTTCTGCATCTCCTTATATTTTTAACTGTTCTTTAAGATCAGTTTATGGAATGTGTGGAATGTGGGCGGATGGTAGCAAAGCTACTGGATTTAAATCTATGGTTGTTGCTCAATATACTGGTATATCATTACAGAAAGATGATAATGCATATATTGAATATGATTATAATAGCAAGTCATTTAAAAATAATGATGAATCGGAGTATTCACCATTACATACTCATTCTTATTCAATATATAAACCATCATTCGAAAACTATCATATCAGGGCATCAAATGGTGCAATTATACAGGTAGTTTCTGTATTTGCAATTGGATTTGCAAGACATTTTGTTGCCGAAAGTGGTGGCGATATGTCTATCACAAACTCAAATTCCAACTTTGGCGCAATATCATTAGAGTCGGTTGGATTTCGTGTTGATTCTTTTGATAGGGACAATAAAGGTTATATTACACACATTATTCCACCAAGGGAAGTCACTACAGCAGAAACCGAAAGCACTTGGTTATCATTAGATGTAGAACAAACAATATCAGTTGCAAATCCTTCTCGTTTATATTTGTTTGGATATAAAAACCGAGAAATTGCTCCACCTCATCAAATTGATAGTTATCGTGTTGGTGCAAAGCAAGGAGATATGCTGAATTTACCTGTAACTGTGGGCACTTCACTTTCGGCATATTCTGCTCCAATTTTAATGCAATCACCTGATGGAACTACATTTAGTTCTAAAAAAGTTTTTGTTGTTGGAAGAAATGCAGGAATTAATAGCATTTCAAATAATATTTTTACATTAACTAGTAATCATAAATTTTATAATGGAGAAAAGATTAGAGTTTTTAGTGATAATGCAGAAGCACCAAATAATATTGAATTAAATAAAGTTTATTATGTAAGTACAACTGGATCAGCAAATGGAATTAAAATTTCTCCAACATATAATGATGCAATTGCTGCAACACCAAGAACAATTAGTGGAATTAATAATCTTGGCGGAAATTTAAGAATAGTTAGTTCGGCAACAGATAAACAACCAGGAGAAGTTGGATATCCAATTCAATATGATACGGCAGTATCATCTTGGTATATTGATAGTTCTTCTACACAAGATAATACAATTTATTCTATAATTGTAGGTCTTGGTACAACTGGTCTTGGATTAGAAAGTGGTTCTACATTTATCAAAAGAAAATTAGATAATCGTTCTCTTTCGGATCGTGTTTATAAGATGCGGTATGTGATACCAAAAGAAGCAACAAATGCTCGTCCTCCTGTTGCTGGATATATTATTCAAGAAACCAGTACAACTGGAATTGGAAGTGCAAGTATTTTAACTGGTGGTCTTTCTAGTCCTTTGGATTTAAGAAATCCAAAGATTATTACGAATGCTTCATATTCTTCAAATACAATCACCATTACAACCGAACTTCCACATAATTTTAAAACTGGTGATATTGTAAAAATACAAAACATCAAAAGTAGCAATAATCCAGTTGGAACTGCTTCTTCTGTTTATAATGGTTCATTTAAGATTTCGTCAATTCCAGGTTCAAAAACTTTTGCAATTGCTGGAATTTCTACAGATCCTGGATCATTTACAAATATTACAAATCAAAGAACAACAAATCAACAAGTTGCTGCACTTCCAAGAGTTTATCGTGAAAGATACGAAAATACATTCTTCGTTTACCGAATAGACGAAATCAAAAAGCATATTCCTGGTTCTTCTATTTCCGGTCAGGATGGAATTTATCATTTAACTGTGATGAGCTCGGATGTTTCGCCATCACTTGCAAATGTTGGATATGGTATTAGTCTTAAAAATTTCAATCAGGATGTAAGAAATCTTTATCCTCAAATGGATCGTGATAATTATAACTCTGATCCAAATGAAACATCTTCTTATGGAAATGTTAAACCTCTTGGTACTGTAAATGTTGATGATAAAAGAAATTCAGTTACAAAAGAAGCAATTAATACATTTTTAAAAGAAAATACTGTTGGATATGCAATTACAGGAGCAATTGCAAGTGGAACTGCGGTTACGTTCTTTACAGATAGAGAACATAATCTAAATTCAATTAAAACTATATCATTAACTAGTGGTGGTTCTGGTTATGGATCTACTACTCTTTATTCTGCCGAACTTGTAAATGTTTCAATTGTAGGAAAAAATGGTTCGGTAAAAGCAACTTTAGGTGGTGGTGGTGGAATTTCAGCAGTTGAAATTGTAGATGGTGGTGCTGCTTACGGTGTTGGAAATACGATGACGGTATCAGGAGGAACATCTCTTGCTGTTGTAGATGTAACTTCCATAAACAATAATGTAAATGATGCATTACAAGTTGTAGGATTTGCAAGTGAAGGATATAATGGTGTGTTTAGAATTACTGCGGTTCCTAATGCAAAATCAATTACTGTTTATAATCCAAATAATGTAACAGCATTTGTATCTAGAACAGACGGAAAATCACCTTTTGTATCTGTTGTAGGTAAAGGTTCTTCAATATCGAATTTAATTTTTTCTGATATTACAACTGGCATTACAACTGTTACTACAACAAGTTCTCACGGTCTTATTGTTGGAAATAAGTTTTCAATTGTTGGTACTGGAAAAACTATTTTTGATAGTTCATTTACAGTTAAAGAAGTTGTAGGAATTAATACATTTACATTTAATGTTGGTAATTTAACATCAACAGAAGTATATAATGGTAATGGATATGTACTAAGACAAGGAATTGCAGCAAATGCTCTTTCTATTGGTGAAGGAGAAATTAATCTTGCAGGACGCATATCTTACATTTATGCAGGTATTAGCACTACAATTTCTGTCGCATTAAGTGCTTCTGATACATCCATTAGTCTTACATCTATTGGTGGATTTTCGAAAGGAGATTATTTGCAAATTAATGCAGAAGTTTTGCGTATACAAAATGATGCTTGCACTAATGTACTTCGTGGTCAGTTTGGTACAATTGCTGCTGCATACGATAACGGAACACTTGCAAAGAAAATAAGAGTAATTCCAATTCAATTTCATCGTCCGTCTTATCTTCGTGCATCGGGTCATACATTTGAGTATCTTGGATTTGGTCCAGGTAACTATTCAACTGGTATGCCTCAAAAGCAAGATAGAATATTAAGTGAAGATGAAGTTATTGCTTCACAAGCTAGAGAACAAGATGGCGGAACAATTGTTTATACTGGAATGAATGATAATGGTGAATTTTATTCTGGTGCAAAAAAACTTGTTTCTGTAACTGGCGAAGAAGAAGTATTTGATGCACCTGTATTTACATATACTGGCGATGATGCAAATACAGATAGCACAAAAAGATTAAGTGGTATATATGATGATTTGGTAGTAAGAGATCGTATTACGGTAGAGGGTGGAGAAAATAATAATCAAACTTCACAATTTTATGGTCCAGTTAATTTTACACAAAAAGTTACAAGTACTTCTGCTGCTGGTGTTGAAGTTAAAAACTTATACATTAAGGGAAATACGGCACAATCAAAATTAATTACTGTTGGTATTTCTACACCAACTACTACTGATATTCCTGGTGCTCGTACTGGTGATATTTCATTATCTGGAACACCACAACTAGGTGGATATCTTGGTCACATTTATATTAATGGAGATTGGAGAAGATTTGGAGTAATCAGTTCTCAAAAGGATTTGGGTTACTATCGAATGGATAAATTGGGAATTGGTGAAACAACATCAGTTTTTAATGGTACTGAACTTTTTGAAGTGAATGGGCAAGCATTAATTAAAGATCTTTATGTGACTGGAAATGTAACATTTGCAGCACAACAAATTTTTTCAAATCTTGCATTTGAAGGCATTACAATTTATAATGGAGCTACTTTTCCTGGAACAAATGTAAGTGGTGGAATTACAACTGCTTATACGCAAAGACACGTACAGGGCATTTCACAACTTTATAATTTAGAAGTTACTGGTACTGCGGCAACATTTACAAATGCAAAACTGACAGTTCAAAGTTCATTTAATTCTACATTTACTGGACTTTCTACTTTTGCCGGTCAATTAAATATTGGTATTTCGTCAATTGGAAATCTAAATGTTGTTGGTATGACTACTACCAGCAATTTAAATGTAACTGGTATTACATCAGCAACATTTGGAGGAACTATCGGTGCTGGATTTACTGGTTCTACATCTGGAATTACAACATTAAGAGCATCTGCTGTTGCTTCTGGTATTCTTACATTACCTGCTACAACTGATACATTAGTTGGAAAAGCAACAACTGACACTTTAACAAATAAATCAATTGCTGCTGGTTCAAATACTATCACAGGTCTCACGAATACTAATCTTTCTGGGTCTGCTGGTATTACAAATGCAAATCTAGCAACTCCTACGATTTCTGGCGTTTCACTTGGAAGTACTCTTGCAACATTAACATTTGGAACATATTTGTCTGGAACTTCTTATAATGGTTCTACTGCGGTTACGATTGCAACAAATGCATCATCAACTGGTACTAGTAATATAGTTGCTCGTGATGCTTCTGGTGACTTTACAGCAAATAGAATTACTTCATCCATTAAAGCGAATGGATTGACTGAAGGTGTAACTATAAGTGCTTCTGCTCTTACTGGTTCTAATAATATTGATTTAATTGCAAATAATGTTTATCTTTATACTGCAAATACATCAGGAAACTTTACATTTAATTTCCGTGCAAATTCTTCTACTTCGTTAAATACATTCCTTTCAGTAGGAGAGTCAATTACTGTTGCAATCTTAACTACACAAGGGTCAACTGCATATTATAATACAGCAATTACAATAGATGGAAATGCAGTCACGCCAAAATGGTATGGTGAAGTCACACCAACATCTGGAAATATAAATGGTATTGATGTTTATACCTATGTGATTATAAAAACTGCTAGTGCTACATTTACTGTAATTGCATCACAATCACAATATAAGGCTTGATACTAAATGTCTCCACTTTTAGGTTCTACTGGTTTAGTTTCTTATTATTCTTATAGAGGAAATATTGATACACTTCCTGATGTGTTTTCTATTGGTGCAGATGTTACAGATGTAGAAATAGATGCAGAAATCACAAGAACAACTACAATTACTGGTATTAACTATAAGGCAAAAGTAACACCAAGTTCTGGTGCTACAATATCTGTAAATGGAAGTGGTTATACTTCTACAGCACAATATGTAAAAAACAATCAATCAATATCAATTAAATTTACACCAACTGACTATGAAACAACTTATACTGTATCATTAACTGTTGGAAAACGAAGTGATGCTTATACTATTCTTACAAGAAATCGCCCAGAAGATGGAATACCTAATGCATTTAGTTTTACCGATCAAACAGATGTAGATCCACCATTTAGAACTAATGTAGAAAGTAATGTAATAACTTTAAGTGGAATGTCTAATGTTCCTTCTGGGCAAACACCAAGAACAAATGATATTGGAACTGCAAGTATTAGTGGAAATAGCGCTCAATTTAAAGTTATAAGAGATGGCGCAGTTGTAAGAGTTTATGGAACTGGAAATTTTTCAGTTATAAATGGAGACCAGATACAGTTGCGTATGAATGCAGGAGGAAATGCTCAAACAGTTTCTACTACATTTAGTGTAACTGGAACTGATACTACAAATTTAGCAAGTCCTGTTACATCAACTGTAAGTGATACTTGGAGTATTACATCTAGAACTTATACTGCAACTATTACTTTAAGTGCAAGTCCAGGTACGGTGGATTATAATACAGCATCAACGATTAGTTGGATTTCGCAAAATATTAGTGGTCCAATTAATATTACTAATATTGGAAATGTTAATGATGCAAGTGGTAGTAGATCTACTGGAAATTTAAATGGAGGTGCTAGTGGTGGTTCTAGATCATTTACAGCAACTGCAAATACATTATATTCACCACCAGCAACAGTCACATCAAATACGGTAACAGTAAATATAAATCCACCACCAGCACCAAGTGTATCATTAAGTTCTGGTAGTAATAGTATTGCTTATAATAGTTCAACAACATTATCTTGGAGTTCTAGTAATGCTACAAGTGTGAATAGTTCTACTGATAATTTTGCTGGAAGTAATCTAAGCGGAAGTAATGTTAGTACTGGTAATCTTACACAGTCAAAAACTTATACGATTGTTGTTGGTGGTCTTGAAGGTCAAACTGCAACTTCGAGTGTGACGATAAATGTAGAAGCACCACCAGAAATCGTAAAATATATTACAGCAAATACAACAAATGCAGATGCTCAAAGTTATTTTGGGTCAACTGATTGGACAAGAAGTGTAAATAAGAGATTAGTCATTAATGGTGGTGTTGTGGTTGGTTCAACCAATCCTAGTGCTGCAGCACTTAGCATTACGGCTGGAGTTGTTGGTGCTTTTGTATTAGAAAATAATGGTTCCATTCAAGGTGCTGGTGGTCTTGGTGGAGTAGCAAATGGCGGAAATGGCGGAAAGGGCGGAAATGCTATTATTATTAATAATAAAGGAACTGGTGGTACGGTAAGTATTACAAATAATGGAAGCATTTATGCTGGCGGCGGCGGTGGCGGTGCTGGAACTAAAGGTGGTAGAGGTGGTGATGGTGGTCCTACTGACACTACTGAACTTCTTGGATTTGAAAGATACAATTCCAATAAATTGGGACTGCATTTTTATACATCTTACGCAGCTGGTGAATTTCTTGCTATTAATGAATATTATGTAGAAAATACTAATTATTTTTGGGTTACTAGGGAGACTGATAGCAGTATTTTTGGAACAGTGCCTTTATATCGGTTTTTTAATGGGAGTACGGGAGATCACTTATTTGGTTTAAATGCTAATGAGGTTCCAAATCAAGGTGGTGCTGGATGGAATCACGAAGGTATAATTGGATATGTTTGGCCTCCCAACAATCCAGGCCCAAATACTAATCCCGTTTATCGCAAATTTAATGGTCTGGATCATTTGTTGACTACAGATCGAAATGAAGCTTCGGATACTTATGCTCTTGATGTAGATCCATTATTTTATACCGTCACAGACTCAGCATATTATATATACCCTACAAAAAGGGGTACTACTGGTGCCGCTGGTGGAAATGGTGGAAATGGTGGTGTAGGACAAGGATACGCCCAAAATGCTGCGAGTGGTGCTGCTGGTGCTGCTGGTGCAACAAATGCCAACACAGGCATAACTGGAGGAGATGGAGGAACCGGCGGATCTGGTGGATCTGGTGGAGGTTTTGGTGCCGATGGTTCTAATGGGTCACAAGGAAATATTGGTGGTACTGGAACCAATGGTGGTTCTGGCGGACTTGCCGGAGAACTTCCAGTTGGAATAAGAGGACTTGCTGGATATTATATTAACGGAATTGATAATTTAAATGGAGGTGTTGGTGGAACAGTAGGTGGAAGAACAAAAAATATAGGAGATCCAGCAACAACTAACTGATAATAAAGAAAATGAAGAAACGTGGATGAATGAAAAGTTTGATGAGATTATGAAAAAGACCCAAGACCAACAATCCTAAATAAAATCATAGTTATTTTATATACATATGAAACCACAAGAAATGCTTGATACTTTGATTGAAAAATCATCAAAACTACAACAAGAACTTTTGGATCTTGAAAGAGATTTTAATATTAAAAAAGAACAGTTTATTCGTCATCAAGGAGCTATTGAAGCACTTCAAATTGTTATTCAAGAAGAAGATTTATAAATAAACAAAAGGACTTATATAAGTTCTGTTTTTAATGGTATATACCGAGAATGAATATCAATGGCAACTC
>OFSF01000152.1_pt1 | contig 29765 bp, 26 predicted proteins | sample 1543271 | NCBI WGS metagenome assembly OFSF01 (sample SAMN07774227, study PRJEB24372) | wastewater metagenome | isolation source: Exp Tend VB 100WW | collected 2016-02
CCCTTACCCAACCATGAGAAAATGCCCCGCATGAACACTGCTACGTCCCCGCAGGCGCGCGGCTCCGGCCGCCGGACCCTGGTGCTGCTGTTTGCCGTGTTCTTCGGGGCGATGGCACTGGCCGCCGTGCTGCGCTTCTCCGGCTGGCAACCGACCGGGCACCGCAATGCCGGCCAGCTGCTGAAGCCGCCGGTGGACCTGCGCCAGCAGGCGCCGACCCTGGCCAGCGGCCAGCCCTACGCCTGGAACCCCGAGGCCCGTACCTGGCGTCTGCTGGTGGCGCCGGCCGGTGCCTGCGACGCGCAGTGCGTCACTTTGTCGCAGGGACTGGGCAAGGTGTGGCAGCTGTTCGGCCATAACGCCGATAATGTCGAAATCCTGTGGCTGGGAACGCCACCGGCGTCGATCGCCTCGCTGCCCGCGCTGCGGCCGCTGGCTCCGTCGCCAGCACTGCGCGCGGCCCTGCCCGGCGTCGACGATCCGGCTGGCCTGCCGGTCTACGTGATCGATCCGAACGGCTTCGTGATCATGCGTCATGCCCCGGGCACCGACCTGGGTGGCCTGCGCAAGGACATGGCCACGTTGCTGAAACTGAAGTGAGTCCCGTTTGATGAGCCTTTCCGCGCGTCCGGCGCTGCACCGCAATTTCCACCGCCTGGCGTGGTTCGCCATGATCATGACCGCGAGCACGATCATGTTCGGCGCGTTCGTGCGCCTGTCCGATGCCGGCCTGAGCTGCCCGGACTGGCCGACCTGCTATGGCCAGGCCACCTGGCCGCAGCACGTGGAAGAGACCATCGGCCACCCGGCGGCGGAGATCCGCCCGCTGGAGACCCACAAGGCCTGGCGTGAGCAGGTGCACCGCTTCCTGGCTGGCGCGCTGGGCATCGAGATCCTGACCCTGGCCCTGTTGGCCACGCGCAAGCGGCGATTCGGAAGCACGGCGGTGGTGACCGCCTGCGTGCTGGTGGCCGCCGGCATACCGCTGTACATGATGGGCTGGCATGGCACGGCCAGCGTGCTGGCGTTGATCGGTGAGGCGATCCTGCTGATCGCCGCGCTGCGCTGGAGCAACATCGACCTGGCGCGCGCTGCATTGCTGACCCTGGCGGTGGTGATCTTCCAGGCCTTGCTGGGCATGTGGACGGTGACCCTGCTGCTCAAACCCATCGTAGTGATGGGCCATCTGCTCGGTGGCATGCTGATGTTCGGCCTGCTGGTGTGGATGGCCTGGCGCGCGACGCACATGCCGATCACCCTGGCCGAGGCGCCGAAGCTGAAGTGGCTGCTGCGCATCGGCGTAGCGGTGCTGGTCACCCAGATCGCGCTGGGGGGCTGGGTCAGCGCCAATTACGCGGCGCTGGCCTGCGGCGGTGGCAGCGCCTCGTTGGACAACTTCCCGCGCTGCGCCAACCAGTGGTGGCCGCAGCACAACTTCGTCGAAGGCTTCACCCTGTGGCGCGGCATCGGCGTGGATTACGAAGGCGGCGTGCTGGATGGCGCGTCGCGCATCGCCATCCAGATGGCACACCGCCTGTTCGCGGTGGTGGTGGCCCTCTACCTGCTGTGGCTGGGCGTGCGCCTGTTCCGGTTGCCGAGCATGCGTGGCTGGGCCAGCGCGTTGATCGCGCTGCTGGTGCTGCAGGTCACCCTCGGCATCCTCAATGTGAAGCTGGCGCTGCCGCTGGAAGTGGCGGTGGCCCACAACGGCGTGGCCGTTGCCCTGTTGTTCGTGCTGGTCAGCCTGCTGGCCCGCCTGCGTGCCCCGGACTGATTCCATGTTTTCCAATTACCGCCAGTACTGGGACCTGACCAAGCCCAAGGTCGTTGCCCTCATTGTCTTCACCGCCCTGGTCGGCATGGTCCTGGCCATCCCCGGCGTGCCCAGCTGGGAGCAGGTGCGCGCAGGCGTGCTCGGCTTCCTGGGCATCTGGCTGGCCGCTTCGGCGGCCGCGGCGATCAACCAGCTGCTGGATGCGCACATCGATGCGCAGATGGCCCGCACCTCGTGGCGTCCGCTGGTGGTGGGCAAGGTCAAGCCGTGGCAGGTGCTGGTGTTCGCCGGCGTGCTGATCGTGCTGTCGATGGTCATCCTGGTGCTGTGGGTGAACCTGATCACCGCCGTGCTGACCTTTGCCTCGCTGATCGGCTACGCGGTGATCTACACCGTGTACCTCAAGCGTGCGACCTCGCAGAACATCGTCATCGGTGGCCTGGCCGGCGCGATGCCGCCGATGCTGGGCTGGGCTGCGGTGACCGGCATGCAGGGCTCGTCGGACTGGGCGTACTCGTCGCTGCTGGTGCTGATCATCTTCATCTGGACGCCGCCGCACTTCTGGGCGCTGGCGATCTTCCGCCGCGAGGACTACGCCAAAGCGGAGATCCCCATGCTGCCGGTGACCCACGGCGTGGTGCACACCCGCAAGCAGATCATGGTGTATTCGGTGGTGCTGGCGCTGGTCTGTCTGCTGCCGTACCTGGTGGGCATGAGCGGTGCGTTCTACCTGGGCGGCGCGATCGTGCTCAATGCGGTGTTCCTCTGGTACGCCTGGCGCATGCTCAATCCGCCGGACGAACTGTTCTCGATGAAGATGTTCTATTACTCCATCGTCTACCTGATGGCGCTGTTCGCCTTCCTGCTGGTGGACCACTGGATCCTGCCCTGGTTGTGACGGGCTGATGCCGCCGGGCATGGCCCGGCGCTACCCCCGGTGGTGGGTCACTGGATCTTACTCTGGTTCTAGCGGATGTAGCGCTTGGCCACCGAGGAATCGCAAAGTGAATGGAGTAAATCAAGCCCAACTGTTGAACTCAAGCCAATCTTGACTGCGGAAGTGTTTTTGAAGAAGAAGTCGAGATGATGGAGGGGGTGGAATTCTCCATTTTCGTTATCTGGGTCGTGGTCATATCTAAAGTAACCATGGTCCTCTGTCAAAAGTTCAGCAAATGCGTCTGCGTACTTTAGGCACATCGGGACTTCAATGCCAAAACTGTCGTTTATTCCGAGTGCGATATCCTCGTGGCAGAACGAGGAAGTGGCGCAAGTCTGGATTGCGTTGCGAAAAATGGAAATGAGCTCTCCACTTACGGGTTCGGATAAGTTATCAATGTTGAAGGAGATAAATTTGCCTTCTGTGATTACTTGGAAGGGGATGGCCATTGAAAAGTAGCCGTTGCCTCTGCGGATCCATGCCCGAGTGTAATTGCCAGAAAATATCGCAATGTCAAAATCATCTGGTCTTGTAGTCGACGATATGTCGTGACAAGTGTTAACGATTTCGGCTAGAGCGAGCAAATTTGAGAGATTGTCGCCAGCCTGGCGAACCGCCTTGAACAAGTCGAGGCGGTAGCTTGGAACGTCCTTGTAATAGATTGCTGTCACAGGGGCTTGATCCTATCGAACTCAATTTCGAGAATCTTGTTAATGTAGTCCTCGTCATACTCGGAGTCGCCGATCATTGATATGATTCTGCTAGACAACTTTGATGCGACTCGAGGGCTGGCTTTTCGTGCAGCGCAGTATCGCTTAACTATTTCTTCAAGCGATGGCTGTTCTTCGAGAACAATGAAATCTTTTTGCTGGGCAATTTCTGCGTCAGATGGAATTCGAACTTCCATCACATTCTTTTCGTAGATTGTATTCAGTCCTGTCTTGATGGCTTTTACTGTTGCCGCATCTGCTGCAGGGCCGACGATCAGATGGCTTTCTAGGAACGATCTCGCCATCATTGTGTAGAGTGCGTTTCGGAAGGATGTCTGCCGGTTAAGGTCCCTGGCTATGCAAATTACGAATGGAAACTCCAATCCCTTGGCATTGTTGACGTTCGAGATAAAAAATTTATCGGGATTTGTTTGCTTTGTTTCAAACGAGACATTGGATTCCCAGCCGAAAATATCTGCTACGTCTGCTTTGAGTTCTCCAATGACGTCGTATATGTATCCGTCCTTATCCAGGAAGATTACGGCAACGTCTCCCTGTTTTGTACTTGGATGTCGGGCTTTTATATTTTTGATTAGAGAAACAATGGCGCCGGCTATGGGGGCCTCGCCCGAGATTGTATGGACTTCGGTGCTCCGGAAATCCTGAGGGATGTCTTCAAATCTGCGAAGTGGGTCGCGGGAAAGTAGCGCCCTATTACCGTTTTCAACGTAGTGGTAGCCGCACGCGTCCCATTCCTCCGGTTTCAGCCAGCGAAGAACTGGTTGTTCGAAGAGGCCCATTCCCAGAGAGTGGGAAAACATGAGATTAGTTGGCTCTGTTCGATAGCATTTCTTCAGCACCATGTCCGCTCGATTGACCCGGTCGTCAATGGTTCTGAATATGTTTTGAAAAACGTCTCCTGCGACAAATACTTTCTTTGATGTCACCAGCTCGCAGAGTTCAATGAAGCTGTTTGCGAAGTCTTGGCTTTCATCGATAAATATGTAATCGAAGGCAAACTTCTTATCGCCTTGGATTGCGCTTATCTCAGCAATCGCTTTTTTGCAGAGAAAGTCAAAGGAGCCGGCGTGCAGGCTTCCGAAAGGTATTCCGTAATAATGGCATATATATCTGTATGTTCCAGACAGGGGTTCTTTTCCACTTCCCCAAGAGTGGAAGCAGAATAATTTCTTATCCCATTCGATCTGCCTTTCTACCCGCATGAAATCAAAGAAATCAGGAATTCTCTGCCGCATGGAGGATGCGAGAATCCTGTTAAAGCAGGTAAATACAATTCTTGCTTCAGCGTCTCTCGAGTAAATTTCCTTCATCTTGTGCAGCAGAAGTTCGGTCTTCCCTGAGCCGGCGAGGCCTTGAATTACGAATCTCTTGTTGGCGCCAAGTCTAAAGACAAAGCTAGTTTGATCGGTGTCAAACAAAATAATCTTCGACTTTACTGTCTCGAGAAGATCTTTGGCATCAAGATTGATTCGAGTGATATCATTGATGCTGCCAACAACGAGTGATGTGATTAGATCTACTATTCTTGCGTCGCTGACTTTTTCGATGATTAAGTCGTCGAAATCTACGTTATTCTTGTTTCTGTACTGAAACAATTCCTGCCATCTCTTCTTTCTGCCTATTTTTTCTCGGTACCTGAATTTTTCCGAAAGGAATGATATGTCCTCGAGAAGATCATCGGCATAGTCGTTTAGTGCGCCTTCGTCATTGCCCAAATCAATGAAGCAGGGGTGCATGCCAGCGGCAAATACTACGACAGCATTGTCATAGTCGTAGTCGGTATCGTCTTTTGATAGCGGCCTTCGCAACACGTAAGTCTGCTTCTTGTGGACCTTCGAGAACGCTTCGATTTTCTGCCTGATGCCGGCCTGCTCAACCAGGTCTTCCGCGTCAGGGGCGTAGAAGCAATAGTCGCTCATTTGCTATCGATCCTTGGGGTGCAAGTGGGGGCAATGCCTTCAGGATAGAAGGCGGAACTCCGTCCCGCTAGGGGGGCTGACGATCAGTTTCGGCGTAACTGCATCGGTTTTCCTAGAAGCACTCGAGACAGGGCCGTGCTAGATGAGTGCGTCTATCAAAATTGGGACAAGACCCGGATGCAATCTATCTGCCGCTGGACCACTTTGCTGCTGCTGGCGCTGGGCATGGCCCTCAGTGCGCATGCCGACGACACCGCCGCGCAGATCCGCCAGCATGCCGGTGACCATCGCCTGCTGGTGCTGGGTGAGTTCCACGGTACCCGCGAGAGGCCGCTGCTGGTACGGGAACTGATGGAGGCCTACGCGGCCGATGGTGCACCGGTGCGGTTGGCTTTGGAGCTGCCGACTGACGAGAACGCCGCGCTGGCGACCTATATGGCGTCTGCCGGCACGGCCGAGGCGCGCGCTGCATTGCGTGGCACGACGTATTGGAACGTCCACAGCCGGATGCATGACGGCCGTCGCAGCGAGGACATGCTTGAGCTGATCGAGGCGCTACGCGTGCTGCGCAGTCAAGGGCGCGACGTGCAGGTGTTCGGCTTTGATCGCGTGCTTCCCGCCGACATGGCTGGCGCTGGTACGCGTGACCGGGTGATGGCCGAAGAAGTAAGAGCACGCGCGCGGGCGCTGCCGAAGAACGGGCGGCTGCTGGTACTGACCGGCAACGTACATGGCATGCGTACGCAGCCGAAGATGATTGCGTACCCGCCGATGACGGCACTGCTGAAGGATCTGGACCTTTACAACGTGCGTATCGAGGCGCGTGGCGGAGAGGGCTGGGGATATACGGCTGTTCAGCACTGCGAACCGCGTCCGCTGCGCGGTCATGCGGGGGCATCGCCCAAAGTGGATACCGATGCCGACCGCAGCTACGACCTGTGGGTGTGGTTGCCGCGCTTCAGCGTGGCGCGGCTGCTGGACAGCAATTCGGTCTGGTGATCATCCACGCATGGCGTGGATCTACTCCGGATCACGGGCATCAGCCGAGCATGGGCTCGGCTCTACAGTAGATCCACGCCGCGCGTGGATGGGCTCTCTACAAAAACCCGCGCGCCCAATCAGGGCGCGCGCTTCGCATACCGCTGCGCGATCACACCGCAGACGATCAGCTGGATCTGGTGGTAGATCATCACCGGCAGCACGATCGCGCCGAGGCTTCCACCGGCGAACAGCACCTTGGCGATCGGCACGCCGGTGGCCAGGCTCTTCTTCGAGCCGCAGAAGACGATGGCGATCTCGTCCTCGCGGTTGAAGCGCAGGCGACGCGCGATGAAGGTGATCAGCGGCATGGCGATGCCCAGCAGCACGGCGGCGACCACCGCCACGGCCAGCAGCGACAGCAGCGGTGTCTTGCTCCACAACCCTTCGGTTACCGCTTCGCCGAACGCCGAATACACCACCAGCAGGATCGTGCCCTGGTCGGTGTAGCGCAGCAGCGCGCGCTGCTTCTCCACCCAGCCGGCAATCCACGGCCGCAGCAGGTGGCCGGCCACGAACGGCACCAGCAGCTGCAGCATGATGCCGCCGATCGCGTGCAGTGGGTCATGCACGCCGCCGGAGGTGCCGGCCAGCGCGGTCAGCAGCAGTGGGGTCAGGAACACGCCGAGGATGCTCGACAGCGAGGCGCTGCACACCGCTGCCGGCACGTTGCCGCGGGCCATGGAGGTGAACGCGATGGACGACTGCACGGTGGACGGCAGGGTGCACAGGAACAGCACGCCCAGGTACAGCTCCGGAGTCAGCAGCCAACCCGACAGTGGCTTGAACATCAGCCCCAGCAGCGGGAACAGGATGAAGGTGCAGGCCAGGATGGTCAGGTGCAGCCGCCAGTGCAGCATGCCGCCGATGATCGACTCGCGCGGCAGGCGCGCGCCATGCAGGAAGAACAGCGCGGCGATGGCGACGGTGGTGACATCGTCGAGCACGATGGCGGCGGCGCCCTTCATCGGCAGCAGCGAGGCCAGGCCGACGGTGCACAGCAGGGCGAGGGTGAAGTTGTCCGGTCGCAGGCGCGACCACCAGCGGGTCATGGTGGGCAGAGTCCTTGGTGCGGAGGGTGGTTCAGGGCGAGGTGACCGGTGTGGCCAGGCGCTGGCGGGTGGCGGCTTCCAGCGACTTCAGGCCGGCGCGCTGGCCGAGCTGAAGCGCCTGCTCCGGGCTGGCATGTTCATAGCGGGCATTGACCAGGCCGAGCACGGCACCGGCGCGGTTGCCGGAGGCGCAGTGCAGCAGCACCGGCCCCTGGCTCTGCTGCAGGGCCTGGTGCACGGCGCGCACATTGGCCGCATCCAGGCCCTCGGCGCCGGCCACCGGAATGCGCACATAGCGCAGGCCCAGCGATTCGGCCGCGTGGATTTCATCGAAGCCGCGGTCTTCGTCGGACTGGCGCAGGTCGATCACGGTGCGCACGCCCTGCGCGGCCAAGGCCTGCAGCTGCGCGGCACTGGGCTGGCCGCCGACATACAGGCCGGGGCGGACTTCGTTCAGGGGCGCGTCTTCGGCCAGGGCCGTCAGCGGCAGGCGGAGCGACAACAACAGCAGGCAGGTCAGGCGCAGCAGCATGGTCCTCTCCGTGAAAACGTTCTGCCCGCTACAGGCGCAGTCCGGCGCGCGCCTTCAGCAGCTCGCGCAGTTCGTATTTGTCAGTATCGTCCAGGCCCTGCTGGCGCTGCTTTGCCAACAACTCCTCCAGACGTTGCACCAGCAGCTGTTTCTCCAGCTGGGCCACTGCGTCGTGCAGTTCCTGGGTCCAGCTGGCTTCGGTGCCGGGCAGCGTCTGTGCGGCCAGCGTGTGCAGTGACGCCTGTTCCTCACGTCCGTCGAAGTGCTCCAGCAGTGCGCCGGTGCTGATGTCCGGACGTTGCTCGACCAGGTCCAGCAGCTCCAGCAGCAGCTCTACGCCCGGCAGGCGCAGGCCCTGGAAGTGGTGCTTGCCGCCCAGCGTCAGCGCCAGCGACGGCTGCTGCAGCAGTACGGCGATCGCGCCGCGTACCAGGCTGCGCTTGGCCACGGGTTGGATCGTCCGCTGCGGCTGGCGTTGCGGCATCGGTGCGCGCGCTGCCTGGGCATTGCCGCCAAGGCCGGTCAGCTGCGCCAGCTGCTGCTTCATCAGGTCGCCGAAGGCGCCGTCGGGAATCTGCGCCAGCATCGGCTTTGCGCGTTCGGCCAGGCGCGCCTTGCCGTCCAGCGTGCCCAGGTTGATCTCGCGGGTCAGTTCATCGAAGAAGAACTGCGACAGCGGCGTGGCCTGCTTCAGGCGCTCGTTGAAGGCCTCGGCGCCTTCCTTGCGCACGATGGTGTCCGGGTCTTCGCCATCGGGCAGGAACAGGAAGAAGGCCTGGCGGCCGTCCTTCATGCGCGGCAGCACCGACTCCAGCGCCTTCCAGCCGGCGCGGCGGCCGGCGGCGTCGCCGTCGAAGCAGAAGAACACGTCCGGCGCGTTGCGGAACAGCAGCTCGGCATGGTCCGGCGTGGTTGCGGTACCCAGCGTTGCCACCGCCTGGGTGACACCGAACTGGAACAGCGAGACCACGTCCATGTAGCCCTCGACCACGATCAGCCGCTCGATCTTCTGGTTGGCCTGACGCACCTGCCACAGGCCGTACAGTTCGCGGCCCTTGTGGAACAGCGCGGTTTCGGGCGAGTTGAGGTACTTGGGGCCGTCGTCCTTCTCGAACACGCGGCCACCGAAGGCGATCACCCGGCCACGGCGGTCGAAGATCGGGAACATCACCCGGTCGCGGAACTTGTCGTAGACGTGGCCGCGGTCATTCTTCGAGAACAGGCCGGCGCGGTCGAGCAGCTTCATGCGCCGCTCGTCCTTGCCCAGTGCATCGCGCAGCCCGCTGTACCCATCCGGGGCGTAGCCGATCTGGAAGCGCGCGCGGTTCTCTTCGTCCACGCCACGCCCATCAAGGTAACTGCGTGCCTTGTCGCTGCCTTCCAGGTTCTTCTGGAAGAACCGGGCAGCGGCATCCAGTGCCGAATACAGCTCGCGGCTGTCGTCCTGCTGCTGGGGGCTGCGCGGGTTCTCGTTGCGCGGTACTTCCATGCCCGCGCGCTTGGCCAGCTCATCCACCGCGTCGAGGAACTCGAGGCGGTCGTAGTTCATCAGGAAGCTGATCGCGGTGCCGTGCGCGCCGCAGCCGAAGCAGTGATAGAACTGCTTGGTGGGCGAGACCGTGAACGACGCCGAGCGCTCGTCATGGAACGGGCAGCGCGCGGCGTACTCCTTGCCCTGTCGCTTCAACGGCACGCGGCTGCCCACCACCTCGACGATGTCGGAGCGGGCGAGCAGATCGTCGATGAAAGCGTCGGGGATACGGGCCATGGGCAACAGAACGGGGCGCGGCCGCAGGGCGCGCAGCAGGGGCGGCAGGTTCCCCTAGTTTACTCGCTGGCGGTGCAGGGGCTGGCCTGTTCCGCATCGGCCCCGGCCCTGGCCAGTTGCGCCCGTGCATGCTGCCGTTCGTCGATCACCGCGGTCATCAACGCACCGACGAAGAACACGGCGGTGGCGTAGTAGATCCAGACCAGCGAGATCACCAGCGCGCCCATCGAACCGTAGGCGCTACCCGGGGCCACCGTGGCGATGTAGACGCCGATGCCATAGCGGCCGAGGGTGAACAGCACCGAGGTGATGGCACCGCCGATGAAGGCCTGGCGCCAGGCCACGCGGCGGTCCGGCAGGTAGTGGTAGAGGAAGGCGAAGGCCAGCGTGTACAGCAGCAGCGAGGTCAGGTAGCCGATTGCCGGCAGTACCGAGGGCAGTTGCGCGAACACCACCTGCAGTGCGGTGGTGGCGGTCATCGACAGGATCAGCAGGAAGCCCAGTGCCAACACCACGCCGAATGAGAACACGCGCTTGCGCAGCCAGGCCTTGATGCCTTCCAGACGCTGGCCGCTGGTGTGGAAGATCCGGTTCAGCGCGTTCTGCAGCTGGGCGAACACGGCGGTGGCGCCGATGAACAGCAGCAGCGTGCTCCACAGCCCGGCCAATGAACCGACGCTGGGCTGGCTGTTGGCGTTGTGCAGCACGGTGTCGGCGACGCTGGCCACGCTGCTGCCGGCCACCGAACCGATCTGGCTGATCAACGTCTGTTGTGCCGGTGGGTACAGCGAGGCGGTCAGCCACAGCAGCAGCACCAGCAGCGGTGCCATCGACAGCAGGGCGTAGAAGGAGACCGAGGCGGCCTGGGTCAGCACGTCGATTTCGACGAAGCGCTTGGTGACGGCCATCGGGAAGCTGTCCTGCAGGCGGTCAGCGTAGTGGCGAAGCCGTGCGGGAATGCCGTGGGGACGCGTGTCGGCGGGGGAGTGCGATTGCTCGACCATGGGGATGTTGTAGCAGCCGGGGGTCGAAGGTGCGGTGAAGCGGGTGCATCAATGGGGTCAGAGCCCTTCCGCGATGCGAAAGGGATCCGACCCCGGCAATGGCTTACGCCAGCTGCTGCTTGACCAGCTTGGAGACCAGACCCATGTCGGCCTGGCCAGCGAGCTTGGGCTTCAATGCGCCCATCAGCTTGCCCATGTCGGCCGGACCGGAAGCGCCGGTCTCGGCGATGGCGGCCTGGATCGCGGCGACGATCTCGGCTTCGCCCATCTTGGCCGGCAGGTAGGCTTCGATGACCACGATCTCGGCGCGCTCGATCTCCGCCAGGTCCTCGCGGTTGGCGGCTTCGAACTGGCTGACCGAGTCCTTGCGCTGCTTGACCATCTTGTCGAGCACGGCGATCACGGCGGTGTCATCCAGCTCGATGCGCTCGTCCACTTCGCGCTGCTTGATGGCGGCGTTGATCAGGCGGATCACGCCCAGCTTGTGCTTCTCGCCCGCCTTCATGGCGGCCTTCATGTCTTCGGTGAGCTGCTGCTTCATGCTCATGAGGAACCTCGTGGTGGTAGGTGGGGCGGGGCGGATGCCCGAACCCGGAAACGCAAAAAGCCGGCGACGCTCGCGCGTGCCGGCTTCGGCTCCATCGCGACAGGCAAGCCCATCGCAATGAAGATGCGTCCGATCAGTACAGGCGCTGACGCTTGGTAACGTCGCGCGACGAGCGGCGCAGCTGACGCTTCACAGCAGCGGCGGCCTTGCGCTTGCGCTCCTGGGTCGGCTTTTCGTAGAACTCGCGCTTGCGGGTTTCGGCCAGCACACCGGCCTTTTCGCAAGTGCGCTTGAAGCGGCGAAGAGCAAACTCGAAGGGCTCGTTCTCGCGGACTTTGACGCTGGGCATGGAATCTCCGGGACACAGTAGAACCGGGTCACGCCCGGCGAGCCGCACATTATAGCGGCGAATAGACAAACTGCAAGCGGCCAACCCTGAATACGGGCCAGAGGTTCGAAAGCAGTGAGACCTGCGCGTCCCCCGAGGGGGCGGCAGGGGCGTCATAATAGCAGGCATGCGAGTCCTTGGCATCGAATCTTCCTGTGATGAGACCGGCGTGGCGGTGTATGACACCGACCTGGCCGGCAGCGCGGCCCTGCGCGCCCATGCGGTCTACAGCCAGATCGCCCTGCACGCCGAATATGGTGGTGTGGTGCCCGAACTGGCCAGCCGCGACCACGTCCGCAAGTTGCTGCCACTGGTACGCCAGACCCTGGCCGACGCCGGTCTGGGCGTAGACGACATCGACGGCGTGGCTTACACGGCCGGTCCCGGCCTGGTCGGCGCGCTGCTGGTCGGCGCGGGCGTGGCGCGGTCGCTGGCCTGGGCGCTGGAGGTGCCGGCGGTGGGCGTACACCATATGGAAGGCCACCTGCTGGCCCCGCTGATGGAGGACGACCCGCCGGAAGCGCCGTTCGTGGCGCTGCTGGTGTCCGGTGGCCATACCCAGCTGGTGGCGGTGGACGCGATCGGTCAGTACCGCCTGCTGGGCGAAACTCTGGACGACGCGGCCGGCGAGGCCTTCGACAAGACCGCCAAGATGATGGGCCTGCCCTATCCGGGCGGCCCGCAGCTGGCCAGGCTGGCCGAGCAGGGCACGCCGGGTGTCTACCGCTTCGCGCGGCCGATGACCGACCGCCCCGGGTTGGATTTCAGCTTCTCCGGCCTGAAGACCCAGGTCCTGATGGCCTGGCGCGACAGCGACCAGAGCGAGCAGACCCGCGCCGACATCGCCCGTGGCTTTGAAGATGCAGTGGTCGAGACCCTGTCGATCAAGTGCGAGCGCGCGCTGGAAGCGGCCGGCACCAATGTGATCGTGGTGGCTGGCGGCGTCGGCGCCAACAAGCGCCTGCGCGCACGCCTGCAGCAGATGGCCGAGCGCCTTGGCGGCCGTGCCTGCTTCCCGCGGCCGGCGTTGTGCACCGACAACGGCGCGATGATCGCCTTCGCCGGCGCGCTGCGGCTGCAGGCCGGCCAGCACAGCCCGCCGAAGGTCGAGGTCACCCCGCGCTGGGACATGGCGACCCTGCCTGCGGTGTAAGCCCCGGAACCGGTAGCGCCGGGCCATACCCGGCGGACGCATTACGGACGCCCTGCCAACGGCGACGCCGCCAATACCGTCGTTGCCCGCTCATGGCGTTGCAACCAGCCCAGCGTATGCGGGCAGCGCGCATGGATCAGCCGCCCGATCGCAGCCAGGTCGGCACCGATGTCGCGTTCCAGGATGGGTTCGTGGTGGGCGATCCGATTGCGCAGGAGGCGGATGCGTCCGATGTCTGCGTGGATGCTCGTGCGGACGACGCTGAGAGCATTCTGTGGCGCGTTCGGCAACGCAATCTTCAAGCCCCGCGTCCAGATGGCTCCCTCGAAGCGCCGCGTGAAAAGCTGCTGCCAGAACGCGAAGCGAAGGCTGGCGATGATCTCCTGAGTGTCCATCCGACGACCAGCCTGTCTATGGAGATCCTGCAAGGCCGACAACGCGCCATCTGCTGGCATCCGCTGCAGCAGTGCAGGATGCCAGGGCCAGCGCGGCCCAAAGGCATGCGCCAGCGCCGCGGCCACCGCGTTGCGGATTACGATTTCACAGACGTGCAGGGGGGATAGCAGCGCGCCGCACATCTGCATGTTCCATACGTAAAGCGAGGCGGCATCCAAAGAGTGCCGGTCCGCGATACGTTTGTACGTCGCCCACCGTGGGCGTGACAGCGCTGCCTGCAGGATTCGTTGCTCTCTCATCAAATGCGGGACCACATGGCGGATCATCAGCCTGCGCTGGTTGCCGCTGGCGTGATATCGGGCAATGCCGCCGCGTCAGGCAGCAGAATTCCTGTATTGCCCTTGGCTTCCTCCAGCATGTCGCGATTGACTCTGGACCGTCGAGGGAATGAACGTCATGATCTGCATCGTGTGCTTCGGGACTCGCGGCTGGATTCCAGCTCCCCCCGAGGACGTTGAGAGGTACCAAAGGGCCCCGCTAGCAGGGCCCTTTGTTTTTTGGAAATGCGGGCATAGTCGGAATCGCCTCTTGATCCGCAGACCTCACCCGCTTCAATTTCGACGCCTGCGCCACCGGGACTCGCGGCTGTTCAACAGCTCCCCCCGGGGACAAGCGGTAGTACCAGAGGGCCCTGCTAGCGGGGCTCTTTGTTTTTCCCAGTGCCGCATTCCTGCCGGCCACCCACCGCCCGTTCCGGGCAGGCTCACCGCCGTGCCGTTACCATGGCCCCCTGTACTCGGGCTGGTAAGCGCAATGGACAAGGTTTTCATCGAGGGGCTGACGATCGACGCCCTGATCGGTATCTACGATTGGGAACGACGGATCCGCCAGGACCTGGTGTTCGACCTGGAGATGGGCTTCGACAACCGTCGTCCCGCGGCCTCCGACGACATCGCCCATACCCTGAACTACAAGGCGGTGAGCAAGCGCCTGGAGCAGTTCGTGCGCGAGTCGGAATTCGGCCTAGTGGAAACCCTGGCCGAGCGCTGCGCACAGATCGTGCTGGACGAATTCGACGTGAAGTGGCTGCGCCTGAAACTGAGCAAGCTGGGCGCGGTGCGTGGCGCGCGCGCGGTGGGCGTGATCATCGAGCGCTCGCGGGACTGATCCGGTAGTGCCGGCCGCTGGCCGGCACCCCCAACAACAACGACAACGCAAGGAGACAACTGATGGTGGACGCGGTGGTGGCGGTACAGTGGCTGGAAAAGCTGCAGAACACACTGGAACCCTATCCCGGCGCCTACCTGGCGTTGATGATCACGGCGCTGCTGGTCGCAGCGGGCCTGGCCAACTGGGTGACCAAGCGCATCCTGGTGCGTGGCCTGCGGCGCCTGCTGCAGCGCCTGCCGGGCGCCGAGTCCGGGCGCGGCAGCCACTTGATGCGGGTCATTTCGCGCCTGTCCAACGTGGTGCCCAGCCAGGTGATCGCCTCGGGCATCACCTTCATCCCGGATCTGCCGGAAGGCCTGGTCAAGGTCATCATCAAGCTGTGCATCGTGTGGGCCGTACTGACGGTGTCGATGGCGTTCTCGCATGCGCTGGACGCGGCCAACAGCCTGTACGAGCGCAAGCCCGATGCGCGCAACAAGCCGATCAAGGGCTACCTGCAGGTGGTCAAGATCGTGGTGTTCGTGGCCGCCGGCCTGTCCATCATCGCCACCCTGCTGGGGGTGAAGCTGGGCCCGCTGGTCACCGGCCTGGGCGCGGCCACGGCCGTGCTGATGTTGATCTTCCAGGACACCATTCTGTCGCTGGTGGCCAGCGTGCAGATCAGTGGCGATGGCCGCGTGCGCATCGGCGACTGGATCGAGATGCCCAGCCAGAACGCCGACGGTGACGTCATCGATATCGCGCTGCACACCGTCACCGTGCAGAACTTCGACAAGACCATCACCACCATCCCGACCAAGAAGCTGGTGACCGAGTCGTTCAAGAACTGGCGCGGCATGCAGGAGGCCGGTGGCCGCCGGATCAAGCGCGCGCTGTACCTGGACCAGCACAGCGTCGGTTTCCTGGACGAGGGTGATCTGGCCTTCCTCGGCGAATTCGCGCTGCTGCGCGACTACCTGCAGGCCAAGGAGCAGGAGCTGGGCCAGTGGAACGGGCGCCTGCGCGAGCAGGGCGTGGCCGAGGTCAACAGCCGCCGGGTGACCAACCTGGGCACCTTCCGTGCGTACGTGGAGCGCTATCTGCGCAGTCACCCGGGCATCCATACCGACATGACCCTGCTGGTGCGGCAGCTGCAGCCGACCACCGAGGGCCTGCCGCTGGAGCTGTACTGCTTCACCCGCAGCACCGCCTGGGGCGAGTACGAGGCGGTGCAGTCGGACATCTTCGACCACCTGCTGGCGATCCTGCCGGCCTTCGGCCTGCGCGTGTTCCAGGCCTCCAGCGACGCCATGTTGATGGCCGGGCAGCGCCAGTTGGCCGGCTCGGAGTAAGCTGCGGTGCCCCCGGCGGGGCCATACGGACCCCGCTGGTGGCTGAAACTGAATGAAGAAACCTCTCGCCAAATCGCCCGGGATCGCTAGAATGCCGGGCTTGTAAACGTTTTCATCAAGGACTGCCGGTGGCCTCCGATCGCATCGAATCCCTCATTGCCCAGATGACCGTCGAGGAAAAGGTCGGCCAGCTGGGTGTCTTCGCGGACATGGTCCGCCCGTTCGCCCCGGACGTGAACCCGGAAGCCAACGTGCGCAATGCCGACCAGGTGCTGCAGCAGGTGCGCGAGGGCAAGGTCGGTTCCCTGTTCAACGGCGTGGGCGCCGAGCTGGGCCGCCGCATCCAGCAGGTCGCCACCGAAGAGAGCCGCCTGGGCATCCCGGTGATCCTGGCTGCCGACGTCATCCACGGCATGCGTACCGTGTTCCCGATCCCGCTGGGCGAGGCCGCCAGCTTCGAACCGGAGCTGGCCGAGCGCACCGCCCGTGCCACCGCCGTCGAGGCCACCGCTGCCGGCCTGCACTGGACCTATGCGCCGGCGGTGGACATCGCCCGCGACCAGCGCTGGGGCCGTGGTGCCGAAGGTGCCGGTGAGGACGTGGTGCTGGGCTGTGCATTCGCCGCCGCCCGCGTGCGCGGCTTCCAGGGCAGCGACCTGCGCGCTGCCGATTCGCTGCTGGCCACGCCGAAGCACTTCGCCGCCTATGGCGCGGTGATGGCGGGCATGGAATACAACATGGTGGACATCTCGCCGCAGACCCTGCGCGACGTGCACCTGCCGCCGTTCAAGGCTGCGTTCGACGCCGGCGCGATCACCGTGATGTCCTCGTTCAACGACATCAACGGCGTGCCGGCCAGTGCCAACGCCGAACTGCTGACCGACATCCTGCGCGGTGAGTGGAAGTTCCCGGGCGTGGTGATCTCCGATTACACCGCCGACATGGAACTGGTCGCGCACGGTTATGCCGCCGACGACCGCGATGCCACCGCCAAGGCGTTCACCGCCGGCCTCGACCTGAGCATGCAGAGCGGCTTCTACGCCGAGCACCTGCCGGGCCTGGTCGAGAGCGGCGAGGTGCCGATGGCGGTGCTGGATGAAGGCGTGCGCCGCATCCTGTGGCTGAAGGAAACCATCGGCCTGTTCGACGACCCGTACCGTTCGCTGGATCCGGCGCGCGAAGCCGATACTTCGCACATTGCCGCACATGACGCGCTGTCGCGCGATGCGGCGCGTCGTTCGATCGTGCTGCTGAACAACCGCGACAACGTGCTGCCGTTGCAGAAGACCGGGCAGAAGATCGCACTGATCGGCCCGTTCGTGCAGGACCGCGAGAACATCGAAGGCTGCTGGACGCTGTTTGGCGACAAGCAGCGCTACGTGGACCTGGAAACCGGCGTGCGCGCCGCCATCGGCGATGAAGCGCTGCTGGAAATCGTGCCGGGCTGCGAACTGGAAGTGGCCATTCCCGGTGGCACCGAAGCGGCCGTGGCCGCTGCGCTGCGCGCCGACGTGGTGGTGCTGGCGCTGGGCGAGCCGCAGCGTTACAGCGGCGAAGCGCAGTCGCGCGTCGAGATCACCCTGCCGCCGGCACAGCAGGCGCTGGCCGAAGCGGTGGCGATGACCGGCAAGCCGCTGGTGGTGCTGCTGCGCAATGGTCGCGCGCTGGCCCTGCAGGGCGCCGTGCGTAATGCGCAGGCGGTGGCGGTGACCTGGTACCTGGGCACGCAGACCGGCCATGCCGTGGCTGATGTGCTGTTCGGCGATTACAGCCCGTCGGGCCGCCTGCCGGTCAGCTTCCCGCAGGTGTCCGGCCAGCAGCCGTACTTCTACAATCACCCGCGCACCGGCCGCCCGGAACTGCCGACCATGTCGGAGTTCAAGGCCCGCTGGCGCGAGATTCCGAACGAGCCGCTGTACCCGTTCGGGCATGGCATCGGCTACACCACCTTCGCCTACGGTGCGCCGCAGCTGAGTGCGGCGCAGCTTGGCTGGGACGACAGCCTGACCATCACCACCACGCTGACCAACAGCGGCGACGTGGCCGGCGAGGAAGTGGTGCAGCTGTACATCCACGACCGCGTGGCCAGCCGCGTGCGTCCGGTGCGCGAACTGAAGGACTTCCGCAAGGTGGCGCTGCAGCCGGGCGAGTCGACCGAAGTGGTGTTCACCCTGACCCGCGAGCAGTTGGCGTTCACCGGCCGCGACGGCGTGCTGCGTGCTGAGCCGGGCCAGTTCGATGTGTGGGTGTGCGCGTCTTCGGCCGCCGGTGAGGCGGTGCAGTTCGAGCTGCTGAAGGCCTGATCGAGAAAAAGGGGACGGAGGGGATTAAGTCGTTTGTGCCACTAACGACTTAATCCCCTCCGTCCCCTTTTTGTTGTCCTCACCGCGGCGGCGCTACCATCGGGCTCCCTGTTTCGATGGAGTGCGCGCATGCGCCGGATGGCTTGTCTGATTCCCGCCCTGGTGCTGGCCGCCTGCTCGCAGCCGGCGGCACCGCCGGCCGAGCCTGCGGCGGATGCACCGCCGCCGATGGAGGCCAGTGTTGCGGCGACGCCTGCGGCTGAACCGGCGAAGGCTGCTGCCGAGCCGGCCGGCGCCGCACCGACGGATGCGCCCGCGGAAGACGCGCGTGCACGCATTGAGACGCTGCTCGGCGACGCCGCGCAGTACGAGAAGGTGTTCAATGCGTTCAAGACCGCGGTGGTCGGCGGTGATCGCGCTGCGGTGGTGGAGGAAGTGCGCTTCCCGCTGAATATCGCTAACGGAAGGAAGATCACCGGCCCCGGTGAGTTCCAGCGCAACTACGAGAAGATCATCACCCCGGCGGTGGTCAAGGCGGTGTCCGAACAGGACTTCGGCAAGGTCTTCGTCAACCACCAGGGCGTGATGATCGGTGATGGCCAGGTGTGGTTGAACGGGCAGTGCCTGGACCAGGCTTGCACGAAGACCGAGGTGAAGGTCATCACCATTCAATGAACGCAGACGGCCCCGCGTGCGGGGCCGTTGCGGGAAAACGTGCCGGCCAGCGGCCGGCACTACCATCCTGTCAGGTTTTCGGGGTGAGCTTCAGCAGGCGCGCCTTGTTGCCGTCTTCCAGCAGCCACAGTGCGCCATCCGGGCCCTGTTCCACTTCGCGGATGCGCTCGCCCATGTTGAAGCGTTCGGCTTCGCGCGCGCTGTCACCATCGAATGCCACGCGCACCAGCGAGGTGGAGGACAGGCCACCGATGAAGCCGCTGCCCTTCCACTGCGGGAACAGGTTCCCGCTGTAGATCACGAAGCCGGCCGGCGAGATGACTGGCGTCCAGGTCACCTTCGGGGCGGCGAACTCCGGGCGGGTATCGTGGTCGGGAATCGGGCGGCCGTCGTAGTGGTTGCCGTTGGAGACGATCGGGTAGCCGTAGTTGGCGCCGCGCACGATCAGGTTCAGCTCGTCGCCGCCGGCCGGGCCCATCTCGTGCGCCCACAGCTTGCCGTTGGCATCGAAGGCCATGCCGAGGATGTTGCGGTGGCCCAGCGACCACACCTGCGCGGCCACGCCGCCCTGCGAGGCGAACGGGTTGTCGGCCGGTAGGCTGCCATCGTCGTTGAGGCGGATGATCTTGCCGAGATTGCCGCCCATGTCCTGGGCCGGATCGAACTTCTGCCGCTCGCTGGAGCTGATCCACAGCTTGCCGTCCGGGCCGAAGACGAGGCGGTGGCCGTAGTGGCCCTCGCCACTGACCTTGGGGCTCTGCCGCCAGATCACCTTCAGGTCCTTCAGCTCACCGCCACCGTTGGTGTCCAGCGCCAGCGTGGCCCGGGCCACGGCGGCACCGCGGGTGTCCAGCGTGCCTTCCTCGGCGTAGCTGAGATAGATCACGTGGTTGCTTGCGAACTGCGGATGCAGGATCACGTCACCGAAACCACCCTGGCCACCGTAGGCGACCTTCGGAACGCCGGTGATCTCGTGTTTCTGGCCGCCGGCCAGGTCCAGGTGCTGCAGCTTTCCGCGCTTTTCGGTGACCAGCAGGCTGCCATCGGGCAGGAAGGTCATTGCCCACGGCTGGTCGAAACGACTGATTTCGGATGCGGTGAACGGTCGCTGGTCGGCAGCGTCTGTGCTGGCAGCGGCAGCTTTCTGCCCACTGGCATCGGGGCCGGCGGCACTGCAGGCCGTGGTGGCGAGGATCGGCAACAGGCCGAGGACGAGCAGCAGGGGCGTGCGGGTCATGGGTATCTCCAGCGGAAGGGGATGCGGATGGCCAGGCTCTCCCTTGTATACCACCGGGGCGGTGACGGTCCTGGCCCGAAGGTCCTGTTTCCCCCTGTGCGGCGGCGGCGGGATCGTCTAGGGTGGGTTCGCCCGGGCAAAGCATGCCCGCCTGACTGCAAGGAACCGCAATGAACGCACCGATCATCCATCGACCCTCGCCGGCCTTCATTGCCGCCTCCTGGGTGGCCCTGCTGCTCGGCGCGGTGGCCTACCTGATAGGCCTGTTCAATGCGGAGATGCCGCTGAACGAGAAGGGCTACTACCTCACCCTGCTCCTGTTTGGCCTGTTCGCAGCGGTGTCGCTGCAGAAGAGCGTGCGCGACCGTGTCGAGGGCATTCCGGTGAGTGGCCTGTACTACGCGCTGTGCTGGTTCGCATTGCTGTCTGCGCTGTTGTTGCTGCTGGTTGGCCTGTGGAACGCCACCCTGGTGCTGAGCGAGAAGGGCTTCTACGGCATGGCCTTCGCGCTGTCGCTGTTCGGTGCGGTGGCGGTGCAGAAGAACACCCGCGACCTGATCGCCGCCGGTGGCGGCGAGAGCAAGCGCAGCACGATCGTGCCGCCGCTGCCGGAACAGGAATGATGCAGCAACGGTAGCGCCGGGCCATGCCCGGCGTTGCCGCATATCGGGTCCGTCAGGGGCCGCGTGCCAGGCGCGGTTCCACCTGCTGCGCTTCCTCCCAGCCACGGCGAACGGCACTGCGTGCCTGCGCCCAGTCCAGGCGGCTGCGGCCGCGTTCACTGGCCCAGCGTGATTCCAGTTCGCCTTCCACTTCCTCGTAGGCGCGGATCATGTCCTGCGCACGTGCGGCGTGGCCGATGCGGTAGGCCGGCTCATAGTCCTCGAAGAACAGCTGGTCGTCGTAGTACGGCTCGGCCGTGTAGCGTTCGCGCCAGTAGTTACTGACCGCATCGCGCGGTGTGCTGTCGTCCGGTACGCGGCCGGGAATCTGGTACTCGGTCATGGAAGGGCTCCGTTGTGGACGAAGCCTGATCGTGCCTGTGCGGTGGTTAATGGCCCGGTCCGGCAGCGTGAAGGGCGAGTCTGTAGAGTCGAGCCATGCTCGACTCATGCACCCCAAATCCCAGTCGAGCATGGCTCGACTCTACAGTTCGGGCTTTCGCGGCAGCTTGTAGATCACCGCGCCGATGGCGAACGCGACCAGTGCAGCAGCGATGTTCTGCCAGCTGGCACTGGCGAAAAGGGCCAGGCACAGCAGCAGCGCCAGCACCGGAATCAGCGGGCCACCCGGCAACTTCAACGCACCAGGACGGTCGGCGTAGCGCTTGGCCAGTACCAGTACTGCCGCGGCTGTTCCGATATAGGCGAACAGGCGCGTGGTCATCGACAGCAGGGCCAGCTGCACGAACGAGCCGGACAGCGCCAGGCCGAGTGCGATCAGGCCCTGGCACAGGATCGACGCGGCCGGGGTATGGAAGCGCGGATGCACCTGCGCCAGGATCTTCGGCCCGTAGCCATCGCGTGCCAGTGCGAACAGGAAACGCGGGCCCATCATCATCGTGTTGCTGTTGGTGCCGAGGATGGAAATGGTCGCGCCCACGGTCAGGATCAGCGCGAGTGCCTCACCACCGAAGCCTGCGGCGGCGTCGGCCAGCGGCGTGGCCGAACTGGACAGCCCGGCCAGCGTGCCCTGCGCCACCACCTGCACCGCTCCATAGATGACGGTGACGGTGATGATCATGGTGATCAGCGCGAACGGAATATCGCGGCGCGGATTGCGGTACTCGCCCGCAGCTGCCGGGATGTTCTCGAAGCCGGCGTAGGCGTACAGCAGCAGCAAGGCGGCTTCGCCCATGCGCTGCAGGTCATGCGGGTCAGGGCGCTGGCCGGAGAAGGCCAGCTGCGGATCGATGTAGAACGCACCGATGGCCACGAACAGCAGCAGCGGCAGCATCTTGCCGATCACCAGCACCACGCCGGTACGCGCAGCCGAGCGCACGCCGATGATGTTGACGCCGGTGAGGAAGCCCAGCGACACCACGATCACTGCGATGCGGCCCATGCCGGCGCCGGCCCACGGCCAGAAGCGCGCGACCGCATCGGCCAGTGCATTGCTCAATGCGGCCGCCGAGCTGATGCGGGTCAACCAGATCATCCAGCCGATCTCGAACCCGGCGAATCGCCCGAACGCCTCACGGGCATACAGGTAGCTGCCACCGGGTTCATCGAAGTAGCTGGCGGCCTGCGCGTAGCACAGCACCAGCAGGGCAACGACGATGCCGGCGGCGACCACGCCCCACAGGCTGAAGGGGCCGAGCAGGGCGACGGTGGCGGCCGGCAGCAGGTAGATGCCGCTGCCGATCACATCGTTGATCGACAGGCCGACGATCTGCCAGCGGCTGACCGCGCGCTGCAGCTGCGGTTCGTCCTGCGCGCTCAACGGGCGTCTCCGCTCAGTGCGGGCAGCTGCCACTGGGCCTGCAGGCGCGTGTACTCGGCGCGCGGCAGCAGCACGAAGCGCGGCGTATCCTGCGGGCGCAACCAGTCCAGCAGCGCCTGCATGCGTGGCTGCGGCATGGCGGTGCAGCCAGCCGTGGCCTCACCGGGCGCGCGCCACAGATGGGCGAAGATGCAGCTGCCCTTGCCGGGCTGGTTGTCCGGGTTGTGGGCAATCACGAAGCCTTCCTGGTAGCGCACGTCGCCCTGGTTGTGAAGGTCCAGCCGCATCGGCTCGGTGGAGCCCTTGACCGCGGCGCTGTCGACCTTCCTCGCATCGACGATGCGGTTGTAGAACGGTGAACCGGGCACATCCATGCAGTAGCTGCTTTCAAGCATGGGCTGGTAGGCCATCGCGGTGCCGGGGCGAGTGATGGCATAGCCGAAGGCGCTGCCGAGCGCGAACACGCCGGCCGGGCTGCGGCCATCGCCTTCCTGTTTCTGCGGGCCGTCGGCCTGTACCGGATGCAGGCCCAGCCCCCAGGCGCTGCCGGTACGGCCGAGCGCCACCGGGAACGCCTGCCCATGCGCATGCCAGCCGTTGCCATCGCGCACATAGGCCTGCAGTTGCCCCTCGGTGCTGTCCCAGCTTTCGCTGGTGACCACGATCAGCTGGCGCGCGCCATCCAGCGGCGCGGCGTGGGCGGACATCGCTGCAGAAAGCAGCACGGCAATGGTGGCAAGGCGGACCAGCGATTTCATCAACGTGCGCTCCGGTCAGGAATCCAGCAGGTGGTCGATCCGCTCCAGGTTCACCGCCAGTTGCTGCTGGCGATCCGGATTGGCGTGGCAGAGCAGCACGAACAGGAAATCGAGCAGCGCGTGCATGGCGCTACGGTACAGCAGCTGCGCGACCTGCGGCGTGCGGTCGTGCGCACACACCACCAGTGTTGCATCAGCATGCGCGCGCAGCGGGTTGGCGGTGTGGCGGGTGATGGAAATCACCTTGCCACCCATGTCCTGGAACTGGCGCGACAGCTGCGAAAGCTGGAGCAGGTTGCCGAACTCGGAGAACACCAGCAGCGCATCGCCGGGGCGCGCGGCTGACAGGTTGGCCAGCATCAGGATCGGGTCGGTATGCGGCACCACCAGCAGGCCGAGCAGCGACAATCGCATGGCGAACTCACGCGCGTACAGACCGTCATCACCCAGGCCGTACACGAACAGTTTCGGCGCGCCGTCGATCAGCTGCACGATGCGCTCGATTTCCCCGCGCGGGTTGGCATGGCGGGTTTCCTCTTCGGCTTGTGCCTTGCTGCGGCGCAGGGCCTCGCCCAGGCGCAGGTAGTCGTCACCGCTGTCGGGTTCGCTGGGCGCCTGCTGCGGGTCGGCACCGGCGCGAGCCACATCCTGGCCGATCGAGTACTTCAGGTCCGGGTAGCCCTTGAAGCCGAGCTTCTGGCTGAATTTCACCACGCTGGACTGGCTGATGCCCAGAGCGCTGGCCAGCTGCTGGGACGAGTAGTCGCGCAGCAGGTGGGCGTTGTCGAGAATGAAGTCGGCGATGCGACGCTCGATGGCCGACATCTGCCCGCGCTCGGAGCGGATCTTCAGCAGGGGCGGCATGCGGGGAGTCCGTGCATGTGTAGGCGCGTTGCGGTTGGCAGCGTAGAGCGTGTCATGGAATGGGCCGGGCGGGTGCCAGACGCGAGGGGGGTACGGGGTAGAGCAGAAGCAGGAGCATCCACGCATGGCGTGAATCTACGGGGTGCAGTTGTTGAGTCCGCCTTCAAGTGAGCCGAGCACCGCAGGTCCGGCGAGGGCGAAGAGGCGCGGGTGTCTGAGCGCAGCGAGTTCCGCGCCGTCCCTTGACGGACCGAGGAGCGCAAGGCACCGACGTGCGCAGCACGTCGGCTCGCGGCTGGCGGAGCGTTTCTTTTGGTTACTTTTCTTTCCGCAGAAGGAAAAGTAACGCGCGACCCAACGTCAGTGGCACGCAGCGTCAGCCGAAAGGCCGAAATCAATCCAGCATCTCCAGCCCACGCACTTCGGTGATGCCCAGCCCCGGTACGTCGCTGATGCTGATCTCCGATTCATTGAAATGCACGCCGCCACTGACCGGGTCGAACTGGCCCAGCGAGGGGCCGTCGAGGTCGACCTTGGTGATCACATCGCTCTTGGCCACCGCCAGGTGCACCGCCGCGGCCACGCTGATGCTCGATTCGATCATGCAGCCGATCATGCAGGGCACGCCGTAGATGCCGGCGATGTCGGCAATGCGGATCGCGTTGAACAGGCCGCCGGTCTTCATCAGCTTGATGTTGATGATGTCGGCCGCGCGCTGCTGGATCAGGTCCATCACCTGGCTCGGGCTGAACACGCTTTCGTCGGCCATCACCGGCGTGTTGACGCGGTCGGTCACGTACTTCAGGCCACTGATGTCGGCCGCCTTTACCGGCTGCTCCAGCAGTTCCAGCACCACACCGGCCTCTTCCAGCGTGCGCATCGCATGCACCGCCTGCTTGGCAGTCCAGCCCTGGTTGGCGTCCAGGCGAAGCAGGGCGCGGCCTTCCACGGCGGCGTGGATCGCCTTGACCCGTTCGATGTCCAGACCGATGTCCTTGCCGACCTTGATCTTCAGCGACTCGAAGCCGCGCTCGATCGCCGATAGCGAATCGGCCACCATCTTGTCGATGTAGTCCACGCTGATGGTGATGTCGGTGGTGATCACCGGGTCGCCGCCGCCCAGCATCTGGTACAGCGGCGCGCCATGCAGCTGTGCCCACAAGTCGTACAGCGCGATCTCCACCGCCGCCTTGGCGCTGGTGTTGCGCTCCATCGCGGTCTGCACCAGACCGCACAGGCGATTGAGGTTGGCCACGTCCTGGCCGATCAGGCGCGGCGCGATGAAGTGACGGATCGCTTCGATGATCGAGCCGTGCGTATCGCCGGTGATCACCGCCGTGGCCGGGGCTTCACCGTAGCCGGTGTTGCCCGTGTCGGTGCGGATCAGCACCACCACGTCTTCCACGGTTTCCACCGTGCGCAGGGCAGTCTTGAACGGTGTTTTCAGCGGCACGCGCAGCATGCCCAGTTCGATGGCAGTGATCTTCATTCAGGGGGTCTTGGCACGCAGGCGTTGGATGTTGGTGATGCGGTCGATGTAGCGGACGCTGTCGCTGGCCATCATCGGCTCCAGCGGGGTGACCGAAACACCATTGAGATGGGCCTGCACGCGCTTGCCGTCGGCACCGAACCAGCTGCCGCCCGCCGTATCGTGGATCACCCAGGTGCGGCCGTCGACGTGGCCGATGGCCATCATCACGTGGCCGGGGATGTAGACCAGATCGCCCACCTGCAGATCGGTGACGGCGCGGTCGCGCACGTCCTTGCCGTCCTTGCCGGTGAATGGCACGCGGTCCAGCGCCGGGCTGACCGCCTGCGCGCTGGTATTGCGCGGTAGGAGCACGCCGAAGCTGCGGTAGATCTCGGAAACGAAACCGCTGCAGTCGCGGGTGTCGTAGTCGTGGCCCCAACCGTAGCGCTCGCCGAGCAACTTGAAGGCCTGCTGCAGCAGCAGGCGTGGGGTCAGCGGCAGGTAGTCGGCTGCGGTGTCCTGCGAGCGCGGCAGCAGCGCCGGTACCAGTTTCAACCGGCCATCGGCCTCGCGTACCGGCAGCTGAACCACCCACGCGGCGTGCGCCTGCTGGCCGTTCACCGGCTCTGACGCCGGCCAGTCGGTCAGCACCGGCAGGCGCACGCCCATGTCCAGCTGCAGGCGCGAGACGCGCGGTTCTTCCGGGGTGTAGGCGGTCTGTGCGGTGGCGCCGGTGACGATCCGGTACGGTCCCTTCGCGCCGTAGCCGAGCACGGTGGCTTTGTCGCCGCTGGCGATGGCATCGGTCTCGATCCACGCGCTGTAGCGTTCGCTGTGCACGAACAGCCAGCGGCCATCGGCACTGCGGTGGACCACCGCGACCTTGTCGCCGGGGAACAGCGCCGACTCCTGGAAGCGATCGATGTCGGTGTCACCGACGCTGCTGAAGACGCGCTCGCGGGTGGGGAAGGTGCGCAGTGCAGCGCGCTTCACCACCAGCCCGTATTGCGGTGTCGTCTGCGCGGGAATGGACTGCAGGCCCAGATTGGCTTCGGTCGCGCTGCGCAGTGCCGTCGCAATGGCCTGGCCCTTGTCGTTGTACAGAGTGCGGGTGGGCCAGCTCGACAGCGAGGTGATGCTGGCACGCACCGTCGCCGCATCCAGCTGGGCTGGCAGTGTGGCGATGTCCTGGATGTGGCTGTCCTGTGAGCGCATCCGTGCGTTCTGTGCCTCGATCTGGCTGCGGTCCAGGATCGGCACATCGGCGTTGTCCAGGCGCGCGGCCCAGTACTGGGGGGTGAGGTAGGCCTCGTGCAGGCCGATCACATAGGGCAGCGGCGCGCCGGGATCAGGCGTCGGGGAAGCGAGTGCGAAGGCTGGGGCGGCCAGCAGGCACAGGGCCAAGGTCAACCGGCGCGGCCAGCGCCGGCGCGGTTCGCGGGAAGCCAGGATCATGCGCTGCACACCCTCCTCGAATGCCTGTTGGAATATTTATTCCTTTCGGCGTCGAAAGCAAGAATAAATTATTGACCGGTCTCCCGGCCCGTGTTACACAGCCGTTACCACCCGCGCTGGGGAAGTGTCGCTGTGGATCCTGCCGTTCGCAAACTGCGTCTGCCTGCTGCTGCCTGCCTGAGTGCCGCGCTGCTGCTGTGCGCGTGGTCGGCGGGAGCGGAGCCGCCGCCCTCGGCCATCCAGTTTGCGCGGGTCGTGCAGATGATCGACGCGGGACGGTTCTCCGAAGCCGGCAGCGAACTGAACACCTGGTCGGCTGCGGACGCGGCGGAGCCTGGCGTCAGTTTCGACGACATCGCGTTCCAGGAAGAGCGCATGCGCCGCATCCGCCTGGATTTTTCCCTCGACGAAGCCGCCACCAAGTCTGCCGTGCGCCGCTGGATTCCCGACCTGACCGACGAGGAATTCGCACGCTGGGACCAGCTTGGACTGATCGAACACCTCGACATCGATGGCACGCGCTGGTACTTCAAGCGCGCACCGTCGAACCTGTTCCTGCTCAGCGACGAGGCACGTGCGCGCCGCCGCGCGGATGCACCGGTGCCGGCGCCGGGCCCGAACGAGGTGCTCAACGCGCACCACGCACGCGTGCTTGCCGCAGCGGAACAAAGTGGCCAGGCGTCGGTACTGCCGCAGCGCATTGAATTCACCCAGTCGCTCACGGTGAAAGCCGATGCGGTGCCGGCGGGGGAAACGGTTCGTGCCTGGATTCCATATCCGCGCGAAATTCCTGGCCAACAGGAACGCGTGCAGTGGTTGGGCAGCACCCCCGGCAGGGCGCGCGTGGCACCAGCCAGCACCCTGCAGCGCACCGCCTATCTGGAAGCCAAGGCGGTGGCTGGGCAGGCGACCCGCTTCGAGGTCCGCTATGCGGTGACGATCCTGGCCCGGCATACCGCGATCGATCCGGCCAACGTGCAGCCGACACCGGCCGATCCGGCACTGAAACCCTACCTCGCCGAGCAGCTGCCGCACGTGCGCTTCACGCCGGCGCTGAAGCTGTTCTCCGACCAGGTGCTGCAGGGGGAAACCCACCCGTATGAAGTGGTGCGCAAGCTGTTTGCTGCCGTGGATCGCATTCCATGGGCCGGTGCGCGCGAGTACTCCACGCTTAGCAACATCAGCGATTACGCGCTGCATGCCGGGCATGCCGACTGCGGCCAGCAGACCCTGTTGCTGATCGCGCTGCTGCGCCTGAACGGTATTCCCGCACGCTGGCAGTCGGGCATGGTGTTCTCCGGCGATGGCAGTGGTTACAACAACCTGCATGACTGGGGGCAGGTCTACCTGGCGCCGTATGGATGGCTGCCGATGGACGTGACCACCGGCGCACTGGCCAGCGACGTGCCGGCCCTGCGCGATTTCTACCTGGGTGGCCTCGACGGCTACCGCATCGCCTTCAACGACGATTTCGGCCAGGCCCTGGTGCCGGTCAAGCAGCACTTCCGCTCGGAAACGGTCGACTCGCAGCGCGGCGAGGCCGAGTGGGCAGGCGGCAACCTGTACTTCGACCAATGGAGCTACGACTTCCAGTGGCGGGTACTGCCAGCCGGGCAACGCTAGCGCGACACATCGCACTCCACACCATTCAATTCTTGCAGGAGAGAGCAGGGGATGAAGGCTTACAGCATCAAGCGGGCGGCGTTGTGCGTCGCCCTTGGGGCGTGTCTGGGCATGATCGCGCCCAGCGCATTCGCACAGGATGGTTCGGTGGTTGGCCGGTTGGTCACCGATTCGGGCCAGCGCCTGGACGCCGCCACGGTAACCGTGCGCAATCCGGCTACCGGTTTCTCGCGTTCGGTGAAGGCCGACGCCAACGGCAGCTACCGCATTCCACAGTTGCCGGTAGGCACCTATACGCTGGAGGTCGCGGTGGCTGGCGGTACGCCGGCGCAGGTGGGTGAAGTGACGGTGTCGCTTGGCAACGCCACCACGGTCAATGTGCCCGTCTCTGGCATCAGCACGCTGGGTGCCGTGCAGGTGCGCGCGCCACAGGTCATCTCGATGGTCGACGTGACCTCCACCGATTCGTCCATGAACCTCAGCCGGCAGGACATCGAGCGGCTGCCGGTCGACCAGGACCTGAAATCAGTGGCGATGCTGGCCCCGGGCGTGGTCTCGGGCAAAGGCTCGCTGGGTGCGCAGGGCATCTCCTTCGGTGGTTCGTCGGTGGCCGAGAACGCGGTCTACATCGATGGCCTGAACGTGACCGACTTCTACAACCGCGTCGGCTTCTCATCGGCGCCGTTCGCGTTCTTCCAGGAATTCCAGGTGAAGACCGGTGGCTACTCGGTGGAGTTCGGCCGTACCACCGGCGGCGTGATCAACGCTGCGACGCGCTCGGGCAGCAACGATTTCCACGCTGGCGTCGAGTACACCTTCGAGCCGCGTGCCTGGCAGTCCAGCAAGAACGATCACTACACCGCTGACGGCACGCCGTACATCATCGGCAGCCAGGACAGGCACACCACCAACCGGCTCAACGTGTGGGGTTCGGGTGCACTGGTACAGGACCGCCTGTTCTTCTTCGGCATGTACGAGATCCGCGACAACCGCGCCCAGTACACCAACAACGATGGCAACGTCTTCAACCAGGGCAGCACCAACGACCCGTTCTGGGGCGGCAAGCTGGACTGGCAGATCAACGACAACCACCGCCTGTCGCTGATGGGATTCTCGGACAAGGACAACTGGGCCTACGACGTCTACGGCTTCGACCTGGCCAAGGGCGAGCCCACTGCCAAGACCAACGAGATCTAC
>OFSF01000155.1_pt1 | contig 29676 bp, 28 predicted proteins | sample 1543271 | NCBI WGS metagenome assembly OFSF01 (sample SAMN07774227, study PRJEB24372) | wastewater metagenome | isolation source: Exp Tend VB 100WW | collected 2016-02
TTGCAACAAAGACAAACGACGTTGCTGGTGACGGCACGACGACTGCAACAGTCTTGGCACAAGCGATGGTTACACACGGCATGCGCAATGTGGCTGCCGGTGCAAACCCAATGGCACTCAAGCGCGGAATCGAAAAAGCTGTTGCTGCTGTTGTTGAATCACTTAAGAGTCAGGCCAAAGAAGTTGACGACAAGAGCGATATCGCCAGCGTTGCAACTATCTCGGCAGGCGATGCAACAATCGGCAAGGTAATTGCTGACGCGATCGACAAAGTCGGCAAAGACGGCGTCGTAACTGTTGAAGAGTCGAATACATTCGGCATCGAACTTGATTTCACAGAAGGTATGCAGTTTGACAAGGGTTATTTGTCGCCATATTTCGTGACTGACCAAGATCGTCAAGAAGCAGTTCTTGAAGACGCATACATCTTGTATTACTCGTCAAAGATCACAACTGTGCAGTCGATGTTGCCAGTTCTCGAGAGCGTGATGAAGACAGGCAAGCAGCTTGTAATCATCGCCGAAGATGTTGAGGGCGAAGCGCTTGCGACTTTGGTTGTCAACAAGATTCGTGGCACATTCAATTCGACAGCCGTTAAGGCTCCTGGCTTCGGCGATCGTCGCAAGGCGATGTTGCAAGACATGGCAGTTCTTACTGGTGGCCAAGTCATCAGCGAAGAAGTTGGTTTGAAACTTGAAAACGTGACGCTCGATCTTTTGGGCCGCGCCAAGCGCATCATCATCACCAAAGAAACGACAACAATCGTTGACGGTGCTGGCGACAAGAACGAAGTCAAGGGTCGCATTAGCCAAATCAAAACTGAAATCGACAACACCGACTCTGATTGGGATCGCGAGAAGCTCCAAGAGCGTTTGGCGAAACTTGCTGGTGGCGTTGCTGTCATCAAAGTTGGCGCTGCAACCGAAGTTGAGCTCAAAGAAAAGAAGCACCGCATTGAAGACGCAGTTTCTGCGACACGCGCCGCGATTGAAGAGGGCGTTGTTGCTGGTGGTGGCACCGCACTTGTGCGTAGCCGCGAGAGTGTGCTCAAGGTGATTAAGACACTTGAAGGTGACGAAGCGACTGGTGCACGAAGCGTGTACGACTCGTTGACAGCACCTGCTCGTGCGATCGCCGACAACGCCGGTATTGAAGGCGCTGTTGCTGTGCAACAAGTTGAAGCAGCCAAGGGCAACATTGGTCTCAATGCAGCCACTGGCGAATATGTCGACCTTGTAAAGGCCGGCATCATCGACCCAGCAAAAGTGACTCGCGCAGCGTTGCAAAACGCAGCATCAATCGCCGCACTTGTTATCACCATCGAATGTCTCGTTGCAGACAAGCCTGAGAAGCCAGGCTCTGCACCAGCAGGCGGCGGTGGCATGCCAGGTGGCGGAATGGGGATGATGTAAGCCATAGCTTCTTTGCAAAGAGGTTTTTGGTTACATCAGATCGTTGAATATCTGATCGCTGCCGCGCTCATTTTGATGAGCGCGCAGTCGAGACATCCGTTTGTTTTAGCAACATACGGGGTTGTATTGCTGATTAACGTGACGGTAGTTGACGGCGCGTTGAGCGCCTACAAATTAATTTCACGATCGGTGCATCGTGTGATTGATTGGCTCTATGTCGTGGCGTTGATCGCGGGATCATTCGTCTTGGAAGTCGATCAATCCACGCGGACAACTCTTTTCGGCGTCGGCATTGCAATCATCGTTATTGCATTGACTACCAACTACACCAAAAAGGTGTTTGGTCGCAGTTAGCGCACCGTAGGCTGACGCAATGAGCTTCGACACGCCAGCACCAGATATGAAAAAACTTCTTGCCGCATGGGAGTTATGGGAAAAGGGTGAAGAACAACCAGGTCGAACACTGGCCTCGTTGAAGACAGCAGGAATGGCCACTGTTTTGCAAGATTTGGCTGAGCGTGGTTGGGCGCCGGTCGCGAAGTAGTCAGATGCGCGCAGGTGGCTCGCAAGTAATACCGCGGCCAAAGAATTTTCGAATCATCGATCACAATCCGTGGCTGAACCTCGACACCAGTGCGTTGAGTTCACTTGAAGCTGTCACCCAAGCCATAGCGGCATTTCAACCCGATCAGGTTTTGCGCCAGCCCCTTGAAAATGTTCGCCCGTCAGCAGTGCTCGTCGGGCTCTTTGAATCATCGAATGGTGTTGAAGCGATTTTGACGCGTCGGTCACAAAACTTGACGAATCATCGAGGTGAGATCTCGTTTCCTGGCGGGCGACTTGACGCGGGTGAAAGCGTGTTGCAAGCGGCATTGCGCGAGACACAAGAAGAAATTGGTTTGAGCCCCGAAGATGTCGAAGTTGTTGGAGAGTTGAACAGCATGGCGACAGTCGTCAGTAATTCACACATCGTGCCGATTGTCGGAAGGTATCGAACACCGCCGAAGTTGCATGCTGTAAACAGCGAAGTTGATCGAGTGTTTAGTGTGCCGTTGCTTGAACTAGTGCGGGCCGATACATATAGCCAAGAGCATTGGATCTTTGATGATCGCGAGTTTCAGATTAATTTCTTTTATTTGGATGACGAGACGATTTGGGGTGCAACCGCGCGAATCTTGTTTCAAGTGATGATGTTGGCAGTCAAGCACAAGTAATAGTTTTTGTTACGGGCCACCGAGTGTGCGCACACTTTGAAAAAAAGCAAATGCCCATGCTTCGCAACGCACACGAAAAGTTCGCAAGCGACTGGCGCAATTGTCGAGCATGTCGCGATTGAACTGCTCGTCAATACGCAGGCGTTGCGCTGAGTTCCAGAATTGGCCATATGCCCAAGTGTTGGTGCTGCAAATTGAACTAGGCGAGAGGTTGCTGCAGTTGTAGCGCTGATCGAGAAGTTTCAGGTTGCGATAACCAAAATCGTGTCTACGACAGGCGGCGGCAAAGTTGAACGACCTGCCGGTGCCACCGATCACTGGAAACGAGCAACCATCGCTTGTCCAATCAAACCATTTGTGCTGGCGCCGCAGTATAAAACGCGAGCGATCAAAGTCGCGTAAAGAGGTTTGAAACACCACCGATTCGATGAAGGCGAGGTCGCGACTGACATTTGGTTCGTTGATAGTTGCGTCTGCCGATGTGGATGGCAAAGCGATGGCGGTCAAAATACTCGAGACTGCAACGAGAGCAAAGTGGGCGACGCCCATGTGGTCTCCGTTTCATGGTGCGTTTGCGCACCAGTGAGCCGAGATGTGTGCGCGCTGTTTTACTTTGGCGCGCGAATTGCTTGCAACACGTGCCAAGTTTCAATGGCACCGATTGCGGCTTCTTCACCTTTGTTGCCGGCACCTGGGCCAGAGCGCTCGGTGGCTTGTGCGATGTTTTCAGTTGTGAGTACAGCAAAACCGATTGGTAGACCGGTGTCTTGTTGCACGCGAGCAACGCCGTCGGCGCAGGGCCCGGCAACGTATTCGAAATGTGCGGTATCGCCACGAATTACTGCACCAAGCGTGATCAGAATTTCGTAGCGACCAGATGTTGCCATGGTGCGAGCAGCAAGTGGAATTTCATATGCGCCAGGTACCCAAGCGACGTCTACGTTTTTTGTGTCGACACCGCACTTTGTCAGCCCACGATGGGCGCCGTCAAGAAGAGCCTGAACAATAAATTCGTTGAAGCGCGAGCAGACGATACCGACACGCATTGCCGAATTATCTGTCTTTGTGGCGTCGAAACTGAAAGTAGTCATAGTTGCTCCTGAAGATGTTATTTCTTTTTCGAGTCTGTTTGTTCTTTTCGGGCATCAAAGAAGTGGCCGAGGCGATCTCGTTTTGTCGCGAGATACGAGGCGTTCTCAGGCGTACTGTCAGTGACGATTGAAACGCGCTCAACAACTGTGAGGCCGTAGCCAGCAATGCCGCCGTATTTTGCGGGATTATTTGTCATCAATCGCAATTTACTCGCGCCAAGATCGGCCAAGATTTGTGCGCCGATTCCGTATTCGCGGCTGTCAACAGGTAGGCCCAGTTCTAAGTTGGCGTCAACGGTGTCGAGGCCTTCATCTTGCAATGAATAGGCACGAATCTTGTGACCAATACCAATGCCGCGACCTTCGTGACCACGCAAGTAGACGATCACACCGCGACCTTCTTGTTGCACGGCTTGCATTGCCGTTGCAAGTTGCGGGCCACAGTCGCAACGGCGACTACCGAACACATCGCCAGTGAGACATTCGCTGTGAACACGAGTCAAAACGGGCTCGCCATTGCCGACCTCGCCGAGCACAAATGCCAAGTGCTCGATGCCGTCAATTGTGCTGCGATATGCAACGCACTCAAACTTGCCCCACTCAGTCGGCACATTTGCCGAACCCATGCGCTCGACCAGTCGCTCGTGGTGACGGCGATATTCAATTAATCGGGCTATAGATGACATCAACAACCCGTGCTGTTTGGCGAACTTTTTAAGTTCAGGAACGCGAGCCATCGTGCCGTCATCATTTTGAATTTCACAGATCACGCCAGCTGGTTCGCAACCTGCGAGGCGAGCGAGATCAACCGAGGCCTCAGTGTGCCCAGCACGTTTGAGCACGCCACCGTCACGGGCTCGCAACGGAAAGATGTGACCTGGGCGAGCAAAAGCACTGTGCACTATTTTTGGATCAGCGAGTGCGCGCAATGTGGCCGCGCGATCAGCCGCAGAAATGCCAGTCGTTGTGCCTTCGAGCAAGTCGACTGAAATCGTAAACGCCGTGCGGTGGCTCTCAGTGTTGTTGTCAACCATCAGTGGCAGTCGCAGTTCGTCACAACGTTCACCAGTGAGTGGGGCAACAACAACGCCAGACGTGTGACGCACCATAAAAGCGATTTTTTCGGCGGTGGCGAACTGTGCTGCCATGATCAAATCGCCCTCGTTCTCTCGGTCTTCGTCATCGACCATCACGACAAGTTCGCCACGACCGATTGCTGCAATAATCTCTTCAATTGAAGCGAAGTCTGCGTCGTTATTTGAAGTGTTGTTTTGCTGGTTCATTTGTGTGTCTCCTGTAGTTGCGAGTTTGATTCAAGAACAATTTCAAGATCGTCGCCAAGTTGCTCTGAAGATTTGAATTTTCCACGCCAAAGTTCAGACATCGTGGCAATACCGTGGCCTTCGAACACTGGCAGCGAGTCGTTGCCGCCAGTTATTGCCGGCGCAAGATGTAAAACATATTGATTGATTAGTTTTTCACGGTGAAAAGCGGCGGCAACTGTTGGCCCACCTTCAACAAGTAGTTGCAGCACGTCTTGGCGGCCAAGTTCGTCGAGCAGGTCAACCAACGAGCCGTTCCACTGGGTGCACGGATTAACGCGTGCTTGGGGTGAAACTTCACCGAGCACAATGCGACGCGGCGAATCGCCATCAACGTCGCGCACTGTGAGTTGTGGGTCGTCCATGCGCACTGTGTTCGCTCCAACCAACACGGCGTCGCTTTGCGCACGCAAAACTTGAACGCGTTTTCGTGCGATGTCGCCGGTAATCCACATGCTGGTGCCATCTGGGGCGGCGGTGCGACCATCAAGAGTCATAGCCATTTTCAAAACAACAAATGGTCGTTTTGTTTTGCGATGATGAATATAGGCAGCGAGTTGCGACGAGATTTCGTCGGCGAGCACGCCAACTTCGACTGTGATGCCAGCCTCGCGCAGGCGAGCGATGCCACGACCAGAAACTTTTTCATCTGGGTCGACGATGCCCACCACAACTCGTTTGATGCCGGCATCGATTATTGCTTGCGAGCAAGGACCAGTGCGACCTGTGTGATCGCACGGTTCAAGCGTCGTATATATAGTTGCGCCTGCAGCATCAGCACCAGCGCTGGCGAGAGCCTGAACTTCGGCGTGCGGGCCGCCGACGCGGCTGGTTGATCCGTCAAAAGTTTTGCCAGTTGATGTAACGACGACGCTGCCAACCCACGGGTTTGGTCGCGAAATTAGACGTGCACGATCTGCTGCGGAGATCGCAATTCGCATCGCCTCTAAGTCGTTCACTGAAAATCTCTTTCGTTCGTCGAACGACATGCAGGGTCAACGAACGACGAGTCGCACAACGCGTATGCACGCGTGCGACGCCACCGTCTTCTTGCTTCCATCCGGACTTTAACCGTCGGCCCTGGAATCACACCAGATCAGTCTCACGATTGCTCGTGAGAGTCGCGGGCTTTAACCGCCGATAGGGAATCACACCCAACCCTGCAAGAAGTTCTGTTATTTAGTTGTACTTAATTACGAGTTCTAGGATATTGGCAAGTCGAGCACAGTTCCACTGTGAGAATCTGGCTGTTTGCCAGTCTGTTTTTCGGCGCGCGATTCGGCCAAGCCAATGGCGACGATCGAGCCGAGCACAACTACAGCCCCAAGAATTTGAATTGCCGTGATCGACTCGTTCATCAGCATCACGCCAATTGAAATTGTGACGACCGCTTCAAAAGTCTCGACCATCGAAGTGACACCCGGGCCGATGCGTTTGATGCCCGCAAAAAAGAGCGCAGTGGCAAGCACTGTGATCACTAGAGCCATCGCGACTACGAATAGCCAACCTTGAGTATTTATTGGAAATTCAGGATTAAGAGATTTTGGTCCGAGTAGTGAAACCAAAATGAATGCCGATGCTGCACCTGTCAGGGCGATAGTCAACATTGTGAGTGGATCAGATTTCTTGGCGACGCTACCTGCGGCGACTACATAGATGGAATGAAATACAGCCGAAAAAAAAGTAATCATGATGCCAGAAAAATTGCCATCGCCGACTTGGCCGGCAGTCAGCCAAACACCTGCCAATGTCGTGAATAGACAGACCGAGATCACGAGATTTGGTTTGTGTTTGTAGACAATCCAAGAGAGCAAGATGGCAATTGCCGGATATATATAGAAAATCACAACGACCAAGCCAGAGTCGATGTCTTGCAGGGCGATGAAATAAAGCAGAGGTGAGACGAAAAATCCGAATGCACCAAGTGCAAAAATTTTCAGAGAGTCATTGAGACTGGGCAAGTTTTTGAGTTGCATTTTGGCTAGGCGCACAAGAATTAAGACAATCGCTGACATCGTGAAGCGCGCGGTGAGAAAGCCCATTGGGTTCGCGCCGTTGCGCTCAAGATTGTCTGCGAACCAAGGGCCTGTGCCGTAGCCGCCACCTGCAAGCATTACGAATACGACGCCATATGCACGTGGCTTGGCATCAAGTGCATGACGTATTTTCGTGAGCATAATTTTTTGTGTTTAAGTTCTTTTTTGTTTGCGAACTGTGCGAGTGATGCCAAAACCCACGACACAGAGCCCAGCGATCATGATCGCAAACACGGCGTATTGCAGTGCTCCACCGCGCTCGCCGGCGTCTTCTGGGGCTTTGCCACATCCCGGCTTAGGTAGAAAGCCGATGCACTCAGAGGGCTCGTTTTCGAGGTCATAAACCCCGGGGGCAGCAGGAAGACTGGTTGCACTGCTTGAGCTTTCGGCTTTTGGTAGCGGCCAAGTTTTGGCGCTGGCGTTCGGCGCAGAGTTAGCGAAAAAGAAGATCGTGGTGATCAAAGTTGATGCAACGAATCTTTTCACCCATACATCGTGCCATCTCATGGGGCTGTTTCGGCGCATATCAACTATTGTTAAGCGTCGTCATGACCAACGACACTGAAACAAAAAACTCGCAACAAGTTGTGCTCGTCGTTGATTTTGGCGCGCAATACGCGCAATTAATCGCGCGTCGAGTGCGTGAAGCCAGAGTGTATTCAGAGATTGTTTCGCACACGATTACGGCCGCTGGAGTAAAGAGGCGTAAGCCCGCGGCAATTATTTTGTCAGGTGGACCGAAAAGTGTGCACGTTGATGGTGCACCGAAACTCGATGCAGCAATTTATGATTTGGGTGTACCGATTTTTGGTATTTGCTATGGCGTGCAGTTGATCGCCCAGCAACTCGGCGGTGAAGTCGCCCGCGGGGGAAAAGGCGAGTATGGGCGCGCGACGCTGCGGCGGATCGCAGGTTCATCGTCAACTTTGTTGGATGATTCGTTGAACGAAAAAGCGAGCGAACTAGATGTGTGGATGAGTCACTTTGACGCAGTCACGCGGACGCCGCCTGGCTTTGTCGCTACTGCGGCAACGCCAGATGCGCCGATGGCTGTTATTGAGTGCGCAGCAAAAAAGATTTGGGGAGTGCAGTTTCACCCTGAGGTGATGCATACGCAACAAGGCACTGAAATTTTGCAACGGTTTATTCATCAACTTGCTGGCTGCACTCCAAGTTGGACAATGGACTCAATCATTGACACACAGACCAGCGCAATTCGTGAGCAAGTTGGCAGTGAGCGAGTTGTGTGTGGTCTATCTGGAGGAGTTGACTCGGCGGTTGCCGCTGCGCTCGTTCATCGGGCGATTGGCAAACAGTTGACCTGCGTTTATGTTGACACGGGTTTGATGCGCAAAAACGAAAGCGTACAAATCGTCGAAACATTTCATCGAGTGATGGGAATCGAGTTGGTTCACGTCGATGCTGGTGCACGTTTTTTTGAACGACTTGTCGGTGTTACTGAGCCAGAAGCAAAACGTAAAACAATCGGCGAGTTGTTTGTGCGAATTTTTGAAGAGAACACCGGCGGTTTGACTGACGCGAAGTTTTTGGTGCAGGGCACGCTGTATCCAGATGTGATCGAGAGTGGTGGCCAAGATGGCACGGCAAGCGTGATTAAGAGTCACCACAACGTGGGTGGGTTGCCCGAAGATATGACGTTGAAACTTGTTGAGCCGCTGCGGGCTCTATTCAAAGACGAGGTGCGCGCACTCGGTTCGCAGTTGGGTTTGCCAGACGAGATTATCTGGCGACAGCCGTTTCCTGGGCCAGGTTTGGGTGTGCGAATCATCGGTGAAGTAACGCCCGACAAAGTCGCGATTTTGCAGAACGCAGATTTCATTGTGCGTGAAGAAATTCGCAGTGCTGGTCTTGAGCGAGAGATTTGGCAAGCGTTCGCAGTTCTCGCAGATATCAGATCAGTTGGCGTTATGGGTGATGAGCGCACGTATGGTCGGCCAATAATTATTCGCGCTGTCACCAGTGAAGATGCGATGACGGCTGACTGGGCGCGTCTGCCATATGACTTGCTCGAAAAAATGTCGTCGCGAATAATCAACGAAGTTGCCGGAGTCAATCGTGTTGTCTACGACGTCACGTCTAAGCCGCCCGGCACAATTGAATGGGAATAGCAACAAATTTTGGAATTTGATCTTGGTAGTGACTTGGTTCGTGAATTAAGTCGCTTGATTTAGGGGTTTGAGGCCCGAAACGCGGGCCGAGATCAGTTGTTAGAATGTTCGGATCATGACCCGCAGCGCCGTTGGGCGTTTTCGTAGGACGGTGTCACCTCTAATTGGTGGCATATGTTGCATTTCCCTAGTCGTTGGGCTGGCTCCTGCCACAGCTGGTGCCACGGCCAGTGCCGTTAACGGTTTCGCGCAAACCTCTGATCAAAAGCAGCGCGAGGTTGAGGCGATTCTTGATGAGCTTGACCGGCTCGAAGAGCAGATGGACGCCTTGGCTGAAGACTATGCCGATGCCATCAACGACAGTATTGAGCTCGACAAAGAGATTGCAGCAACCGAAGGAAGAATTCGCACTAAAGAAATTGAGCTGGCAGCGATGCAGGCTCAGTTGCAAAATGTGGCGTTGAAAACTTTTGTCGGTAAGTCTGTATCGAACAGTTTGGCAAGTATTTTGAGTTCAACAGGTTCACTTTCAGATGCAGTGCGCAAGTCGTATTTAACTTCGGTTGCTTTGAACACCGGTGTGAGTGGTCTTGACGCGTTGCAAGGCATGATTGAAGACATTGCTCGTGAACGCAAGCAACTTGAATCTCAACGCACACGCGCAGGTGGCATTGCCGATTATGCCAAAAAGCGGCTATCAGCTGCCGAGGCAAGTGCAAATGTTTATTCAGCAAGACAAGCACAGGCATTGCGCGATTTGGGTGACTTGCTACGTGGTGAGCAAAGTCGCCGAGCCAAAGCAGCACTTGAAGATGCAGCAAAGCAAGCAGCAGTGTTTGCGAAAAATAAATACTCGAACATTCCCGCACCATCATCGGCTGCAGGCACCGCAGTGAAGGCGGCACTATCACAACTTGGTGTGACTTATAAATTTGGTGCGCTTTCACCGGGTGTAGCTTTTGACTGTTCTGGTCTGATGGTCTATGCATGGTCAAAAGCCGGAGTTGGTATTCCACGATCGTCGCGTTCGCAATATGCTGCGCTGACGAGAATTCCGACAGGGGCTGCTCAACCAGGTGACCTGATCTTCTCGCGTAACCCGGTGAGCCACGTGGGCATGTATCTAGGCAACGGTCAGATGATTGCCGCGCCGCGCACTGGTGATGTCGTAAAAATTTCTGCAGTGTCGTGGTCAAAAGTTGTTGGCGTTGTAAGGCCAAAGTAGGTATGAAGAAAGATATTGCACTCGCGCCACTTGGCTGGCAAGGAAGTTCATTTACCTCTGCTGGTATTACGCACGCCACGTACCGCAAAGGTGCAGGCCCTGGCGTTGTAGTTGTTCACGAAATACCTGGCATTACTCCAAGCGTGCTCGCATTTGCCGAGCGAGTTGTTGACGCAGGATTCACCGTAGTGATGCCGTTGTTAGTGGGCGAGGTTGGTCAGGAACCGAGTGGCAAGTACATGGCCAAGTCGATGAGCAAGATTTGTATCTCGCGCGAGTTCACGACGATGGCTTTGAACAAAACTTCACCAATAATTACGTGGTTACGGGCCTTGGCAAAAAACCTGCACGCCAACGTAGGTGGTCGAGGTGTTGGCGCGATCGGCATGTGCTTCAGCGGCGGATTCGCTCTCGGCATGATGGTTGACGACATCATGTTGGCGCCAGTGCTATCGCAACCGAGTTTGCCGTTTGCGTTTGGCGCAAAGCGCTCGGTCGATTTGAACCTGTCGCCAGCTGACGTGCAACGTGTTGCCCAGCGTGCCAGCGAAGGTTGCCAAGTTTTGGGTTTGCGCTACAAAGGTGATCGCCTCGTAGGCACCCGTTTTGCTGAGTTGCATAAATTGTTGGGCGATGCATTTATCGCAGTCGAGTTCGATTCAACAACTAAGTCTGATCACTCGGTGCTTACTGAGCAACGCCAAGAGCTCGGCGTGCAACGGGTATTGGATTTTCTAAAACTAAAACTGCTCTAAAATTCGAACTTTAAATTTCGAGTCTTTGAAAGAATTGAGCACGACCTCTGGCTTCTTTGCGTGGTTCGACACAAGATGTCTAGCCAGTCTCCCTTTTGCCGCTTTGGCGTCGTGACCACCAGCTTTGCCCGAGCGCGTTGCAAGATCGACTTTGAAGTATTGCGCGATCATCTTTGGGTCAGCAACGAACGCCGCCGAGTGCTCTTGAGGTAGTAGGTCAATGACGATTGAACCCTTGCACTGTTGATTAAGTGCACGAGAAAGATCATCGCGCCACCAGGTTGAAAGTTTGCCCATTGGCGCAAGTGCTGCACCGATTTTTAGTCGATAGTCGGGTGTTGGATCGCCAGCTGCAACAACGCCCAATAGACCCGAAACAATGATGATGTTTTTGGCAGCGAACTTTTGTGCGGCGCTGGGCAATGATCCAAGATCGAGGTGATCCCAAACGACACCTGTGTATCGCTCGCGTGCTTGCAATGTTTTTGCGCCACGAATCGAAAGATTTGCAGCCTGCGCGCGAGCGAGGTGTGCCCCAGAAACGCCGAGAAGTTTTGGCGACCCGCCGCGTGCGGCACGCAAGGCATTGATGATTTCACCGCGTTGTTTGTCTAGAGATTTGCCGAACACACCAGACGACTCTCTAAATTTTGTACCGACCGTGCCTGAAAGCGCTTTGCCTTCAGATGGTGGAAGCAAGATAAACAGTTTTTTTGAACTAGCCACGAACCAAGATTCTGCCTCATCAACTGCTGTAATAGTCGCATACGGTGCGCCTAGTCTGCAGGGGTGGTGGCAGAGCAAAAACCAAACATTTCACTCGACATTGCGTCGCTGAACCCAGATCAGCAAGATGCCGTGTTGCATCCGAGTGGGCCATTGTTGGTGATCGCCGGCGCTGGTTCGGGCAAGACCCGCGTGTTGACCCATCGCGTTGCACATTTAATTGGCCAGGGCACTCATCCGATGCGAATTTTGGCGATCACTTTCACCAACAAAGCTGCGGGCGAGATGCGCGAGCGAGTTGAGGCACTTGTCGGCAAAGTTGCAGAGCGAATGTGGGTGAGTACTTTTCACTCGGCGTGCGTGCGAATTTTGCGGGTGCAAGCCGAACAGATCGGATACCCGAAGACTTTTTCAATTTATGACCAGGCCGACGCACAACGATTAGTTAGTTATGTGATTCGTGATCGAGGGCTAGATACGAAGCGGTTTCCGGCGCGCGGAGTGCAAGCACGCATCAGTCTGTGGAAGAACGAGTTGATTTCGCCAAGCGAAGCGCTGACAAGTGCCGACAATGTATTTGATACGAAGTATGCCGAGATTTACGGCGAATATCAGGCTCGCTTGATGAAGGCGGGAGCGATGGACTTTGACGATTTGCTGTTGAACACAGTAAAACTATTTCGCGAACACAAAGATGTATTGGCGCAATACCAACAGCGCTTCGAACATATTTTGATTGACGAATATCAAGACACGAACATTGCGCAAAACGAGATTGTGTTGATGTTGGCGAATGCCGGTGATGTCGAAGCAAGCCACAATGTCTGTGTTGTTGGTGACACCGATCAATCCGTGTATCGCTTTCGTGGTGCCGACTTCAGAAATATTTTGCAATTTGAAACGGCATTTCCAGAAGTGACAGTCGTCGTGCTGGCGCAAAATTATCGCAGCACGCAAACGATTTTGGATGCCGCCAACGCCGTGATCACGAACAACGAAGAGCGTAAGCCCAAAGAGTTGTGGACCGAACTAGGCAAGGGCGAACGAGTGGTGCGTTTTTATGCCGACGACGAATACAACGAAGCCAATTGGGTGATTTCGCAACTCAAGCAGATGCACGACAGCGAGCCAAGACAATGGCTTGAGATGGCTGTTTTTTATCGCACTAACGCGCAGAGCCGAATTCTCGAAGAAAGTTTGATGCAGGCAGGTGTGCCATACAAAGTAATTGGTGGAACGCGGTTCTACGACCGCCGTGAAATCAAAGATGCACTTGCATACATTCGTTGCGCGGCTAACCCGCTCGATGAAGTCAGCCTAAAGCGAATTTTGAATGTGCCAAAACGCGGCATCGGCGACACAACTGTTGATCGGCTCGATGCATATGCAAACAAAGAACAAATTGCGTTTGCTTTGGCATTGCGCCGCACGGCCGACGCTGGCATCGGTAGCGCAGCAGCAAAGGGAATTGCATCGTTTGTGGCTCTGATCGATGATCTTGAGTCTCGACTGAGCCAAGGCCCCGGGCCAGTATTGCGCCATGCGCTTGAAGCAAGCGGTTATTTGAAAGAACTAGAAGCCGAAGACACAGTTGAATCGGCAGGCCGGTTTGAGAACTTGTCTGAATTAATCGGTAGCGCGAGCGAATTCACCCAAGTAGATGAGTTTCTCGAACAGGTCGCACTAGTCGCCGATACCGACCAAATTGACTCAGACAATCACGTCACGTTGATGACGATGCACGCAGCAAAAGGGCTCGAGTTTCCTGTTGTGTTCATCGTCGGCATGGAAGAAGGAATTTTTCCACACAGTCGAGCACTGACAGATCAACGAGAGCTCGAAGAAGAGCGTCGCTTGGCCTACGTCGGCATCACGCGCGCCAAAGAAAAACTGTTTTTATCGCACGCCTGGAGTCGTAATCTCTATGGCTCGACGCAATACAACCCGCCATCTCGCTTTTTGGATGAGATACCTGGCGAGTTGTTGCAACGTGAAGGCAGTGTCGACTCAGGAGCCGATGAAGGTCGTGGCAGCTATCGACCAAGGCCCGAGCAAAATACCGGTAAGAAAATTGAATGGACTCGCGCGACCGTACCGAAGTATCGACGTGGCGGTGACGCAGTTGGCGACTTGACCGGCGCAAACTCTGGATTAAAAGTTGGAGACGATGTTGAGCACCCATCGTTTGGCGAAGGAGTGATCGTCAATATTCGTGGATCAGGCGAATCGGCGGAAGCAACTATCGAATTTGCAAACCACGGTAAAAAACATCTAGCAATGGCTTGGGCCCCACTAAAAAAAATCAATTAGCAAATTAACCTGCGCGAAGATCAATCAGCAGTGTTCTCAAGTTCTCAACAATCGGTCGAACGTCAAGAGGCAACTGCAAGTCTGCAACTGTCAGAATGCGACCATCGCAATCTTTGAATTCGCGCGTGTTGGCGATGTGCTCAACCAAACATGATTCTCCGCGATCGGCGGGATAGGCGTAGTAAACCTGCCAACCTTTTGCAGGCTCGGTGCCAGTGTGGTCGATCACAATCGAGCGCTTGCCAGTTGCGTCGCGCAGATCTGGGTAAAGAATCGGGCCGCCTTCGTCGACAAGTTTTGCGATGTCGGCAACTGCTCCAATTTCAAAAGTTTGTGGAATCGTCTCTGGTTTGCCCTGACGATTGTCGGTGGCCATGCTCGCAAAAATCCATGTCAGGCCAAATAAAAGTGCAAAACCCAGAATCCCGCCGACAACGGGGGCGACGGCGCGAGCCAGAGGCGATGTGAATTCGATACGGCGCATGTCGTAAGGTTATTGAGTCGTGAAACGAAATTATCGTGTCGTAGTAGCTAAGCCTGGCCTAGATGGCCATGACCGCGGGGCCAAGACGATTACCCGCGCCCTGCGCGATGCCGGTTTCGAGGTCATTTATACAGGTCTGCATCAGACACCCGAGCAGATCGCCGAGACTGTTTTACAAGAAGACGCCGACGCCGTTGGGCTGTCGCTGTTGTCGGGAGCACACCTGACGTTGTTTCCGCGGGTGATGGAAGAACTTCGAAGTCGCAAACTTGGCGAGATTCTGATTTTTGGCGGGGGAGTAATTCCCGAAGAAGATATTGCAACGCTCAAGCAACAAGGTGTGGGTGAAATTTTTGGGCCAGGTTCGTCGCTCGGCGATATTGCCAAATGGCTAGAGTTGGCGCTCGACTCGCGTGTTGAAAATTAACTGAGACAAACGAATTAAGAGGAATTAAGTGGATCTTTTTGAGTATCAAGGCAAGCAGTATTTTGCGCGCTACAACATTCCTGTTTCTGCTGGTGGCGTCGCGCTGACAGTCGAGCAAGCAGTTGAGCAGGCTGAACTCGCGAAGTATCCGGTTGTGATCAAGGCACAAGTTCAAGTGGGTGGTCGTGGCAAGGCTGGCGGCATCAAGTTGGCGAACAATGTTGATGAGGTTCGCACGCACGCAAAAAATATTTTAGGAATGGATATCAAGGGCCACATTGTCAAGCGCATCTGGGTTGAACACGCATCAGATATCGCCGAAGAGTATTACGCGTCGTTTACTCTTGACCGTTCGGCCAAGCGCCATTTGTTGATGCTTTCGGCGCAAGGCGGTGTTGAGATCGAACATGTAGCCGTTGTCGACCCAACCGCAATTGTCAAACTGCACATCAACCCTGTTGAAGGCTTGAGTCTCGAGACGGCACGACGTGCTGTCGTGGATGCAAGAATTTCTGAAAAAGCCCAAGATGGTGTGGCGGCGATGTTGGTCAAACTTTATGAATGCTTCACCAAAGGTGACTGCGACTTGGCCGAAATTAACCCGCTGATTTTGAAACCAAACGGTGAAGTTCACGCGCTGGACGCCAAGGTGACGTTAGATGACAATGCTGCGTTTCGTCACCCCGAGTGGGACGAGTACCGCGCAACCGAAGAACTCGACGAACGCGAAAAACTTGCTCGCGAAAAGAATTTGCAATACATCGGATTAGACGGCACCGTCGGCATCATCGCCAACGGCGCAGGTCTGGCGATGAGCACGCTTGACGTAGTCAATCAAGTCGGCGGAGAGGCCGCCAACTTTCTTGATATCGGCGGCGGTGCGAACGCCGAACTTATGACGTCGGCGCTTGAAGTAATCAACTCGGACGCAAAAGTTAAGAGTATTTTCATCAATATTTTTGGTGGCATCACTCGCGGTGACGAAGTCGCCAAAGGCATCGTTGAGGCAATGAAGCGCGTGAAATTGCGCGCACCAATCGTGATTCGCCTTGACGGAACGAACGCCACTGAAGGTCGAGAAATTCTCGCCAATGCGGGCATTCCAGAATCGCAGTTGATTTCTCGTTCAACGATGCTTGAGGCTGCTCGAAGTGCAGTTGAAATTGCAGGAAAGAAATAACATGGCCATTTTTGTAAACGAAAAGACAAAAGTTTTGGTGCAAGGTTTAACAGGCGGGCAAGGTCGGTTTCATGGTTTGCGCAATCGCGACTATGGAACGCAAGTGGTAGCCGGCGTAACGCCAGGCAAAGCAGGCCAAGACGTTGATGGCATTCCGATTTTTGACACGGTTGAAAGCGCCGTTGCCGCAACCGGAGCAACTGCTTCTTTTATTTCGGTGCCGCCAAAAGCATCGCCCGCTGCGATTCTCGAAGCAGCCCGCGCGGGTATCGGGTTTATCGTGTGCATCACCGAAGGCGTGCCAGCCCAAGACGAAGCGCGAGTGTTTGCAACTTTGCAACGTGATTTTCCGAAAACGAGATTGCTTGGCCCGAATTGCCCCGGCATTATCAGCCCAGGTAAATGCAATATTGGTATTACCGCCGGAGAAATTGCGGCGCTACCGACTGCGAGCGGCCCAAACGTCGGCATCGTTTCGCGTTCTGGCACATTGACGTATCAAGCTCTGTATGAGTTGAAGCAGCGAAACATTGGCGTGTCGACTTGCGTTGGCATTGGCGGCGATCCAGTGCCAGGAACTTCGTTCGTAGATTGTTTGGCCGAGTTTCAATCTGACCCCGAGACGCATGCGATCATCATGATCGGCGAGATCGGTGGAACTGCAGAAGAAGAAGCCGCCGAGTTCATCATGGCTCACGTGACAAAACCAATGAGTGCCTATATTGCAGGTGTCACAGCGCCGGCTGGTAAAAAAATGGGCCACGCAGGAGCGATTGTTTCAGGAGGCAAAGGCACCGCACAAGGCAAGATGGATGCGCTGCGCGATGCTGGTGTGAAGGTCGGATTGAATCCAACAGAAGCATGTGAATTGATGGCACAAATCGTCGCGAGTCTGTGAAGCGCACAGCACGAAGCGAGTAAAAACATTAGAATTTCAATGCTCAATGCGAGCGCTGACAAATGAACAAACGATCTGAACTTTTGACCTACATGCCGTCGCTGGACGGTATTCGCGCACTTTCTGTGTTGGCGGTGATCATCTATCACGCCAACAAAATGTGGCTACCCGGTGGTTTTCTTGGTGTCGAAGTATTTTTCGTAATCAGCGGATATTTGATCACGCTGTTGTTGCTCGCCGAATCTGAGAAGAACGGCTCGATCAGCCTGAAAGAATTCTGGTGGCGTCGTGCGCGGCGATTGCTGCCCGCACTGTGGGTTGTTGTTCTCGGAGTAGTCGTGTTTGCAGCGCTCTTTCAGCGCGAAATGCTCGGCACTTTGCGTGGCGACGTGATTGCTGCGCTGCTCTACGGTTTCAACTGGTTTCAAATCTGGGTCGGTACGAGTTACTTCACGTCATTCGAGTTTGTTCCGTTAAGACATTTGTGGTCGTTGGCCGTTGAGGAGCAGTTCTATTTAATTTGGCCAGTTGTGATGTTGATAGTCGCCAAGTTTGGCAAACGTCGGTTGCCGATCGTCAGCGCTGTGTTCTTTGGTCTGGCCGTGGTTTTGGCGATTTATACGGCGTTGGTTTACCAGCCGGGGACCATCTCAAATATCGGAGACACACCGAATCAGTTCATGAGTTTGTTTGGTCAGCCTGTTTCGCGAATTGATTTCTTGTTTCTTGGCACCTTGACACGTTCAAGTGGTTTGTTGTTGGGTGCCGCCCTCGCAATTTGGTGGCGACCATGGTTGTTGCAGAACTCTCGCGCAGGAGCCAACAAATTGTTTGACTTCATCGGCATTGGCGGTCTGGCCGCACTCGCGTTGATGATGTGGCGTTTTCAAACAGTTATTGAAGGCACAGACGAAGGCACTGTGGGTTACGACTTCTTGTTTCGTGGCGGATTCTTTTTGACAGATCTCGCGAGCCTCGCCGTGATTGCGGCGGCAGTGCATCCGAGTTCAAAAATTCTTGCTCGCAGTTTGAGCAATCCTGTTTTGGTTTGGCTAGGTCGGCGATCTTACGGGTTTTATCTTTTTCATTGGCCGGTGTTTCAGTTCTATCGACGATTTGCCGGCAAAGGTTTGACACCATACGAGTTTGTAGTTTTGGTTTTGTTCGCGCTGGCGCTGACCGAATTGAGCTATCGCTATATCGAAACACCGGTGCGACAAGGTGCGGTCTCGCGATGGTGGGCAGAGTTTCGCCAGCCGGCATTCGGGGCACAGCTTGTGCGTCGTCAGCGACGAATCGTTTTGTCTGCGGTCGCATCGTTGCTGCCTGTGTTTGGAGTTGTCAGTTTGGCAACAGCCGGCGTGCAACTCGATGAAATTGCGCAGAACCTGTCAGACAATGAAGGCAACACGGTCGACGTTTTGGGCGGCGGGCAAAGTGACGACGCTGGAGTTGCAGCAACAGCGTCAACGATTGCGGGGCAGATCGCAACGGCAACAACAACTCTTGATGGCCAACCAATTGACGTGCTGGCGATCGGCGACTCGGTGATGTTGGGCGCGGCCAACGTGTTGACTGATCGTGGCGTGACCGTAGATGCGGTTAAGAGTCGGCCATATCGTCAGGCCCTTGAGATTGCGAACTACATGAAGTCAGTGAATCGTCTTGGTTCGGTTGTGATAATTCATCTCGGCACCAACAACACGGTTGATGAGTTAACACTTGATGAAATTATGGTTCCGCTAAAAGATGTGCCGTTGGTGTTGTTCGTAACGGTGCATGTGCCAAGTGAAGTGCGGCAAAATACGAATAATCGACGCATCAATGAATTGACGAGTCGGTATGAGAACGTCAAAGTATTGGACTGGTATTCGATTGCGTTGGCACATCCCGAGTATTTATATAGTGACAAGATCCATATTCGACCTGAAGGCCAAAAGGTTTATGCCGACTTGATGATGCAGGCAATCGGTCGCCCTTAACTTTTCTCACAGCAACTTTTAAACTACGCTTACTGCGCTATGACTACACCAGTTCGAATCACAGTTACCGGCGCGGCCGGACAAATCGGTTACGGAATTTTGTTTCGCATTGCATCTGGGCAGATGCTTGGGCCAAACACACCAGTAATTTTGCAGTTGCTTGAAGTTACGCCAGCACTTGGCGCGCTCAACGGCGTAAAAATGGAACTTGACGATTGCGCCTATGGACCACTTGTAGATGTGATTACAACTGACGATGCCAATGTTGCCTTTGGTGACGCAGATATTGCTCTGTTGATTGGTGCGATGCCGCGCAAAGATGGCATGGAGCGCGCCGATTTGTTGACTGCAAACGGTGGAATATTCAAGCCACAAGGTCGCGCGATTGCAAAAAACGCAAAGAAGAATGTCAAAGTATTGGTTGTTGGCAACCCGGCGAATACGAATGCGTTTATTGCGATGAGCAACGCCACCGAGATTGATCCAAAACAATTTACGGCGATGACTCGTTTAGATCACAACCGCGCAGTGGCTCAACTTGCACAACGTGTTGGTAAACCAGTTACCTCAATCAAAAAAATGACGATCTGGGGAAACCATTCGGCATCTCAATATCCAGATCTTTATAACTGTGAAGTTGACGGCAAAAATGCTGCGACTTTGGTCAACGACGAGGCTTGGATGCGCGAGACGTTTATTCCGACGGTCGCTAAGCGCGGTGCGGCAATCATCAAAGCCCGCGGTTTGTCTTCGGCTGCTTCAGCTGGCACTGCAGCGATGGATCACATCCGCAACTGGGTGCAGGGCACGCCAGCGGGCGATTGGGTGAGCATGTCGGTGCCTTCAGATGGCAGTTACGGCGTGCCTGCAGGATTGATTTCGTCTTTCCCATGCACGTGTGCGAACGGTGAATACAGCATCGTGCAGGGCTTGCCAGTTAACGATTTCAGTCGCAAGATGATCGACGCATCTGTGGCTGAGTTGATTGATGAGCGTGATGCTGTTCGCAGTCTTGGTCTAGTTTAAAAAATTCGCGAGGCGCGAATTAGAAGTTCGTGTTGGCGTTGACGCTTGTAAACACAACGTCGAGTGCCAAAAATAATGGTTGGGTAGCGATGACTCGCTCGTGATCACCTTTGAAACGAATCTTGCCGCTGATGAATGCTTCTTGGGCATTTATTTTTCCGGTGGCGACACCCACAGCTGTTTGCCAGTCTTGAGTGAAAGCAATATCTGAAGTTGCGGCCGCACCGCTGGCAAAACTGATTTTGCCGTCGCGCGACTCGAGATGATAAGTCACATCACCGCGCGGTGTGCCAGTAATGATCTGGGTAACCGCAACTGAGTTATCGCGCGCCACGGCAGCAATCTCGCTGCTTTGACGAATGCCTTCAGCTACTGCATTGATCCATTCATTGCTGAGATAGTCAACGCGGTTTGACATTTTTTAAAACGATTCGCGCAGATTAAGCAGCGACCATGCTGACTGTCTTGCGACGCGAGAACATGATTGAAATAACCAAGATCACCAATGAGATGCCGGCGATGCTCAAACGAGCAGCGTCGTTGTCTTTCAAGTTGATGATTGCTGGCAAGGTCAACAGTGCGACCAAGTTCATCACTTTGATCAACGGATTAAGCGCAGGGCCCGCAGTGTCTTTGAATGGGTCGCCGACTGTGTCGCCAATGACCGCTGCTTTGTGAGCATTTGAACCTTTGCCACCATGATGACCGTCTTCGATGTACTTTTTGGCGTTGTCCCATGCACCACCCGAGTTGCTCAAGTAGTTAGCCATCAACTGTCCAGTCAAAATAACGCCTGCCAAGAACGCACCGAGTGCGGCGTAGCCGATACCAAAACCGACGATTACCGGTGTGAGAACTGCGAGTAATGCTGGCGTTGTCAGTTCGCGAAGCGATGCTGCGGTGCAGATATCGATTACCGGGCCGTAGTCAGGTTGTTTTGTGCCGGCCATAATTTTGCCGTCTGCAAACTGACTGCGCACTTCTTGCACCACGACACCTGCGGTTCGGCCTACTGCGCGAATTGCGAGCGCCGAGAACATGAAGGCAATTGATCCGCCGATGAGAAGGCCGATAAATGTTTTTACATCTGAAACGTTGATTTGAGTTTCAACTGCAGTGAAAATCGCCGAGCCCTCGAGCTTCTTGCCTGCCGCGTCGGTGAGGCCGAGTTCGCCAGCGATAGTTTCGATATACGAAGCGAACAATGCGACTGCAGCAATCACTGCCGAGCCGATTGCGAAACCTTTTGTGACAGCCTTTGTCGTGTTGCCGACTGCGTCGAGGCTGACAAGAATCTTGCCTGTCTCGCCGTGCAATTCGCCAGCCATTTCGGCGATGCCCGCTGCGTTATCCGATACTGGACCAAACGTGTCTTCAGAAACGATGACACCAGTTGTGGCCAACATACCCATGCCGCACAAAGCGACGAGGTAGAGCGAGAACTGAATGTTTCCGCCACCCATCCAAATTGTTGTGCCGAGCGCAACGGCGATGCACAAGATCGCGTACACCGAAGACTCAAGACCAGATGCAGTGCCCGAGAGCACGACTGTTGCTGGGCCAGTTTCAGACGATTCAGCAATTTCTTTTACTGGGCCGTATTCGGTGCCAGTGAAATATTCAGTTAGACGACTCAATACTTGAGCAAGAATTAAACCAACAAGTACGGCGCCAAAAACTCGCCAGCCCGTGTTTGAAAAACCAGTCTTTTCAAGCTTGTCGTTGCCTACGTAATACGTGGCGAGAATATATGTGCCGATCACGGTGATGATGCCTGCAGTGAGGAAACCACGGTTGATTGGCTTGAGCGCATTCGTCTCGCCATCTTTGGCACGCACGGCGAAAACACCGGCGATTGACGCAATCACGCCGATAGCGCGAGCGGCTAGTGGGAAAACCAAGCCGAGCGCCGGATTCAAACCAATTGAGTTGAACGCGGCAACACCGAGAATGATCGATGCAACAAGGGTGACTTCGTAACTTTCAAACAAGTCAGCCGCCATGCCTGCGCAGTCGCCAACATTGTCACCAACGTTGTCAGCAATTGTTGCTGGGTTGCGCGGGTCATCTTCAGGAATACCTGCTTCAACTTTGCCGACCAAGTCAGCACCAACGTCGGCTGCCTTGGTGAAAATTCCGCCACCGACACGCAAGAACAATGCGAGTAGTGATCCACCGAAACCGAAACCAACGAGCATTGCCGAACTTGTGTTTTGAAACAAAGCAATGATCAAAGTTGCACCGAGCAAACCAAGACCGACGGTGAACATTCCGGCTACGCCACCAGTGCGGAATGCAACTTGCAGCGACTCTTTCATTGAGCCACGACGAGCAGCGGCTGCAGTGCGAACGTTGCCGCGTGTCGCCAAGGTCATGCCGATGTAACCGGTTAGCCCAGAGGCGACGCAGCCGAGGACGAAAGCGATTGTGCGATACAAGCCAGCCGAGACAAATGAAAGTGCCGACTCGCCGTTTGGTTTGTCAATTGCAACTGAAGTTAAAAACACGACTGCACCGACGGGCACGAGAATCATGCCGATCGTGCGGAACTGGCGTTTCAAATATGCCCATGCTCCGACTTGAATCGCCGACGCGATTTCTTTCATTTTGTCGGTGCCTTCATCTTCTTGCAGAACCTTGACCATCAAGTACCAGCCGACGAGTAAAGCCAGAACTGCCGATCCGCCTGAGAGCCACAAAATGAGCCACTCACCGCCTTTAAGGGTGAAGTCTTGCCAGCCGCCTTCGGATGCAAATAATGCGCTCACTTGATGTTTCTCCGTTTTCTCATTGGGCCAGCCACTTTGGTGACCCGTGTTATATGTCTCGGAAAGTATAAAGAATTTGCGGGCACTAATGCGAATGCGCTTGGTTTTAGGCACAGAAAGCCACGGTGAGACACGGTTCACGCTGCGGGTGAGCCCGGCGATGTCGGGCAGTTATGGGCCGACTACTAGCGTGATGAGTGCAGATATGGTCCAAACAATCTCAAAACCAAGCCGAACGCGAGAGCCGGTCACGGGCACAGCGCTTGCATCCCGCAAGAAAAAGTCGTTTTTACTTGACCTTTATTCGACTGCAGTCGGCAAAAAATATGCCATGGCCATCTCCGGAATCGCCTTGATGGGTTTTGTTCTGTTTCACATGATCGGCAATTTGAAGATGTATCTCGGGGCTGCCGAACTTGACAGCTACGCCGAATTTCTCAAAAAACTTTTGTACCCACTCGCACCAAAAGGTGCAGTTTTGTGGATTCTGCGCGGCGGTTTGCTGGCGATGCTCGTGTTGCACTTGCACGCTGCATGGTCGTTGACGATTATGAATCGACAAGCGCGACCGGTGAAATATCAATCGCCGCGCGATTATGAAGTTGCAAACTTTGCAAGTCGCACGATGCGCTACAGCGGAATGATCGTTTTAAGTTTCTTGATTTGGCATCTTGCTGATTTGACGTTCGGAGTTGTCAACACAATTGGTGCCGACGGTGCTTTTGTGCGTGCCGAGGTTTACGCAAACGTTGTGCGCAGTTTGGGTCGTTGGCCGGTGGCGCTGTTTTATATTCTTGCGAATTTGTTGCTCGGCATTCACCTTCGACATGGAGCGTGGAGCATCTTTCAATCATTGGGATGGAACAACCCGCGATTTAATTCTTGGCGTTGGGCATTTGCCACCGGGTTTGCTGCTGTTGTAGTTCTAGGAAACATTTCATTTCCGATTGCGGTGCTCGCGGGCATCGTAAAGGTTTAAGAAACTAGCCCGAGAAACTAGCCCGAGAAATTGAAGGTCAAATGATGAGCACAAAATTAAATGCGAAAGTTCCCGAAGGTGCGTTGCGCGACAAGTGGGACAACTATAAAGCCGACGCAAAACTTGTCAATCCGAACAACAAGCGCAAGTTCAAAGTAATCGTTGTTGGTACAGGTCTTGCCGGAGCGTCGGCCGCAGCGACACTTGCCGAACTTGGTTACCAAGTTGATGCATTTACGTTTCATGACTCGGCACGACGTGCTCACTCGATTGCCGCGCAAGGTGGCATCAACGCGGCGAAAAATTATCAAGGTGATGGCGACAGCATCAACCGCTTGTTTGTCGACACGATTAAAGGTGGCGACTTTCGCAGTCGTGAGAGCAACGTGCATCGTTTGGCCCAAGTTTCGGTCGACATCATTGACCAGATGGTGGCCCAAGGTGTGCCGTTCGCTCGTGAGTACGGTGGCATGCTTGACAACCGCAGTTTTGGTGGCGCCCAAGTAAGCCGAACTTTTTATGCCCGCGGTCAAACTGGTCAGCAGTTGTTGCTCGGCGCATATCAGCAGTTGTCGCGACAAATTGGTTTGGGCGGCGTACGACTTTTCAATCGCACCGAGTTGGTCGACACCGTAATAATTGACGGTCGATGCAGTGGCATCGTCGTTCGCGATCTGCTGACGGGCGAGATCACATCACACGCGGCTCACGCAGTCGTGATGGCCACAGGTGGCTATGGCAACGTGTTTTTCTTGTCGACAAACGCGATGAATTGCAACGTCACGGCGGCATGGCGAGCACATCGTCGCGGTGCAATGTTTGCCAACCCTTGCTTTACTCAGATTCACCCGACTTGCATTCCACAAAGCGATGAGTCGCAGTCAAAGTTGACTTTGATGAGCGAGTCATTGCGCAACGACGGGCGAGTGTGGGTGCCTGCGAACGCTGACGATTCGCGACCAGCTGAACAAATTCCAGAAAGTGAGCGCGACTACTACTTAGAGCGGCTCTACCCGAGTTACGGCAACTTGGCGCCGCGAGATATTTCTTCGCGTGCAGCAAAGCGACTTGTTGACCGAGGCCACGGTGTTGGTCCGTTGAAGAATGGCGTAAACCTCGACTTCTCAGCAGCAATTTCACGACTTGGCCGAGACGTTGTCGAAGAGCGATACGGAAACTTGTTTCAAATGTATGAGCGAATCGCCGGCGAAGATCCATATGCGACACCGATGCGAATTTACCCAGCTACGCACTACACAATGGGCGGGTTGTGGGTCGACTACGAACTCGCGACGACGGTGCCGGGCTTGTATGCCGCAGGCGAAGCAAACTTCTCAGACCACGGCGCAAACCGACTTGGCGCGAGCGCGTTGATGCAAGGTCTTGCCGATGGATATTTTGTTTTGCCATACACAATCAGCAATGGTTTGGCGCCGCTTTTGAACAAAGCAATTCCGACAACAGATCACCCAGCGTTTGTTCAAGCAGAAACCGAAGCACGTGAGCGGTTCAACGGCTATCTCAATGTCAAGGGCACTCGCTCGCCAGATTGGTTTCATCGCGAACTGGGCAAAATCATTTGGGACTATTGCGGCATGGAGCGCACGCAACAAGGCCTTGAAAAAGCATTGTCTGAGTTGCCTGCTTTGTATAGCGAATTCAAAAAAGACCTGCGTGTCACGGGCACAGGCGAAAACGTGAACCAAACACTTGAAAAAGCAGGTCGTGTAGATGACTTCTTCCAACTCGGCATGTTGATGTGTCGTGATGCTCTAGATCGCAACGAGAGTTGCGGCGCACACTTCCGCAGCGAATATCAAACCGACGACGGCGAGGCGATGCGCGATGACGAAAACTTCTGTCACGTGTCTGCATACAACTGGACCGGCGATCCAATGGCCAGCGAGTTGAACAAAGAACAACTCGTTTACGAAACAGCACATCTCGCAACTCGGAGCTACAAGTGAACCAACTCACAGATCTCAAACTCAAGGTTTGGCGTCAGGCTGGCCCAGATGTTGACGGATATTTCGAGACTTATATAGTCGACAAAGTTAGCGATGAGGCTTCATTTTTAGAGATGCTCGATCAGCTAAACGAGCGTTTGATCGGCGAGGGCAAAGAAGCAGTTGTGTTTGATCATGACTGTCGCGAAGGAATTTGCGGAACTTGTTCGCTGATGATCAACGGGCGGGCACATGGTCCGCAAAGAGCGACTACGACGTGTCAATTGCATATGCGCACGTTCAAGAGTGGCGATGAGATCGTGATTGAACCGTGGCGTGCCTCGGCTTTTCCGGTGAACAAAGACCTGATGGTGGATCGTTCGTCGTTCGACCGAATCGTCGAAGCGGGCGGGTTTATCACCGCGCCGACAGGTGGCGCTCCCGATGCGAATTTGATTCTTGTTCCAAAACCAGTTGCCGATGCGGCGATGGATTCTGCGGCGTGCATCGGTTGCGGTGCATGTGTTGCTGCATGTCCCAATGGTGCGGCGAACTTGTTTACTGGCGCAAAAATTTCGCACCTTAATGTTTTGCCACAAGGGCAGAGCGAGCGTTATAAGCGTGCCGAAGCAATGGTGCATGCGATGGACGATCAGTTTGGCTCGTGCACAAACCACGGCGAGTGTTCGGCTGCATGTCCGAAAGAGATTTCACTGGATGTCATCGCGATGATGAACACCGACTTTAGAAAGTCAAAGTCAAAGAATCGAAAATCGCTTAGCCGCAGCTAAGTCGCACGTTTTAATTAGGGGAAATTATGTTGGGTGACTTGGCGAACTGGGTGCAAGACGTCATCAATCAGTTCGGCTATATCGGTGTTGCCTTGCTCGTCGTAATTGAGAATGTTTTTCCGCCGATTCCTTCGGAAATTGTTTTGCCGTTTGCTGGCTTTGTTGCTCAACAAAGCGCCTCTACCGACGCATTGAGTGCCGCGCAAAGCGACACATCAGTGGTTGGCATGATGATTGCCGCCACGATCGGTTCAGTAATTGGTGCGTTGATTTTGTATGCAATTGCCGCCGCAATCGGCCCCGAGAGACTGCGTGCTTTTGTCGAGCGGTTCGGTCGTTGGTTTGGTGTCAAGCCAAGCGACCTAGTTCGTGCCGAGGCATGGTTTGATAAACGCTCTGCAGTCGCCGTGTTAGTCGGACGATGTGTGCCATTGATCAGATCAATCGTTTCGATACCAGCTGGCTTTCGGCGCATGAAATTGACGAGCTTCGTTGTATTGACCGCGATTGGTAGCGCCGTTTGGAACATTGCTTTGATCGGCACAGGTGCTGTGCTCGGTGATCAATGGGAGCGTGTCGGTGAGTATGTCGGTGTCTTTCAATGGCTCGTAATTGGCGCGATTTTAATTTTGCTAGTCAGATTTGTCTTGACTCAAGTAAAACGTCGTCGCACAAGCGTCAAGAGTTAGCAAGTTCAAATGCAAGCATCTGATGTCAAACCAGTTGCATACAGTTTGCGAAACGGCGTGCAAGAGTCGTGGCATAACGGTGCGGTCGTTTGTCTTGAGCGGGATGGATCAATAAGTTTCAGCGTTGGCTCCCCACATGCAATTGTTTTTCCGCGTTCTTCAACCAAGCCGTTTCTGGCAACTGCAATGGTGGCTGCTGGGTTGAAGCTGCCGTCAAAATTATTGGCTCTTGTATGCGCCAGCCACGACGGTCGGCCAGAGCATCTGCAAGCTGCCCGCGAGATTTTGTCGCTCGCTGGTTTAGATGAAACAGCATTGTGCAACACCAAGGACTTTCCGCTTGATGATGATGCGGCGCGCGAGATTATGCAATCTGGTGGCGATAAGACGGCGTTACAAATGAATTGTTCGGGCAAACATTCTGGAATGTTGGCAACTTGCGTGGCATGCGGTTGGGATCACGACTCGAGTTATCTGAATCAAGACCATAAGTTGCAAAAGTTAATTACTGCGATGATGCCTGAGTTGATTGGCGAAGAAGTTGCCAACATCGTTGTCGACGGCTGTGGTGCGCCAGCGCACGCAATGACGCTTGTCGGACTGGCCCGTGGGTTTCGTTCTGTCGCGATGGCGAAAGCCGGGTCGCCTGCGCGGGTGGTTGGTGAGGCGATGCAGGGTCATCCACAAATGGTGGGCGGGCCGACACGCGACGTAACTCTGTTGATGTCGGGTATTTCTGGTTTGATTGCCAAAGATGGTGCCGAAGGTGTTTATGCCGCGGCACTGCCTGACGGTCGGGCGATTGCATTGAAGATTGCCGACGGCGCAAATCGTGCGCGACCGCCTCTGATGCGTGCGGCGCTCGTGGCGATGGGTGTTGATATTTCAAATGTTGACCCGCGAGCGTTTGAGTCGCCAATTTTTGGACACGGACAAATTGTTGGTGAAGTACGCGTTGTAGATAATCTGCTTTCATCGTGACGTTGCACCACCAGACCAAAACTTTTCTCGGTCTTCTTGCCGCACGCAACGAGCCGCCGCTCGAAAAGATGACACCAGTTGAAGCGCGTGAAATGACTTTGCGCTACTACGTGCCGAGTGAGTATCCGATTTTTTCTCGACGCGATATCGACGCGGGTGGCGTGCCAGCGCGCTTATATTTGCCATCAGCCGAGAAAAATCTTGGGTTGTGTATTTTCATTCATGGCGGTGGGTGGGTGTTTCACACGCTTGACGATTATGACGATGTTTGTCGGCGACTTGCGATGCAATCAGGCCACGCAGTTTTGAGCATTGACTATCGTTTGGCGCCAGAGTTTCCGTTTCCGACACCTTTAGAAGACTGTCTCAAAGCGGCGCGTTGGGCACGAGACAATTCGGCATCTTTGGGTTGCGATGCAAACCGAATGGTTGTTTGTGGTGATTCAGCCGGCGGAAACTTGTCGACTCTCGTAGCCCAGCACTCTGGAGTTGAATTCAAGATGCAGTTGCTTGTTTACCCGGCAGTTGATGCGCGGTGTGTGACTGAGAGTTATCGCAAAAACGGTGAAGGTTTTTTGCTGACGGCTGCGGCGATGGATTGGTTTTACGGACACTATTTGTCGGGTTCTGGTTCGACGGGCTCAAGCCCATTGACTGGCAGCGCTGAAGATCCGTTGGTTTCGCCATTGTTGGCTAGCGATGTGATTCTGGCCAAGATGCCACCAACTTTGGTGATTACTGCTGAGTACGACCCGTTGTGTGACGAGGGCGAACAATATGCGCAAAAATTAAATGCGCTTGGTGTGCCGACGACTTGTGTGCGTTACAACGGGCAGATTCATGCATTTTTGCGTTACGGCATCATGCTTGACGACGGCTACTTGGCGATTGCGCAACTCGCCGACGCAATTCGTCGCCGTTTTGCTAGTTGATTGTTTCGCCGGTGCGATCGCGCGGGGCAAAAAATTTGCGAATGATCGGCTCAAAGTGTTCGAGCGGCTCACTCTTGTAGTTCGGATCAAAAGCGACTTGGTCGTACTTGGCGCAAAACTCTGCCGTGTAGTCGAAGTATTCGCTGTCGCGGAACTTTTCGCGCGCGTTCGGGTCTAATCCAATGTGTTGCCAAAAGAAGTAGCCCTGAAAGACGCCATGATTTGCGACCAGCCAATGATTAGCTTTTGAAACGACTGGTTCGACGATCGCAGCGGCGACCGCGGCGTGGTCCTGGTGGCCGCCGCCGTCGCGGTCAAAGCCGACGGCAGCTCGGGCAAGATCCGGCGCCAATTGCGCTTGCGGGTGGTCGTC
>OFSF01000157.1_pt1 | contig 29609 bp, 37 predicted proteins | sample 1543271 | NCBI WGS metagenome assembly OFSF01 (sample SAMN07774227, study PRJEB24372) | wastewater metagenome | isolation source: Exp Tend VB 100WW | collected 2016-02
TGGGCACCGCTCTTGGCAGTGTTCAGGCGGTCGGCGTCTTGATCGCCGTTCATGGCAGTTTCCATGCGGCGGGTGTTGCCGGACTCATTCTCCTCACCAACTTCCATCCGCTTACCGTAGCTGTCGGTGTCAGAGCGAGCGGTGTCATAACGACCGAACTCGTCATCCTCAGCGTGGTCGGCACTGTCTTCAGCAGCACCACCGGTGAAAGGGTTCTTACCTTTGGCAAAAGCATCACCGATTTCGGAAGAAGACTTCTCCTCTCCTGCTTTGGGTGCGGCTTTTTTGCCTTTGCCCATGTTCTTTTTGAAAGCTTCAGGGAGTTCGCCATGCTGCTCGTCCATGTCGCTGCTAAGCTCGGCCATTTTGGCCTTCACTTTTTCTTTGTAGACGTTTTCTACAACTTGCATAACTTGGCCGTTAGCGCCTTTGGCATGCTTACGGCTGATTTTTCCGTCTTCCATAAATGGTTCCTCTGGGAGATTGTCTTCAAGGTCAGCCGTTTGCTGAACGATTTCGTGTTCTGAGTATTGTGAACTGGGGTTTTCAGGACTCGCTTCCTCATCCTGGTCTGCGTCGAGTTCACTGCCCTCTTGCGTGGCAGCGCCTTCAACTTCCGTTTCCTTTTGGTCTTCGTTGCTGTCTTGGAGCTCACCAACAGCAGCGCTCATGTCATTGCGCACTGCTTGTAGTTTTTCCTTCAACATTTCGACGGGGCTCTTGTCCTTTATGAGGGAAGGACCGAGCTCGTCATCGAAGATATCCTCGGGGCTCAGCATGGTAGCTGCAAACTCAAACACACCTTCTTCCTCAGAAAAAGAGAAGGGCTCGAGTCCTTTGACAGCAGGAGGTGCAGCACCCAACAGAGCAAGGTGACGCGCTGACCACTTCCCAGGGTTGGGGTTTATCTGCGAGTCCGGTGAGTAGAACGAGATCGATACCTTGCGGTAATGACCGTCCTTCACCAGGTCTTTTGCCGTGTCGGTGAAAGCGACTTCAGCGTAGAGATTGTCTCCTTGGCGGGCGAAACCTTTAATCCAGCCATAAGCGGGAGTACTGTCGTTATCCCCCGCATGACCAATAACTAAAGGGGCCTCATGGATCGTAGGATCATAAGTTTGCACAACTTGATCTAGGTCCTTCGGAGAGAAACTCCGTTGGACCCCTTGTGCAGAAGTTTGATCACCTGCTTTGAAGACATGTATGCGTTTTGTGAACACCGTGTTTATTAGTGACCCATAATGGTTTTTTACCCTACTTATCCATCTCTACAGCTTCGTCCTCTGTAATCTTCTCATTTCCGAATGGTTTTGTTTCTTCGTCCTCATCCGAGAGCAAATCCTCAAGACTCATCTCGAGGGGGCCTTGAGACCCCGGCTCAGGGGTATCATCGATAACTTGAGAAAGCTCCGCAGCAGGATCTACGTCAGTGGCGTCAGCTTGAGACTCTTCCGGATCTGCACCAGCTGGCATTGCTGTTTCGTCTGCGGCGGCCTGTAAGTCAGCTGCTGCGGCTTCCTTACCTCCTTGACCACCTTCCTGCCCACCGAAAATAGACCCGAACAAATCTTGGTCTTCTTGGGGATCATAAGTTGTTTGATCACCTTCGGGCTCACCCTCTTTGCCATCTTTTTCCTCAAGCTCCACACGGAAGTGGCGCTCAATCCACTCTTTCCGGGGTGTGTATCCAGATTGAATGAGAAGGGAAAGGTCAGGAACAGTGATATTGGACTCCTCGATGCGGAATTCCCGGGTTAGAAAGGGAGCAGCCACGTCGGTACCGAAGTTAAGATCAACGATCCAACGAATCAGGGTCTGTGAAAGTGTGTGAGAGATTGATTCCGACAACTCGCTAGCTCGGACCACTCGCACCGTGTTTGCCACTTGAGAGGACGCACGGGAGCCTGCTTCGGCCTGTCCCGCTTCGTTCTCACCACAAATGACGAGAGAAATCTCTTTGTCGATGTAGTCAATCAGGTTTTTGAAAACTTCCGGAGAGCCCGAGGGAACAACAAATTCCAGCTCGTAACCTTCCGGCAAAATCATTGCCGTTTCTTGACTCAAATTGGAAAGGTGACCGTAGAGCGTATCCAGTTCTCGAGTACTTGCTGAGAGGGGTGCTTTAGCAACAGCAGTCGGCGTCGCGTAACGGTCGCCGTAGAGGACGTATGATTCGATTGCACGACGCCTAAACTTAACAAGAGGGTAAAGGATCCTACCCAGAGCAGAACCATACGGGTCACCATTGTGAGACACCCAATAACGACTTACAATAAATTTACGTTGAGGTAACTCAACACCTTCGAACATGCGGTTGAAGGTTAGGCAACGCATTGTGAAACCAGTGTGGGCATCCTCGTCTTCTTGGAAAACGAATCGGCGTTGGTCACGCATGCGAATATCAAAAGGTATAACTCCGCGCTTTGTCTTCTTCCACATGATTTCCCCAACGGAGAAACCCGCAATCAGGCTCTCAGCCATACCGACGTAAATGTCGTCAAGTGGCATCTCTTCCAGAACTTCAGCAACGAAGTCCCGGACTGCCAAATCTCCCGGTTTATCTGAATATTGTTGAACGTACCAAGGCCTTGAGGTCACTTCCTGCATCAACTTTCGGAAAGTTGACTGAACCTGCTCGTCGTAAAGTAGTCGTTGATAAACGACCAAAGCACGGTTGCCACCCTTCTGGATCAGGAGGTCATCGTTCGGACGTACGATGGTGTTCCCCTGCCCGGTAAAGGGAGAGGACGAACCGAACATGTAAATGGACGATAGATTATAAGGGTCACTCGTGTAACGTGCGACCTCTCCAGAGGGTACTGGTGCTGTCTTAAATCGTTGCGCCATCCAGCGTTTCTCGCAGTGCCTTAGTTGTTTAGTTTTACCCGGTTAGTTGGCCAGGGTGAAGGAAAGTGGGGGCTGAGGTGTACCGTCAACCGCGTATTGAATGAACACAATGTAGATACCGTCGTCACCGCCAGTTCTCCAGTCTCCGCTCACGCTGAGCTCAGAGAGACCGTCTACATTTTGTACAATCGAGTATTGTATAGCCGAGTTGATCTGTCCCGGATCAAGAATTTCCAAAACGTAGTCACCAATGCCGTACTCGGCGATCATGACTCGTTCAAAATAGCGTGTCTCCACAATGCTTCGAATTTGCTCACTGATGAGAGCGTAGTCCGTGCTTGTGGACAAATTACCATTATCAACTGTCAGGGGATAAGTAATACCCCGAACTGACGGTGAGAGAACAACTGGGGAACTCATCGGATGTATCTGCGGGATATTTGAAACTCGAGAGCGTTAACTCTCTTTTTTACTTCAGTAGGGGAGAGAACACTCTCGATTACTTTGCGAACTTCCTTGCGTAAAACGAGAAGGTCTAGCGATTGATAGTAGTTGGGGTCGATCAGACTTCCCTCGTTGTTTTCTCCTGAGAGAAGCGAAAGGCAGAGTGCCTCGAGTGAGACACCCTGCTCTAACGCTTTCCGCTCTAGCGAAAAAAGGAGAGAGTCTGGGATACTGAGGTTTAGGTCCCTGTTCATTTGACTCTCTTTAATCATCAGGCGTTATCTGTTCCGAGACCTTGGAGGTCGAGTTCGGTCTGCATGCCACCGATCGCAACGCGAATGAGGTCGATTTGGATACGCTCCAGAGTAGGAACGGGAACCACGAACACCTTGGCATTCACGATACCGTTTTCCAGATCTTCGTTCGAGTTGATCCGACGGTCGCAAATCACTTGGAAAGCGTCCGAAGGTTTCGCACCGAACAAAGCACCCTTCACATACAGTTGGTTCAGAACACTGTTACCAGTCAGAACGATCTGGTTGAAGACGATACCGAAACCATCAATCACGTTGAAGATTTGGCTGTCAAAGGCACGACGCAGGGAGCCGTAAACCACGTTCATGATAACACGAGTGTTAACAAACTGGTACAGTTTCTGTTGAGCGTCGGCAGTGTTCACGCGAGTACGACCACCCCAGATAAACACGGCTGTCTGGGGATAACCAGGCAGGGTGCGGATTGCGTTGCAACCCTTGGGGTTGAGGAGGTTTTGCTGAGCCGAGTTGATCGGGATCTGAGTTGCCAGAGCATCTGCGAGCTGGTACTTGATACCGGCGGGCGGGAACTGGTAGCCTTCAGAGCGGTAACGACGGACGGCAACACCGGTCACATAAGGTGAAGGTGGAATCCACACGCCAGCACCGTTCTCGATGTAAGGACCGTAGTAGGCGATGAAACCGAAGGGGTTGAAGTAGCGTTGGCTATCTTCGAGCAGGCGGTTGACGTTGTCAACACCGGAGTCGATGAATACAGCCTCAGGCGCACCACCGTTGCCAACACCACGGAGGGCGAGGTCAATGATTTCGGTGGAGGTGATAGCGTCGAAGCGCCACAGAGCGGCAGGAACGACTTCCTCGGAAGAGAAGGTCATTTCAACTTGTGATTCGAACTGGACCAGGTTGGCCGCTGTCAAGTCACCGTTGTCGGTGAGGGCGGGAACAATTGTCCAGCTGTAGGAGCTGCCGTCGAAAGTAGCGATAATGTAGTCGCCGATCGAGACAGGAGTTGTACCATCAGGGGCAAAACCGCCAGCGGTTTGAACTTCGAACTGGACGCCAGTGATGGCACCGGCAAGCAGAGCTGCTTGCAGAGAGTTGGAAGAGCTAGCAGTGGCAAGACCAGCAGCGGTACCGTAGGCAACGGGAACACCAACTGTTGCACCAGAAGATGCCGTAGCAACGATGGCGGCAACGTTGATATCGAAAGAACCACCACCACCACCAAGGATGGAGTCAGGAGCCTTCAGAACGTCAGTAACGGTATAACCCCAACCACCAGAGGTGATTGTAACAGCGGTAACGGTGTTACCAGCAACGGTGATTGTTGCGATGGCGTTACGGCCTGTGCCACCTGTCAGATAGACGCCGGTGTAAGTACCGTTAGCATAACCTGCACCACCAGTGATGTCAACACCAGCAACTGCGCCGAGAACCAAAGGTCCAACAGTACCGGTAGCGGTTGGGTTGTAGTTACCAGTGCCTATGGGGGCGATGGCGGGAACCAAGAACGCTTCGGGCTGGAACTCTTGATCTACCGTAGGAACGCAATAAGCGTTGGCCACGTTAGCAACAGGGTTCGTTGTAGGGTTAGGGAGGCTTAGCTGAGGCAGCCAGCCAGCGGTGTCATAATCTTCGCCGTAAGGGGAGATTAGCGAGTTACCCAGTACCCGGGCACTAGTGTTAATCCAGATGTTCTGAACGGGAGCGCCAGCGGCAAAGGCAGGTGCAACAGCAGAGCTGGAGGCTTGGTTGAAGATCGAGCTGGAGTCGAAGGCGTACTTACGGGCACGAATCACAGGGAACTGACCAACATCTTGAAGAGTTGTATCAGTTGTGCCACCAACCCGGATGTCCGTGTAAAGGATGGTAGGAAGGGGAGCGTAGGTGCCGTTAACAAACTTAACGTAACCAGCCGAAGTGTAGTTAGTCAGCGAGTTAGAGATAACGAAGTTATTCGCATCAAGAGACGTAACCCAGTAAGGGTTGCTGGCATTTGAGGTTGTCTTCTTAACAACGTTTGTACCATTAACGGTAATTGGTTGAGTGAAGTACAGTTTTTGACCACTGGTAAGACCGTGACCGATGATGTTGAACTTGAGCGCACCGGAGTACTGGTTGTTTATCTGACCAGAAACAGACGCTACTTGAACAGTAAAGCCACCACCTGTACCACCAAGGGATGTGTTAGCAGCACTCAGAACGTCGCCGACGTAGTAACCAGAACCGGGGTTGACTAGGTTAGCACTGACTACGGCACCCGTGGCATCAACAACGATATCAGCGGTAGCTAGTGTACCATTACCACCATTGAGAGCGACACCCAAGTAAGTAGCAGCAACATATCCGGAACCACCAACCAAGTTGGATAAGGTTGCAATAGGGCCGGAGAGACCGTAGGGGGAAACACCGCCAATGGCAACAGAAGGGTTGTAAATTGTACGGCTAACGAAACCAAGGCGATAGGTTTCGGTAGGATCTTGGAGAGTACCTGGCAGGTGCAAGGTATTCACACCAACGGTGTTGTTGGTGATATTTTGAATCAGGTTGGAGGTCTGACCGTTGATGTCTACGGGGAAGTTCCAGTAAGGATCAGCGTAAGACACGGTGAAGCTGTCGCCTGCGCTAAGGGCAGCGATAGCACCGGTTGGCAAGATGGAGGCAGTAGAAATAGCTAATGTACCACCAGCCAGAGTTACCTGGTTGTAGATATTTGTAGCAGTGCTGGCGTTAGGGGCCAGGTAGAAGAAGTTCTGGGGATAGGTCCCACTTGCGTCCACATTGGGCTCATAAGCAGGGGCAACCACATACAGTTCTGTACCGTTATAGGGGTACAGGGGGTTTGTAGGTGAGTCAGCACCAGAGATAACAACTTTCTGAATCGGCAGAGTTACGGGCCAGAAGTTTGAACCGGAAATCTGGTAGACACCCAGTGTAGAGTCAGCGATGGTTACGGAGTCGTAAGAACCCGTGTCCAGGATACCAACTTGAACGTCAGCACCAACTGTGTTGGCAGACTCAGCCACAGCAATTGCGGGGCTACCGCCAAGGACAATCGACTGATAAGCCAGACGGTCGTAGTTCCGGTCGGAGCCGATCCACTTGTAGATAGCGTTATCTACGAGGTACTGCATACCTTCAATCAGGTCGGCAGCGGGTTGGTGAGGTACGAATTCCTGGTACTTATTAACATCAGTGATGAGGAAAGGACCGGGATCGGCCAGAGCCATCCACTTGAAGTTGTTGCTTGCGCAATGAGCAGCAGCAGCAGCACCAACAGCGGCACGACCGAGAGCGTCAAACTGAGCGTAGGCGGTAGGGGTAATCAGGTAGCCCTGATCTTGCTGACCGTCGAAAGCAGAGTTGATGCACTGAGTGTAATCTTGAGGAACGCGATCGATGTTGCTCTGCTGACCCACGATATTCTGGATATCGTAGGTGTTCTGCATGAACACGAAGTTGGCGCCCACAGGGAACACTTCGGTGACAACAGAGACGTTGGCGTCGAAAGCGGTAGCCGCAAAAGTTACGTAGGAGTTCTGGGAGTTATTGGTAGGGTCCAGATCGTTGATCAGACCGTAGTCACGAACGTACACGGAGGCACTAACCGCAGGGTTAGTGTCAATAGCTTCGGCAACAGCCAAAGAGATAGCAGCCGAGATTTTACGGTTGTTAACCTCATCGCCTGCAACATAGTTAACAGGGATTGTAACAGGAACACCCAGCCACTCGCCATCTGCGGTGTAACCGGTAGAACCATCGCCAGCAACGAGCTTGAGCCCGTTGATGATCATCTGAACATACACAATGTTACCGGCCATCAATGCAGAAGGCAGGCCAGAGGTATTTACTTTGCTACCGGAGGGGAAGAACTCGACTTCTACAATCTGGTTGGGAGTGCCAACGCGAACTACGCGCAGGTCACCAACTTGAGCATTGTTGAAAAACTCTTCAACGCATTGATAGCTCAGAGCCGGAATGCGAGCGGTAGGAATCTTGCCCTGGTTGAGAACCCGGTAGTCAGCCAGCGAGGTGATGGCAACAGGGGTGTTGAAGGGGAAGACAGTTGTAGAGACATTTTCGTCTGTCTCAACCAGCATGTAGACGGTGCTAAAGCTGGCAAGGTTAGCGGGGGCGACGAGGCCGGCACGCTCATTGATGTATACACCAGGAGCTCCCGGAGTAATTCCGGAAGTCCCTAAGGAAAAAGTGGCCATTTTATTACGAAGTGTTCCTGTTTTTTCGCAGAGCAGTGTAGGCCAGGATGTCTCCTACGTGGTCTCCGCAGAGCTGCTCATACGACGGGTATCCGTAATTTGCTTTTACCCGCCCACTGTCGTCACTTCGCTGTCCAGGGCGTAACCGTTTATTTTCTCGCGATTAGCTACTGCACTTGGGCTGTACTTCACCAAAGACTTAACATAAGACTCTTCTGTCTCATAGGGATAGATGTCGATGTTCGTGCCGTTCGCAGCTGGGCCAAACAAGAAATCTCCCTGTACGAGACCACCAGTGCTGTTCGAAGTTCCACGAATGCGGAGCTGAGCCCCCACAGGAGGGAGCTCAGTTACCGTCCACTGCGAATTTTGTTCAAGTACCTCCCGATAGCTCAGGGAGTCTGTAAAATACATGTACCCGAGCTTGCGCCACGTTGTCTGTTGCTGGAAGGGTATTGAAACTGTCATCTCTGATTAGCAGCGCGACGAGCAAGGAGGCGGGCACCGATCTCACGACCGCGAGTAAGTTCAAAACCGTTATTTTCAGCAACGGCTTCGATTTGACCTTTTGAAGCGGCTACGGTGGCCGCCGGGTTGAACATTTCCTCGTCCAAGCGGGAAGCAAGCTTACTCTTGATCTTAGCCTGGATGTCGGCAGGATCTTGAGGGGCCCTTAGGGTGCTGTTTTCTACGTCTTTCTGCAGTTCGGTGACCACCGGGGCCTTGTCATCTACGACTTTGGCAACTACTTCCTCTGCAGGAGCCTCAGCTTCCTCAGCGTGGTCAGTGGCTTCAGAAGCTTCCGCCTCAACGGTTGGAGTTTCTTCCTGGACCTCGTTCACTTCTGGGATGGACTTGCTGTCAATCTCTGAAGTGGTGGTGTTACGTGTGCGTTTGCGTGTAGTCATGGCTTTTTTAAAAGATTTGTCTTGCTGCCCCTGCGGGGCGTTTTGTCTTTGGCGCCTCCGGCGCCTCCGGCTTTCAAGGGTACCGGAAGGAAAAACCGAGAAAAGCTCCTCGACTGGGTGCTTTTTCGGTGCGAGCCCAGGTGTGAAGGGCTGCGTTCGAGCAACCCAACTCTTTGGCAGCCTGCCTACCGTTTTCAAAAACTTTTCTCACTCCTGACGGGAAAGCGACTTCCACCTTTTTTCCGAGGCAAGCTCCTGTTTTTCGCCCAGGAAACTTTCGCCCTTTCAGACTGGTGTTGCCTTTTCTCGCTTGACTGATTTTGGCCCGAGTTTCAGGGCCATACTTTTTTCCTTTGTGTTTTGCCCCTATTTTCGCCTTGGTCTCGGCTGTTTGTTCCCTTCCCTTTGTGGGAGAGGTTGCGTCAGCAGCCAGGTTCAGGCAACCCTCGGTGCCCCAAAACAGGTCCAGAAGAAGTTGCTCCAACTCCCGGTCTTCCCGGTCGTCTTCAACGAACTCCCACTCCCACTCGTCCGGGTTCTTTCGGAGAGCCCTCTGAAAAGGCAACGGTGCCTTTGAAGAAAGGTGCTCCTGCTGCCGTTTTTTAAAGTTGGCCGTGCTGCCAATGTAAAACTGGCCCGTCCGGGTGTTGGTTGCGGTGTAGGTGATCATCTGGAGGGTGTTTTCTTCAGAAGTTTTACCCGCAAGCCGAACAAAAAAGTTCGGAGGGAGGGACGAAGTCCCGACCAGAACGAAAAGTTTCCGCAGGAAACCACCAGACGAAACGTAGGGGCTCACCGACGACGGCTCAGAATGTTCTTCCAAGCTATGGGAACAATTTGCTTGAGTGAAATGTCGGGAACTCCCATCCAGGGGCGAGCAGCCATTTTTGAGGTGCCGAACTGGTTGTAGGCTCCGTAAGGTGTAGTTTTAACGAGAAACTCGTCACCTTTTGTGTAAATGTAGGAGGCGTCGAGCATCGCCCCCGTTCTTCGCAGAATTTGCTCGCTGGGAAAGTGTTGTTGCTTCCACTTTGCATAGACGGGAGTTAGTCGAGACCAAGGTCTCTGAGTTGTGGGGTCAACACCACGTTTCCAGAACGCAGGGTGGTCATCCATTAAAATGGGAACCCACTCTCTTTGAGTGGGTTTCCACCAGTTAAGGTTCATCGGAATAAGTCCTTCACCTTTTGCGCGAAATCGAATCGTCATCTTCTTTTCCGACTGGCTTTTTTGGATTCTTTTTCTTGTTCTTCAGCCTGTTGACTTACAATTTGAATCATTGCGTGAATTTTACTCAAAGGCTGAACTTCTAGCCAGTCCACTGAAGAGTCCCACCGTTGTTTACATAGGTTGTAGGCAACTTTTAGCCAATTTTCGACTGAGAATATATTTTGTTCGATTAAATTTTTAATCGCCCAGTCGACCATTGCTCTTGTTTCACGAATCGAGGCTGTTTCGAGGACTTCGTCGTTGAGAATGAGCCGTTGAATGATCTCAAAGACGCTTTTCTCTTGTTGACGAACAACTTGCGCAAAGTAAAAATCTTTTGGGCAAAGCTCACGCAAGTGGAAGACGACTTTGTTTACTTTTACGAAGTAGGTGAAGTCTTCAACGTCCTCCGTTGTTAGTTTGGGTCTTCGTCATCAGCGCCACTGGCTTCTGCCACGAGGGTACTGAGTTTTTTGAAGTCCCGGACACCGAGATCGAGGATCTCTTCGTAGGTGATTTTATCATCTCCCACAATCAGTCGCTCGATAATTTTCATGCCTTTTTCCACGTCGCCGGATTTACTCAGGTCTTTCTCCATGTAAATCAGGTCGCGGCCAGTCATTTCACGAATGACAATTTCACGTCCATCGTTAATAGTGGTTGAAAAGGTTTGAAGCGACATTTTAGGAGTTTTCTTAGTAGCTGGTGTTGGCATTTCGCCATCGTTTGAAATAGTTCTCATGGTTTATGTGAGGTGTTATCAAGTTTTACCCGTGCCAGGTTTAGGGCACTTTCTATCTCTGCGTCCCCCTCCCCTGGGTCCAGGGAGAGGTAGATTTCGTTAGCTATCTTCCAGCTGGTTTCGGCACCGGGAACGTTTTCTTCAATTCTGTCGGAAACGTCCCCAATCCACGCCCAGACTATCTCTTTGCGGTACTTGGGGTCCCTTGGTAGCGGAAACGGCATCAGAGAGCCCTCAGCATGTTGACAGCCTCCTCTGGGGAGAAGTAGTTGGCGTTGTAAGCGCATTCTACGGAGGAAGGAATGACGCGATTCTTTTTGTCGTAAGGCACCGTCAAGTAGTAAGTATCTTGGAACCCGTGGAAAAGGACAACTCCGACATTTTCCACCCGAGACTTCCGGGTCTTTTTAGCTTTGCGATTCATTAGATAACACCTTTTTGGATAGCTTCGTAGCGGGTTTTGAGTTTGTCGATAGCTCCGATCTCAGAGAGTTCTTGCATCGAGTATTCCTCGCCAGACGGTTCAGTTTGACCGCCAGGGTTGGAAAGGGTTACGGTCTTCTCTGTTGGGCTCTTGCGCAGACGGTTGTCGATTGCGACAGAGGAGAAATAGGCACGTGACAGGGGGAGGTCAGGGATTCCCAGGCGGGAATGAAATAGTGACCAGGTGTACATGTGAGCAATCTGGAACAGCACAGCGAACTGTTCTGCGTACCGGTCAGGTGTCATGAACCAGATCTCGTCATGGATACTAAGCACGAACCGGCAAGGGATTTTGTATTCCTCTGCCAACCAGTGTACAGAAGTGAGCATGATTGAGAGGATCTCAGCGCCGGAAGATTGGATTGTCCAGTTGACTCGACCGGTCTTAAAGTCGTCACCCACCGCAGCAGGTCGCATAGCGGTGGAGATTTTAGTTCCCAAGCATGGAAGCTGGGGAACACGGGACCGCATCGCAATCTGTTCCATAAAGTTGAAACAGCCGGAGTCAGAACCACCTTCATAGACACCGTTGCGTTGCTTGCCTTTCTTACCTTCAAGAATTCGGTAGGCGAAGTTCTTCACTTCGGTAGGAGACTTGTCCGGATACTTGCGACGGATGTAAGTTTGAACCGCACGAACGCCAGCACCGTACAGCACAGCGAAACCAGCAATCTTGGCTGTGTCACGGTCTACGCCCGCGAGCTTCGCGAGCGCGGAGTGCGGGTCCGTGCCCGCTTCCTTACTTCCAGACAACACATTGTAACCAAACGGGGAGCAGCCCACATAGCCACCCTCCCACTTGTCACTGTAAATGGCAGCAATCTGCATCTCCTGACCGTCAAAGTCAGCTCCGACAATCTTCCAACCGTCGGGAGCTTGAACCCGTGACTTCAACTCAGTGCCAATGCGCCAGTTCTTAGTGGAGCACATTGTCACCATTAGGGACTCCACAGTGCGTCGGGTAACGGTACCGTGGCACAGAATCTCAGGGACAGTCACCAAGGCATCCTCACCGTGAGGGTTGCTGGCCCGGAGGAAGATCCGGTCCATTACACGTTTCCGAACAGAGGTCCAGTAACTCACTGCGTTTGCAATTTCCAAAGCACGCTTGGCTTCTGGAAGATCCGAGTTCAGGCGCCCAACCTTCATGTCATCAACGAAGTCTTTGCTCAGGACGCCTCCGACATTGGCACCAGCACCTTTTGGGTGGGGGATTTTAGTAAGGGTACCTTCCTCGTTGTGGAAGCACCAACCCATGTCCTTAGTGAAGATCATGGGGGTTCCCTCCCAAGTTAGTTTCAGGAGAAGGTGAGACAAGTTTGACTTCACCCCGATTTTCTCATCGGGATCCCGGATGAAAGGTCGCACCCAGTTTGGCACATGCGCGTACTTACCTTTCACACTCTTAACCTCCCAGTCAAGTTGAGAGAGCCACGGGTCCTTGGCTACCCACCGCTCAGCCATGCCGGGCTCCGCAAAGTATAAGTCACGCCAGTCATCGTAGTAAGCCCACACAAGGTCCCGACACAGAGTGGTCATCTCCTCATTGTGATCGCTAAACACCTGCTCAACACCCTGAATCCACTCCTCCCAGTTATCGACAAGGGGGACGATGCTGCCGTTCAGATGGTAGTGGCCGCAAAGGGCAACCAAGCTTGGGGTCGCGTCGAGGTACTTTGGCCAGATAGCCTGGAAGAGTTCGGCAGTGTAGAAGGCGTCTTTAACGGCATAGTCAACAGCGTCAGTCAGCATCTGACGAATCTGACTCAGTTGGGTTGCCTTAACGAAGATGTCTCGAACAGCTTTGTCACCAGCTCCTAGTGGTTGAACATTGTCACCGAAGTACTTGCGCACTTCATAAACGTGAAAGTTGTAAGTTGCCACCAGGGAATTTGTGGAACCTTCGTCAAGCCACTTGGGTGCGTACCTTAGCTTGCGCTTCTCGTCCGCAGTTAAATCCTCAGGGTCCTTACCAGCCAGGACGTACAGCCAGCGCTGACCAGAGGCAAGACCAGACACACCAATGTGTGCGGACAGGGTGTCAAAGTAGAAATTCTCTGGCTTTGTGCGATCCAGGGAGTAACTTTCCTGGGCGCGTACGCGATCGTAGGAAATGTTGTGGCCAGCAATGAATCGACCTTCGCCGACGGGAATCAGGTCGTACTGATCCCATTCAGATTCCGGCAAAGTCGGATCAACAAGCTCGCTAGCCAACCAAATATAAGCCGCTTTCGACGATAGCGCAGTACCAATAATTGGAAATGCGCCACCATGAACAAAAGTCTCAGTGTCAAACGTAAAAGCCTTTTCGAGCGGGTACGGAACAGCTTCCGTGCGCCAGCGCGAACCGACCTTTGTATATCGAGTCCAACCGGGCTTAAAGACAAGCTTCTCCCTCGGGGGGAGGGGTGGTAGCTTTGCTTGCGCAAACTCATCGGCTAGCTCCTTGTAGGTTCCAATCTGCTCTTTGGCAATTGTTTCAAAGTGATTCTGCAACAGGTTGCCTTTCAGTTCAGGCAGGGGGAGCGGACCGTCGTAAAGGTTGGCAGGATAGTCAACCGGTGTGGGAACGTCAAATTCTTTCAAGAGGTTCTCAGCCTTTTGCTTCGCAAGCCGAGTCATTTCAGTTGGACGCTCCTCGCCAAAAATCCGGCCATGAAGATTATCATTCACGACCGGATATCCGAGTTCCGTAAAGCGTGGTGCCATGGGACGTTGAGTTTTCATGTTTTATTATAGGGTGGTTTCCCGTCCGTAAACTTACAGGACGTCGATTGGAGGGGGAACGGGGCTGTCGGGTACGGGGTAGATCCAGCCGCCCACGCCGGGAAGCGGGAACAGGGAGTTGACCTGAGCCTGGGCATTGACGGGGCGCTGAGACCAGTAGGGCTCGCCACCCTGGCTTGCTGCGGTGATGCCTGTGATCACGGTGAAGAAGCCGGTGCCAGGGCCGATGGCGGTGGTGGTCAGGGTGCTACCCTGCTGGTAGCCGGTACCAGGGTTGTTGAGTGTTACGGTCTGAACCTGACCGCCGGCAACCACGATGTCCAGGGTGGCGCCAGATCCAAACCGACCGGTGGTAGTGGCTACGCCAGTGTAGATACCGTCGGTGTAATCGTAACCCAGGGGGCCTCCGAAACCGAGCGCGGTGATGGCGCCGGTAGGGGGCTTGAAGCTATGGACCATGTACAGGAAGCCACCTGCGTCCAGGCCGGGGTAGGTAGCGTCGTAGGGGGCAGAGACGGGGGGAATCTGCGTGTAGTAGCTGGAATAGTTAGTGGTCCAACCTTTGATTACAGGTTGGATGCTGCGGGTATTTACTGACGTAACGGTGAGAGTAGCTGCGGTGCCAGCGGCAGTCCGAGGAATGGCACCCAGTTGAAGAACTTGGCCCACAACGAAGCCGCTACCGCCAGTGAGCAAGGTGGCTACTGTTACGGCCCCACCGGCAACGGTGATGTTCGCATAACCCCAGCTACCGTTGCCCCCGGCAAGGAGGACACCGTCGTAAGTGCCGTTGGTATAGTTGGTGCCTGCGGCTGAGATGCTAATAGCGTTGATGGCGCCTTCTGCACCTGCGGTGGCAACAGCGGAGGCTGTTGTTACATAACCGTTGAGTATGACATTACCGTAGTCGGCGTATTGTGGTGCCGAGAAAGTGCTTTGGACTGCGGCGGCTACTTTTATTGTTCTTGGGAGCATAATCCCGTACGCCAGAGGAAGTAATTGGTTTTACCCTTCAAACTCGCAGTCCCAACACAGTTTGCCCGGTCGGTCATCATCAAGACCAAGGTTGCGGGCTTTGTTAATTGAGTCGAGAAGTTTTTTATCATTCTTGAGGCGGCGGTGGAGGCGCAATCGCCAGAGGCAATACGCTTTCGCATTTGCTGGGCTGGATTTGTCGCAGTACTTTTGATAGTACCGCTCGACGGTGTCAACGATGCCAATGCCAATTTGGGAAATTAGCTTGTCGGTCGTTCCGAGGGGGCGGCTGTGGTGCCTTTTAACCCTTGTTGACAAATTGCTTAAGCTCAAACTCTCGGAGTCCGGTTGATTCGTAAATAGCATCTTTGTGTTTCCGGTAAATTTCGTAAGCGTCAAAAACTACAGTGAAGTTCAAGGGGCGGTCGCCGGGGGAATCGCGCCAGAGAAGCATTTCTTGTAAAGATAGCGGAACGTCAAGGTCCCACTGCTCATCTCGTGCTCCATAAATCATAGGGAGTGCATCATTTGCCCACCACTCTTTAACATAGTCAATCGCTTCCTTCCAAGTGTCTGGGTCTGTTAGGTGGGTATCGTATTCTTTACGAATCCACTCCACATATTCCCGACCTCGGGCGATCACGGTGGTAGCTGCTGCTGGAACGTCGTTTAGGAAATAAGCTTCCTCTTCACAAGAGGCAACTCGTTCGTAGATTGCCGGAAATAGGAATGCTTCGGAAGCCAAACGAAAATCGTCGGCATTATCACAGATTAACCTGAGAATGGTGTCAAAGATGCCGATTGTCGATGCTATGTTGGTCTCGCTATCCGGGATGGATAGAGATGAGTCGGAGAGAACGGTAGACCCGCTACTCTTGCGAAGTGTTGCAAGTTCTTTCTCAAGTCGACGAATTTCCCGGCCAAGTTCCCTTTCGAGCTTGGACTTGTAGACCTCTGCTTGTGTGAAAACGTTGTCGAGCCGGGTGTCGATTTTATCGAGCTCGGTGTCGAAAACTTCAATGGATATTTTGATGTTGGACAGCTTCTTCTTCAGAGATGTTACTGAGGAACGAAGGGTAGTAGTGGCGTAAAGTAGGTTGTCAGATACCATCACATGGGTTTGTAGGTTGCTTTCAGAATATTCTCTTGAACATCGACGATGTCGATTGTGAAGGCGTACTCACGCTCGGGTTCGGTTAGTAGGTGGAAGGAACCTTCGAAACGTTCTCCATCATCGGAGCGGAGGTACTGGTTGCCGGGTGTTGGCGGAGAGACCAGAGCGATGTTGCCAGAGAACTCTGGGTTTGTTTCCTCGATGGCAGCCACCAGGCGCTGGTAGATGGCGGTTGCTGCCGCCATTTCGTGGTCATTTGTGATGTGGGCACGGACCTCACCGCGAACTGGCTTCAGGAGAGAGGCGAGTCCAGTGTTCAGGACAATCTCGACTTCTCCGTCTTTCTCATCGATGCGGAAGGCAACTTCTGATGCTTCAAACTCGCAATCCTCTGGATCTGCAAGCTCGCTAAATCCGTGCTCAACAAGGTCGTAAAAGGACTCACGCAGGACGTCTGCGTCCGGGCCTTCAAGGTAGTTGGCAATAGCAAAGAAAATGCGAGGGTTTGCTAATAGACGATGGACAGGGTAAACAAGTTCCACGGTATCATTCCACTGTGAGCATTATAGCATGCCGAGGAGAAGCGTAAAGCCTCTCCCCGATTTTACCCGGTAATCAGAGAACTTGGATGTTCCGGGTTGCGTCAAACTGGGAGATGTTGACGTTTTCCAGGATGAGCTTGTCTTGTCCCCGAATAATTTCCAGGTTGTTGCCGCTTTGACCGAGGGTGTAGGCTTGGCTGCCATAAATCTCAATCTTATCAACCTCGCCGATAGCAAAGTCTTTGATGACGTCGATGCCAGATCCCATGATGAAGGTGTCCTTGCCGTCGTTACCGTAGAGAATGTCATTTCCTTGGTTACCGATCAGGATGTCATCGCCGAATCCGCCCCAGAGAACGTCGGCCCCGTCGTTACCACGCAGGGTGTCGTTGCCTTGGTTGCCGAGGATGATGTCGTCACCGAAACCACCCCAGAGAACGTCAGTGCCGTAGCCACCTTTGAGCTCGTCGTTACCTTGGTTACCGAGGAGAACGTCGTCGCCTTCCCCGCCACTCAGGTTGTCGTTACCTTCAAACCCGGACATTTTATCAGCGGAACTGGTTCCGACCAAAGTGTTGGCGTTGAAGTCACCCTTCACATCGTAGAAGGTTTTGTTCTCCCAGAAGATAGTTCCGTAGTTGTTAAGGACGTTGACAGTGTTGTTGTTGCCGACGATGGAAACGTTCGTGATGTTGTTGACTGTAGCACCCCAGTCGTTGTCTTGAAGGGTAACCAGTGTCTCACCCACGAAGTTTAGCTTGTAAGCGTTGCTTGTGGTGGAACCTCCGAATGCTTTCACGGCTTCGTCCAGTTCTTTCGAAGTGTCGTCCACGGTGCCAAGGCGCATCTCAGTGTAGTCTGAGCCAGCGGCGAACTTGATCTCGGGGAAGATGTAGTTGGAACGGCTTTCGGCGCCGACTACGTCAGACTGAAGGAACTGGTTGCCGAGGTTCGAGAAGCTGTTGCGGAAGGTTACACCGTCGTGGTTCTTAGTGTCGAGCTTAAAGCGTAGTACCAGGTCTTGGCCCTCAGTGGCAGTGACGTTGGAGTCCAGATAGGTGACGGTGTAAGTGGGGGTGTTCACCACTGGCACATAGTTCTGAGTCAGAGGGGCAACTACGTTGCTCACAGGGGTTTCGATGGGCTTGAAACCACCGGTGGCGTCGTTGTAGGTCATAGCCTTGCCATAGACCTCAGCGGGAACGATGAAGCTCTTGGCGTTGAAGTTGGCCTGAGCGTACTCAACGTAGCTGTTGATGAGGGGCTTGTCCACGAAACCCTCGTAGGATTTGGTGGAGGTGATGTTCTTCAGGAACTGAATGTTTGCGTCAAAAACTTGCTGGCGGGTCTTGATGAGTTCGGCAGGTGACTCGTACTTGTCGATTACCCCTCCAGTTAGTAACGGCTGGAGCACAGTGATGGAATCTTGCACACCTGCTGCGGGTTTGCCAGCGGCACCGGGAAGGAGAACGTAAGGAGCGTCTTTGAAAGTGATTGCCATGTTTTGGTTGCGTTGGTTGTATCTGAGGTAATTATAGGTGGGTGTTGGGGGGAGTAAAGGTACGGTTTACCGTACCGTGACTTCGTCAAGGTTGGCTACTTTCACCCCCTTGCCGCCAGGTTTGCCCTGTTTCGTTGAGATGGGAAACAGTTCGACTTTTTTCTTGCGCGGATTGACCCAGGGAACTGTGTATGGGCTCTCGCTAAAGTGCAGAATGGTGTTTCCTTCGGGAACGACTCGTTTGCCTTTCGAGGTGACCTTGGTGAGGTCCTCTCCAGCAACCATCATGGCCTTGAGTTGACCATCGACAGTGAAAACTGCCAGAAATTTTTTCCCGACGACGTCATTTTCTTTCTTAGCAAGCAGCACTTCGGTAAAGTCCTCGCCAAGGGGGCCCCTAAAGTTTGAGGGAATTTTTCGAAGGATGCCATCAGCGGTTAAAGTGATGACTTTTTCGTGCCGTTCAACGATCAGACACCCACGGGGACCCTTTGCTTGCTCAACGGTTCCTTTCTTGTTATCAATTTTGAGGAATTTTGGTTTCGAAGGGGTGGCAATGCGAGTGGCACCTTTCTCAATGAGTAAGGATTCGGGTGCTTCGATGATTTCGGAACGGCGCTTCTCCCCATAACGGACTCCGATCGCTTTAATTTCCTTAATCATGTAGGCATTGCGCACTTTTTCGTCCTCGATCAGCTCCTTCAGCTCTGCCAAAGCGTCCCAGAGGCCTATTTTCTCGTTGGCAAGGTCATTGGAGTCCAGATTCGTCAGCTGGGCCAGCTTCATGTCGAGAATGGCGTTGGCCTGGTCTCGTGTGAATTTGTGCGGGCGATCCACGAGCTTGATTAGAGCGTCGCTGCGACTGCTTGAGGCTCGGATTAGTTTGATGATGGCATCAATCTTATCAATAGCCTTCAGCAACCCCTCGACAATCTCTAGTCGGTGCTCTTTGGCATTGCGGTCGGCTTGGAACTTTCGAAGTAGGCAATCCAGTCGCCACACTTTCCATCGCGCAATAATTTGACACGCACTGAGCTCGACTGGTTTCGTCCCGTCAATAACCAGCGTCCGCGCTGAATACTTAGTGTCCAGATCGGTGAAGTGATACAGTTTTCTCCGAAGCATATCGGAGTCTGTATTGGGTTTCGCAACCACTGCGACACGGTCTCCTGAGAGATCAGATTCATCGATAACTTCCGCGATGTTTTCCAGAGTGCCTTTTTCGAGAGCGGCCGCAATTTGTTCCCCGATCTTCTCAGGGTTTGTTCCAGCCGGAAGGTTCGTAAAGATGAGAGTATTCCGTGCCTGCTTCCTGCCTTCCTTCTTCCCTTCGATAACTTCGCACCGTGCACGGATCCGAATGGAGCCGATACCAGTGTTAATGTAGTTACTCAGTCCTTCATCATTGACAATGTCACAGCCAGAGGGGAAGGAGGGGGTCAGAAGGGACCCTTTTGTGACAGCGTCGCAAATATCTCGGAGAGAGTGTGGGGGAATCTTCGTGGCAAAGCCCACACCGATCCCATCTTGCCCATTGAGAAGCACCGTGGGCACCTGTACGTTTAACTCGATAGGTTCTTGCAGAGAGCCGTCGTAGTTCGGGGCAGTGCGCCAGATGTCACTGTCACTTAGCAGTGATTCCCATGCGAATGGTGTGAGTTTGGCCTCGGTGTAGCGGGAAGCAGCGGCACCGTCTACGGATGAACCCCAGTTCCCTTGACCGTCAATCAGTGGCAAGTTGTTGTTCCACGGGGCGGCCAGTGTTACCATGACACCGTAAGCCCCACCGTGAGGGTGCAGCTTACCCATTGTCTCCCCCTCAACCCTGGCACTCTTCATGTACTTGCCGTCGGGGCGTAACCCGAGCCATTTCATTGCGGTAAGGACTCGGCGCTGGGCTGGTTTGAGACCGTCTGTTAGGGATGGTATTGCCCGCCCAATGAGCACAGCCATGCTGTACGCGAGGTAGTCATCTTTGATTTGCGTCGTTAAATCTGCTGAAGTGTCCATGTTTATTAGTGTTTCGGTGGGTGGTGTAACGGTCGGTCACTTTTGGAATGCGCCCCAGACTACAAAAAATAGCAGGAACAACCAGAAACGGGGCTCAAATATGAGATAGGCAATGAAGTAGATGATACCCATGCCCATGGCCACCGCAGCAAATGGCATCCCAACCATGATCACAATTAGACTCGCAGCTTGCCGTGGCCCAGATAGTTTGTCAAACCAGTCGGGGCGGCGGCGGCGGTTGTAGTACCAGGGTCCTGCCCACCAAGGCCAGTAGTTGTTCATTGTTGTCTTTCTCTGTGCGTAAACCTAGTATAGTGGTGCTCCCTTCGGAGTAAGGGGGGTGAGAGGTAGGGAAAACCGGCTGGGGTGAGGCTCGAGAGGGTGGTTTTGCAAAAGCGTATTATAGCGTGGGAGTGGGTGGTGTAAAGGGGGCCCCTTTTTTGGTGGGGTGTTTTTATTTTGCGGGGTGGGTGGATTTTAACCTGCACCCAGACCCCGAAACCCGGCCCTCGTTGTTCGTCGTTGGAAAACCGCCGGCTCGTTGGAAAGGGACCCTTTTCAGGGTGGGGGAAATTTTCAATGTGTCACGATTAGTAGTTACTTTGTCACACAATGTTCGTCATCATTCCGATTAGTCACGATCACAACATCTGAGAGACATTCAGAAACTTTCTCGCATTGTTGTCATCACTGACAGTGTGATTGTCACGCACAGTGTGGGTAGTGGGAGTTACAATCATGTACACAATGCTATACTGATTCAAATACTTTTAGTACTATATGTACACAACAGAAGAGTTTCGTACACAGGTATACTTGTACTACGAAGAGAATGGTATTGTGGTAGGAGATCCGTCCGAAGGTAATTGGGAGAATGCTCATATTGTACCCGGGTGTGAAGGTGGTACAGAGACAGTGTTACTGTTGGATGTACATCATCACATGCACGACTTGTACCAGAGTAGGGAATACAATCGTTGCTGTTTCCATGGTCGTACAAAGACATGGTTGTACGGGGAAGGGTTTCTCTGTGAGAACTGGTTTGAGTTGGTGGAACTGTATGAGTATTATCAGTCACAGCACAGCACACAGAACGCTACTGACGGGTGGGCCAAGCTCACTCCGGAGGAACGAACCGCCAAAGGGCGGAGGATGGTTCAGTCACGTTGGGCGCAGACACCACCAGAGGACCGATCTGCCCACGTGCGTAGAGCGGTGGAGGCACGCTGGGCGCAGACGCCACCTGAGGCGCGATCTGCCCATGGGCGTAAAGCGGTGGGGGTACGCTGGGCCAAAGTCAGGGCGGAACGAGCCCTTCGGTCCCTAGGCGCCGACCTCTATGGGGCACTGTGGGCGTCCGAACCCTTGTAAATTTACAGTTCATGTGTATTACCCGGGTACAGGTACAGCAAAAAGCCCCCAGCCGGAGGGCCAGGGGCAGGGGGGTAGGCAGGGGCCGAGGCCCAGGGCCACGCGACTAGGGAGCTAGCCAGGTGAGCACGCCAGCAGGAGTAACCTCAGCCACCTCAGCAGGCAGCCAGCTGACGGTAGAACCACCCATGGTAGACTCCCAGACCACCAGCTGGTGGACCCCCGAGGGCACGGTGACCCACTGGGCCATGATCTCACCAGAGGAGACCAGCTCCTGCAGGGAGGCACCCTCGTAAAGGTCAGCGGTGAGTGACTCGGCTTGAGCGCGAGCGGCCAGGACGGGGTTTGATTGAGCCATTGTCTCTTTGATGAACATGACTCTATCATAGCGTGACGAGGCCCGATCCGAAAGGGGGCAAACCGCCCCTCTTGGGGCGGGATACCGTACCTCAGGCGGCCACGACTTGAGCCACCGAGGGCAGCGAACGGGTGAAATGCTCGACCGCCGGACGCACCAGGGCACGGAACTCCAGTGCGTCTTCCCCAGAAAGGGCGACGGCGTTGCTAGCCAGGCGATCGTAGTAGATCGTCCAGCGATCGTTCCAGGTGTCAGCAAACTCTTGCTTCATGGCAGTTTTGTGTGCCACACCATCGTAGGGTAGGTGACGCCCCAGGGCAGCGGCCAAATCGAGAAACTCAGCCTCGGTAACATCAAACTGGCCACGGCGAGTTGTGTCCACCTGGTCCAGGATCGGCTGGTAGATCGTCATGGCACGCATCTGTTCCTGGCGGATGATGACGATAGCCAATTCCTCGCCAGGGAGCAGTTCGGCTTGCTGCAGGTAGTTGAGCATGTCGGCCTGACAGTAGCGGTAGTGCAGCTTGGTCTCAACCGGCTGCTTGCCGCTAACCCTTCGGGTTTGACCCTCGCGGATGGCTTTGTCGATAGCCGCTTGTGCCTTGTTGCAGGCAGGCAGCGCCGACTGATAGAAGCGGCGATCGCTGATGGTCAGCGCACCCAGGCCATGAGCCTGTTTGCGAGCCAGCAGCTTGTAGTAGCGAGACACTTGGGCCTCGGTCCAACCAGAGGACTCGAGAAGGACAGCGGTGACTTTGATGTTTGACATGGTTGTTTCGTTTTTGAACTTATGAACTAAGTATAGCGTGTTTTGGGTCCCTGCGAAAGGGGGGCAAACCGAACCTTTCGGTTCGGGTAACCGTACCTCAGGTGTTTTCTTTCATGCAGGCGCCGAACACTTCCACCTGGGTATCGGTGATCAGATCTTGGAACTTCGTCACTTGGGCGTCCGTCAGGCAGAAGCTGACCGTTTCCACACGGGAGGCACCGAATCCTGGAACGTCCGTCATCAGGCCGTTGTCCACCTTAGCGTTGGACGTGAGGCCGACGGCACCGACGACGCCGAAGCCGACAACAGAGCCGAGGCCGATTGAGAGAAGAGCTTTGATCATGTTTCCTTTGGTTGTTTGGATTGAGTTTATTATAGCCGGTTCTGGCCAGGATGTAAAGTACGGGTAACCGTACCTCAGTGCCGGGCAAAAAGAGCCCGGTCGTGGCGGATCAGTTCCCAGTCCTCCCGGAAGGCTTCGTCAGTGAGCCACTCGTGACCGGTATAGGCCACGGGCTCCAGAGCGGGAAGGGCCACCCCTTGGGCCACGGGCAACGGAGGGGCAGTGAGAATCTCGAGTTCGTTTTTGATCATGTATTTATCATAGCGCCTTTCGGCCGATTTGTAAAGGGGGTACGGGGTACGGGTAACCGTACCTCAGCGGCTACCTAGGAAGCCTTCCAGGAAGGCCTTGGCAACGTCCCCCCAGAAGTTGGGGTCCTTGGTTACCTCGGTCACGGTCTCAGCCCAGTCAGTCGGGGTGGACCGGGCCAGGAGGTCCAGTTCTTCGGCAGTGAGTTGGATTTCGTTTTTCATACTTTTATCATACACGGTTTCGGGGGCCAGCGGGGGATTTTGAGCCAGATTGAAACGTTTTGAAATACAGTGCGTTTGTATCATATCGGGGTGAGACCTGGGTTACAGTTCCTGGTGCGTCTGGCCAGACAGTTTTCCGAGGGCGTAAGCAACCGTAAGTTGCCAAGCCGGTTGTCCGTTCGGTTGTGGTTGACATGGTCAACTTCGTACTCTCCCGGGTCTTCACCGTAGTACAGCGCCCAAGCAACGCGATGCGCGAGCAGTTGTCGTCCACAAACTTGAACGTAGACGTAGCCTGTGCTTTGGTTTACCCAGCCAGCTCGCCTACCTTTGTCTGTGCGGTTGGCAGGGCGTATGAGCCACACAAGGTCCCCCGTCTCAGGTTGGTAGGTTAAGGCGGACCGTAAATCGTTAAGGTCAGGTAGAGGTTTTTTACGCATTGTATCACTGGCACCCTTAGCGGTAGCCACGGCACAGGTCGTCCAGGTAGCCGAGCAGCTCCTCCTCCTGGGTCTCGTCGTCGTAGCCGAGCTCGCTTATCGCCACTTGGTTGAGGAGGCAGTGGTAGCTCCCCCAGTCCTTCTGGGCCATCGCAGCTTGAGCCTGAGCCAGCTGAGCGTCAACGACCTCGGCGAGGCCAGTTGTGTCCCGGTCCGCCGGGCACCACCAGGCGACCGCTTGTTGGCCGAGGGTGGTTGAAGTGAGTGTTTTTTCCATGCTTCTACTATAGCGTCTTTTGGCCTGAAAGTAAAGGGGGTAAACCGAACCTTTCGGTTCGGGTAACCGAACCTCAGCCAACATCCACCTGGCGCAGAGCCTGCAGGGCCACCTTGAGTGCCTGATAGTCCTCCTTCCAGAGCTCCACCTGGTAGGCGCTCAGCTCCATATCCTCGGCGTTCTCGATCGTCTCGTGGTGATAGGCCTTGAGCTGTTCCACGAGCTGGATGGCGGCCATCAGGCCTTGCACTGGGCTTGGGCTGAAGTCCTCCTGCAGTTGGGTCACTGCGTACGCGAAGGCTTTGGGATCGTCGCCTAGGCCCTCCTCCAGCTCAGCCTCCTTGGCCTGACGTAGCTCGTTGAGGGCCAGCAGCTCGGCCGGGGTGGCGGGGACAGGTTTTTGAGTGTTTGACATGTTGTTTCGTGTTTGATTGTATGAGTTAAGTATACAGCTTTTCCGCAGGAAAAGCAAGGGGGCAAACCGTACCTTAGGGTACGGGTAACCGTACCTCCTAGTGGTCGCCTTGCTCAGCCCAGTAGGCCTCGTTTGTCATCGGACGCAGGCAGAGTACGCCATTCCGGTTGTAAACCTCCGCATTGAAGGGCGAGTCATCAATCGCAAAGGCCACGTCCCAAGTTTCATCGATGTCGGTGAGCGCAGCTTCCTTCATCTCAGCAGCGGTAGCCTCAACCGTGTCGTCACGCATGTATAGTGCAGCGTAGACCGGTAAGTGTTTCTCGAGCCAAGTCTCGGTCTCTCGCCGATAGTCTTCGGGTCGTGCCGTGGATATGACCAGGTCGTAGCCGTGTCGGTGCAAGGTCCATGCCAGGTTGAGGATGGGCTGAATCGGCTGGTGGTTGACCATATCCTCCCAAGTTTCGCCTATGGGTTCACTTAATGTGCTATCCATATCTAAAATCACGCACTGTGGCCGTGTAACGTGGAGCAGAGATTTTGTGTAAGTAGTTTCGTTTTTCATATTTCAGTTACCGTTAAGAAAGTCAGCGATTGCTTCGTTGTAAGCTTCTTCGGTCTCATAAGTGCGACCGTAAACAGTTAGCGGGAACTGCTTTTTCGGAGCCGGAGTGCGGCACTCGGCGACAGTGTAACCTTTCTCGAGCAAGGTTTGAACGTAGGGATTTTGATTTTTCATGAGTTTATCATAGCGCGTTTTGGTCAAAAAGTAAAGGGGGTAAACCGCCCTAAGAAGGGCGGGTAACCGTACCTCAGTTCACTGCCTCGCAGGCAATCTTGACAGACCACTTGCCGGTTTTACGGTTCTCAAGGATTTTGAAATCGTAAACCTTTTGAGCAGCAGTCCGGACACGACCGGTGAAGTTGTGCCCGTCAGCAGACAGCAGGTAGTTGTTCCGTGTGCTGGGAGGCCAACCCTCAGGGTCGGTCACCGACACGGCACCGTCAAGGAGGACAGAGGACAGGGTCTGTACCATGAAGTCGGCACAGAACACAGCCATCTCGTCGTCGGTGTCGACGGCAGCCATCCGGTCGTCGATGGTGGAGAAGTAGTCGTTTTCGTTTTTGATCATGTAATAATCATAGCTCGTTTCGTCCGTTTTGGAAAGGGGGGGAGACCGAACCGTTCGGTTCGGGTAACCGTACCTCTGACTAACTAATCAAAACGCGAGCCAAGATCGGGGCCAGGGTTTTCGTAACGAGCCACAGTTTCGGGAATATCGCCTTCAATAAAGCAAAACTGAACGAGTTGGTCATCACGGAAGATGTAGTACTCCGTGTATTCAATCTCGCGCAATTCGCCGCCGTCAAGTAACCCTCCGGCCATGCGCCGTAGGTTTGCTCGTTTGACCGTGTAGGTTATGCCCGTCGCGGCCGAAGTGTAGGTGCTGGAAGTTGTATTCATAGTGACCTAAGTAAGTTCCTCGCCGCAAACTTCCACCCAGTAGCGTTCGTAAAGCTCCGGAAATTGTCCGGCTAATAAGGCCGCTTCCTTCTCACGATTCTCGTCGGTCAGAGTTTCAAACTCAGTAATAAATTCGTCGAATGTGTTCATCGTGTGATGTCAATGTGGTCGTAAATGTATTCGAGATCTTGCAAATTAAAGGTCTCGTCCCATTGGCCAGGTTGCACAAGTTTGGTCGACTGGAAGTTGTCGAAATTCCACTCTTCAACCAGCTCGGCAATGTCGCGGTCAAGGATTTCGTTGTTCACGTAAGTCATGCTCATAAATGTGTGTTAAATAAATAAATCAAAGGTACCAATCTTGGTCGCGGTCGCCGTTCATTTGCTCGAGCATGTAGTCGTGGAAAGTATCAACGACCTGCTCCAAATCGGCATCGTCTGGAAGTTCGTCCCGGCAAATTACTAGGACCTGCTCGTAAAGGCGATCGAAAGCAAACTTGTCGCCGTCGTAACCGGCATAGTTGCAATCGGTAAGCATTTGCTCGTGGAGCAAGAAAGAGACGGCAAGGGTTTTTTGTTGTAGTTTGATTTTGTTCATGAGTTAATCATAGCGTGAAATGGTCGTTTTGGAAAGGGGGGAGACCGAACCGTTCGGTTCGGGTAACCGAACCTACCGTGCAACAAACGGTAACCCGAGCCAAACTATCCCGATGAAAGGGTTTACGAGTGACACGATTAGCAAGCCAGCGATTAGGTAGAACACGAACAAGTGAGGCATAAAGTTTTGTTGTTTTTGAACGTTATGAGTTAAGTATACACGGTTTTGGACCGGATGTAAAGGGCGGGTAACCGTACCTCAGACGGTAGCTAACTTTAACCGGTCTGCACTTGAGCCGACGCGAAAAGCGCCTTCCCAAAGATAGCCGCACCAGAAATAGCTTCCGTCGCAATTAAACCATTCGCAGTAAACCGCACCGAGCTCAAGGCGGTCGGTTTCAAACTCCAACTCTTTGAGGTTTTTAACGCCAAAGGATTGCTTAAGCAGCGCCAAGTTGCTATAACGTAACTCGCCAACTTTGTAGCCGACGAAACGGTTGGCGTCGGTGAAATCGCGATCGCCTCTTTTATATCCAGCGCGGTACACATTGCCGCTGATAAGGTTGTTGACAGTTGGTTTGGTCACAGTTGTTTCGTTTTTGATCATGTAATAATCATAGCGCGTTTCGTCCGTTTTGAAAAGGGGGCAAACCGCCCCAAAAGGTACGGTTAACCGCCCTGCTGTTTGCGTCGTCGGGTTTCCGCTGCTTTACGTGCCGCTGCACAACGTTGCTCGTATGTTCGGTTAGCGTTACTTTTGTGCGCAGCAGCTTTTCTCACTTCTGTAGTTAAGCTGGCGTGAGCGTTACTTAACACCTCCAGTCGCCTATCACGGGACATTGCCGCCCATCGTTTTTTAGCTGATTCAGACCTTTGTTCAGGTGTACGGTTAGCATTCATGATGCCCGTGTTTTGACCTCGCCTCTGTATTCGTAACTGCTCTGCCCATTCAGGTAACACGCCTCGGGGTATACAGGCAAAACAGACTTTATCGAGCACCTCACTCTGTAGAACGCCGGCAATCCAATGCTGGTAAAGTGTTAGCGGCTGGGAGTTTAACAAGGTGAGTACTCCTTGGTCCCGTGCAGGTATTTCAATATGGTGTATTTCTTTGCCGTAGTAAAACCAATCCTCGGCAGTTAGCCGTTGGTTAGCAATGTAGCAGTCGTACAAAAACTCGTCGTAGAGTTTACCGTAGTCGATCATAATGTTTTTGGCGCTTTTGTGGGAGCAGCGGTAAGAGCGCCAGCAACTTACGTACTCCCAATAAAGTATACCCGCGGGTAACTCAGAGTAAACCGTACTTCGGGTTACTTATGACTATCGTTTTGCTCTTAAAAAAGTTACTTATAGCTATCGCACAAAGTAATCGGAATCTTTATAAACGTTAAATAAAAGTATTTCTTGTAATAAAGGTTTCGTTAAATAAAGGGTCTCGTTAAATAAAGGTTGGTAAATAAAGGGGGTTCCGACCGAGGGGTTCTCGTTAAATAAAGGTTGCTCCAATAAAGGGGCTCCTCGATAAAGGTTGTAAACCGTCGCGGCCTAAATAATGCAATAAGGTGGCAAAACCCTCAAACCTCCAAACCCCTTGCGCTGGTTGGGATCTCAACTGCCAGTCGGGGGTGATTGCGGGGAGTGGGTTAAAATTTGGGAGAATTTTTGTTGAAAATCGTCCTACCAGGCCATTGCCCTTCATTAAAGTTCACTGCGATACTGAACTCGCGTTAAAGTCAAGATTTGGCACTATTGCTAACTTTCCCAAACTCACTCTCTAATGTTGCGAGAAACTTCGAACATTCTTCCCATACTTTATCAAGAAAGAAAATAGGAGTGCTCTTCTCTCTCAAAATTCTGACTGTAACTCCGGTTCACTTTCCCCAGGTGCAGTTACAATCCACAAGTTCTTCCCGCTCTCTCGCCTTCTCGACCACACCCAATTCCGCTCTTTTAATTTTGTTCTGACCGAAGCATACGCCTTTCCTGTCGGTGCGAGATTCAACGCACTTGGTATTTCGCTCGCAACAATCGTGTTATCCTCTCTCACTAACTCCCAAAGTTTCTGCTCAATAACTTTTACATCCACCGAAACTTCTGCTGGAAACGTAATCCGCTCATTCTCAAAGTTCGTTGGGAAATTAAAATCTGGGTCCTGAAATATGGCCCGCCACCCTTGCTGCCCGCCTTCCGGGATTAAATCTACAGCAACCTTCAGCACCCTTTTTTGCTCACCAGGGTAGGGATTACTTTCCACTTGCAGAATCAGCCGCCCAAGCAACTCCGTGCACACCTCATATTGATCGTTAATTTTTATGCGCTCTCGCCACCCATCGTATTCACTTTTATCATACGAATCTGTCCCACAAGGGGCTTCGAGCTTTTTCATCCTAATCGCGAAGGGTCTCCGATCGCGCCACAAATGCACTCTTTCCTGTGCAAACATCCAGGAGTTCTGTAAAATATTCTTCAGCCAATCGTACGTAGTATTCTGACTGTTTGGGGTTATCTTGGTCACGGTACACTCGGGCTAGAGTTAAACAGCAACCCAGAGTGTTGACCCGACGCTCGTAAACGTTTCTGTCAATCATTTCTATTTCGTTGCCGCAATAATATTGGGATGATGGGTAACGCTCCCATGAGGATTGCGGCCCTCAACGTTACCCACCGTTAAACCTATTATACCCAAGTGCGGTCAAGGTAAACCAACTACATTCGCTCACTTGCCTTCACTTCCTCTTTGAGCAAATACCCCAAAAGTTCTGACGGCGTAGTGCCCTCGTAAACAGAGCGAAATTCTGCTACTTTTTTATCGTCATCTTTAATCCGCTCGTGGTGTTTTACCAATACGGGTTTGACGAACTTGTGGAATTTTTTCGCTTGAGCAAGGGTCAACGGCTCCGCAGTTAAGTCAAAACCTAAGTGAGCAGAAGCCATAGCAATAGCTCCCATATTATACATAAAGAGCCATGTAGTGGCGGTCTGTTTGTCCATGGATTTGTGAAATTTGATTCAGTATAGGCCTACACCCATTACGTAAACTCACAAAACAACCCTCTCCACCCCGATCCTATTCTCCACTCGTGTAGTAATCAAAACAACCAACTCAAT
>OFSF01000158.1_pt1 | contig 29579 bp, 25 predicted proteins | sample 1543271 | NCBI WGS metagenome assembly OFSF01 (sample SAMN07774227, study PRJEB24372) | wastewater metagenome | isolation source: Exp Tend VB 100WW | collected 2016-02
GCGCGCCGTCGAGCAGGCGGCCGCACGCGACGAGATCGAAGCCGCCCGCGTCGGCATCGCCGCGATCGACAGCGTCGGCAGGTCGTTGTTGCGGATGATGCCGATCGCTTCGCCCACCAGCACGGTCCCGTTCACCGGGTTCTCCAGCAGCATGCGGAACTGCTCGTCGGTCTCGACCACCAGATCACCGACCACCGAGATCGAGAAGGTCTTGCTGGTCTGGCCGGCCGCGAACTGCACGACGCCGGAGGTCGCGCCACTGAAGTCGCTGGCATTGGTGGTCAGGTCTTGCAGCCGGTACGCCACGCTGCCGGTGCCGGTGCCGCTGCTGCGCGTGACCGTGAAGGTGAACACCGTCACGCCGCTGTTGCCCTCGGTCAGGTTGGCGCGTGTCGCCTGGATGCTGTAGGTGGTGGCCATGTCTTCCTCCGCTTTCAGAACAAATCAGATCGGCGGAATTCTGAAGGGTGAATCATCAGCGACCAATGAGGTGCATGGCGCTGGACCCCGGAAACACAGGGTGGTGAAACCCCATGAAACATATCTCACAAATGAAAATATGCGGAAACCACCCGCCCGCCCGTCAGCGGGTCTTGGCCGCGAGACGCCCCCGGAGGTCGGTCAGCATCGCCAGCGCCATCTCGCGCCCCGCCGCGATCGAGCGTTTGCGCGCCGCAAAGTCCGCGCTGGAGATGCCCGTGAGCTTCGGCCGCAGCACGATGTCCGCCTCCTTCAGCTCGAAGTTGTTGATGCTGCGGCCCATGATCGAAAACGTCTGCAGCAGCATGCGCATCGCGTCGCCCGTGGCCGCGCCGTCCGGTGGCGACGAGATGTCGACGGCGATGACGAACTCGGCGCCCATCTGCTTGGCAAACCGCACCGGCACCGGCGCCACCAGCCCGCCATCCACGTACTCACGCTCGCCGATCTTCACCGGCTGGAACACGGCCGGCACCGAACTCGACGCCCGCACCGCCGTGCCGGTGTCGCCGCGCTGGAACAGGATGGGCTGGCCGTCCGCCAGATCGGTGGCGACGATGCCCAGCGGCATCTTCAGCTGCTCGATGTTCTTGCCGCCGGTGTGCTTGCGGATGTAAGTGGCCAGCGCCTCGCCGCGGATCGCCCCCCGCAGCGGGAAAGCCCAGTCGGTGATCGCGGACTCGTCCATGCCGTCGGCCAGCGTCGCGAGCTGCGCGCCGGTGTGGCCCGCGGCGTAGAGCGCGGCCACGACGCTGCCGGCCGACGTGCCGACGACGAGGTCGGGGCGGATGCCGTTTTCCTCCAGCACCTGGATCACGCCGATGTGGGCGAACCCGCGCGCCGCGCCGCCGCCCAGCGCCAGGCCGATGCGCAGGGGACGGGGGGCCGGTTTCGGCGGTTCGGGCTGCAGCACCGGGGGCGCGGTGCCCTGCTGGGCCGGTCCGCTGGCGCAACCAGCCAGCGCCAACGCCGCCAGACCCAGCAGGGAGCGGCGCACCAGGAGTCCATCGGATCGGGGTCGTGTCGGGTTTTGCATCGCCGTATCAAACAATTCAGTCATAAGCTACTTACTTATATGTCGTTTGGAGACATAAGGAGAGCCGCTAGTATCCGCCGCTCTATGAAGATCCGCGACCTCGACCTCTCCGACAACCCCGTGAACGCCGAACACCAGGCGCTCGGCCTGCCTCCGGTCGAGCACGCGGTGACGCATTCTGCCGACCATCCGGTGCTGCGCTTCGCGATGTGGTCGGTGGTGTTCCTGCTGATGGGCGTGACCGTCTTCCTGACGACGCGGCTGTTCAACCAGCCGGACGGCCACACCGGCTTCCAGATCATCGCCCAGACGCTGGAGAGCCGCGCCTTCTGGAGCGCGGTCGCCGTCGGCCTGCTCGCGCAGACGGTCGACGGCGCGCTCGGCATGGCCTACGGCATCACGTCGACCAGCTTCCTGCTCGCCACCGGCTCCAGCCCGGCGGTGGCCAGCGCGGCCGTCCACATCGCCGAGGTGTTCACCACCGGGGTGTCCGGCATTGCCCACATCAAGCTGGGCAACGTCAACAAGAACCTGTTCCTGCGCCTGCTGGTCCCGGGGATGATCGGCGCCAGTGCCGGCGCCTGGATCGTGTCCACCGTGGACGGCAACGCCATCAAGCCCTACATCGCGGCCTACCTGCTGGTGATGGGTCTCTATGTCATCAGCAAGATCTTCCGCACCATCAAGCCGCGCCGCGAGGAGCCACGCCACGTCGCCAAGCTCGGTCTGGTCGGCGGTTTTGTCGATGCGATCGGCGGGGGCGGCTGGGGGCCGGTCGTGACCACCACGCTGGTGGGCACCGGGCAGGATCCCCGCATGACCATCGGCTCGGTCAACCTGGCCGAGTTCTTTCTCACCTTCGTCAGCGCCGGCGTGTTTGCCGTGCTGGTCGGGGAAAGCCCCTGGCCGACCGTCGCGGGTCTGGTGATCGGCGGCCTGTTCGCCGCCCCGCTGGCCGCCATGCTGACCAAGCGGCTGCACACCAAGGCGCTGCTGGCCCTCGTGGGCACGGTCATCTCGCTGATCAGCATCTACAACCTCTACCGGGCGCTCCAGTAAAAGCCATGTACCAATACACCGATTTCGACCGCCAGTTCGTCCACGCCCGCGCCGCCCAGTTCCGCGACCAGCTCGACCGCCACTTCGCCGGCAAGCTCGAAGGCGACGACTTCAAGGCCCTGCGCCTGCAGAACGGCTGGTACATCCAGCGCCATGCGCCGATGCTGCGCGTCGCCGTGCCCTATGGCGCCATCAGCAGCCGCCAGATCCGCGCGCTGGCCGAGATCGCCCGTGTCCACGACCGCGGCTACACCCACTTCACGACGCGCCAGAACGTCCAGTTCAACTGGATCCCGCTGACGCAGGCCGCCGACGTGATGGACAAGCTGGCCGCGGTGGACATGCACGGCATCCAGACCAGCGGCAACTGCATCCGCAACACCACCACCGACGGGCTGGCCGGTGTCGCCGCCGACGAGATCGTCGATCCGCGCCCCTACTGCGAACTGCTGCGCCAGTGGAGCACGCTGCACCCCGAGTTCGCCTTCCTGCCGCGCAAGTTCAAGATCGCGGTGTCGGGCGCCGTGGAAGACCGCGCCGCGATCGGCTGGCATGACGTCGGCCTGCAGCTGAAGAAGAACGAAGCCGGCGAGATCGGTTTCCGCGTCCAGGTCGGCGGGGGCATGGGCCGCACGCCGATCATCGGCTCGGTCATCAGCGAGTTCGTGCCCTGGCAGCAGATCCTCGTCTACCTCGAAGCCATCGTGCGGGTCTACAACCGCTACGGCCGGCGCGACAACGCCTACAAGGCGCGCATCAAGATCCTGGTGAAGGCGGAAGGCCAGAAATATTTCGACGCGGTGAACGCCGAGTTCGCCGCCATCCTGGCGCACGACACGGACGGCGATGCCCAGATCATCCCGCAGGCCGAGTTCGACCGCGTCGCCGCCTGCTTCACCCGCCCGGCCGCCGTCACGCCGCTGCCCGAAGTCGGCCTGGCCGCCGACCTGCCGCTGGCCTACCAGCGCTGGATCCAGCGCAACGTGCACGCCCACCAGGTGCCGGGCTGGCGCGCGGTGACGCTGTCGGTCAAGCGCGCCGGTCAGGCCCCCGGCGACGTGACCGACGTGCAGATGGACCAGGCCGCCGATCTGGCCGACCGCTACTCCTTCGGCGAGCTGCGCGTGACGCACGACCAGAACCTGCTGCTGCCGTGGATCAAGGCCAGCGACCTGCCCGAGGTCTACGCCGCCGCCAAGGCCGCCGGCTACGCCACCCCGAACATCGGCCTCGTCACCGACATGATCGCCTGCCCCGGCGGCGACTTCTGCGACCTGGCGAACGCCCGCTCCATCCCGGTGGCGGCCGAGCTGACCGAGCGCTTCGCCGACCTGGACGAGGTGTTCGACCTGGGCGAGATCGACCTGCACATCAGCGGCTGCATCAACTCCTGCGGCCACCACCACAGCGGCCACATCGGCATCCTCGGCGTCGACAAGGACGGCAGCGAGTGGTACCAGGTGACGCTGGGCGGCTCGGACGGCTCGGCCCACGCGCCCACCGCCGTGCCCGGCAAGGTGATCGGCCCGTCGTTCGCGGCCAGCGAGATCACCGACGCGGTGGAAGCCATCCTGGAGACCTACCGCAGCGAGCGCGCGGCCGGCGAGAAGTTCATCGACACGCTGCACCGCCTGGGGCTGGAGCCGTTCAAGGTCGCTGCCAACGCCCAGCGCATCGCCACCGCCCGCGACCACACCGCCGCCGCCTGAGCCCGAGACGCGAGAGAGCCCACCATGAAGTTCATCGACACCCCCCACGACGCCTGGCACACCGTCGGCGGTGAAGACGGCCCGTCGCCGCACCCCGTCGCCCGTGACCACCAGCTGCTGACCCTGGCGCAGTGGCACGCCGTGCGCGAGACCTGGCCGGCTGGCCTGCTGACCGGCGTGATCGTGCCCAACAACGTGGACATCGAGACGCTGGAAGCCGACCTGCCGCGCCTGTCGCTGGTCGTGCTGCAGTTCCCCAAGTGGGTCGACGGCCGCGCCTACACGCAAGCCCGCCTGCTGCGTTCGCGTTACCGCTTCGCGGGCGAGATCCGCGCCACCGGCGATGTGCTGGTCGACATGGTGCTGCTGCTGCAGCGCACCGGCTTCAACGCCGCCGTGCTGCGCCGCGACCAGTCGCTGGAAGCTGCCGACCGGGCACTGACCTTCTTCCCCGGCCACTACCAGGGCGATGTGCAGGAGCCGCGCCCCGTCTTCGCCCGCCCGGCCACCACGGGCACGCCCGAGTACCTGAACGCAGGAGCCGCGATATGAGCGCCATCGCCCTGTACGGCCGCAAGACGGCTGGCTTCGACGAGCGTCTGGCGGCAACCGTCCAGATCCTGAAGGACGCCGCCGCTGCCCACCCCGGCACGGTCCTGCAGTCCACCAGCCTCGGTGCCGAGGACATGGTCGTCACCGACCTGATCGCCAAGCTGGGCCTGCCGATCACGCTGGCCACGCTGGAAACCGGCGCGCTGCACCCCGAGACCGTCGCGCTGATCCCGCGCATCACCGAGCGCTACGGGCTGGCGGTCGAGGTCTACCGGCCGGTGGAAGAGTCGGTGGTCCAGTTCGTGCGCACGAACGGCGAGAAAGCGATGTACGAGAGCCTGGCGCTGCGCAAGGCCTGCTGCGGCATCCGCAAGATGGAGCCGCTCGGCCGGATGCTCACTGGGCGCACCGCCTGGGTGACCGGCCTGCGCCGCGACCAGTCCACCGCCCGCGGCGACGCGCAGGCGGTGGAGACCGACGATGCCGGCCGTGCGAAAATCAGTCCTCTGGTGGACTGGAGCTGGAACGACGTGTGGCACTACATCGCGACCCACGAGGTGCCGTACAACCCGCTGCACGACCAGTTCATGCCCAGCATCGGCTGCGCCCCCTGCACCCGCGCCATCGCGGTCGGGCAGGAGTTCCGCGCCGGCCGCTGGTGGTGGGAAGACGAGTCGGCCAAGGAATGTGGCCTGCACGTCAAGCAGCCCGCCGCCTGAAGCGACACGACCGACAAGACCCATGAACGCCCCGACGACCATGACCCACCTGCTCCCCGACGTGGACCACCGCCACCTCGACGCGCTGGAAGAAGAAGCGATCTTCATCCTGCGCGAAGTCGCCGGCGCCTTCGAGCGCCCCGGCCTGCTGTTCTCCAGCGGCAAGGACTCCTGCGTGGTGCTGCACCTCGCCGAAAAAGCCTTCAAGCAGAAGCTGTCGAAGCCCGGCGAGCGCCCGGTGTTTGCCGGCAAGCTGCCCTTCCCGCTGGTCCACGTGGACACCGGCCACAACTTCCCCGAGGTCATCGAGTTCCGTGACGCGCGCGTGGCCGAGATGGGCGAGCGGCTGATCGTCGGACACCTCGAAGACTCGATGCAGCGCGGCACGATCCGCCTGGCGCACCCGCTGGAGTCGCGCAACGGCCACCAGACGGTGACGCTGCTGGAGACGATCGAGGAGCACCGCTTCGACTGCATGATCGGCGGCGCCCGCCGCGACGAGGAGAAGGCGCGCGCCAAGGAGCGCATCTTCTCGCACCGCGACAGCTTCGGTCAGTGGCAGCCCAAGGAGCAGCGCCCGGAACTCTGGAACCTGTTCAACACCCGCATCAAGCCGGGCGAGCACTTCCGCGCCTTCCCGATCAGCAACTGGACCGAACTCGACGTGTGGCTCTACATCGCCCGCGAGAACATCCCGCTGCCGAACATCTACTACACGCACAAGCGCGAGATCTACCGCCGCAAGGGCCTGCTGGTGCCGGTGACGCATGTGACGCCGCCGGACGCGAGCGACACGGTGGAAACCGTGGACGTGCGCTTCCGCACCGTGGGCGACATGACCTGCACCTGCCCGGTCGAGAGCGACGCCGCGACCACCGCCGACATCGTCGCCGAGACGCTGCAGGTGACGGTGTCCGAGCGCGGCGCGACCCGCATGGACGACCGCACCTCCGAGGCCTCAATGGAGCGCCGCAAGAAGGAAGGGTATTTCTGATGAGCACCGTTGAACACATCGACGCTGGCGAAGAGCTGGCACACAAGGCCCTGCGCTTCCTGACCGCCGGCAGCGTGGACGACGGCAAGAGCACGCTGATCGGCCGCCTGCTGTTCGACAGCCGCGGCATCCTGGCCGACAAGCTCGACGCGCTGGAAAAGCGCGCCGCCGGTGCGCCAATCGACCTGTCACTGCTGACCGACGGCCTCGAAGCCGAGCGCGAGCAAGGCATCACCATCGACGTCGCCTACCAGTACTTCGCGACCAAGACGCGCAAGTTCATCATCGCCGACGCCCCCGGCCACGAGCAGTACACCCGCAACATGGTGACGGCTGCCGCAGGTTCTGACGCCGCCGTCGTGCTGGTGGACATCACCAAGCTCGACACGTCGGTCGACGATGTCGTGCTGCTGCCGCAGACGCGCCGCCACAGCCTGCTGGCCCGCCTGCTGCGCGTCCCCAGCATCGTGTTCGCGATCAACAAGCTCGACGCGATCGAGGTCGGCACGCAAGCCGCCTTTGACGCCGTGTCGAAGGCGCTGAGCAAGTTCGCCGAAGAAGCCGGCATCACCGTGCGTGGCATCGTGCCGGTCTCCGCGCTGCGCGGCGACAACGTGGCCACGCCGTCGGCGAACTGGGACTGGTACACCGGCCCGACGCTGCTGCAACTGCTGGAGACGCTGCCGGTCGCCGACGAAGCGCACGACGGCAACCTGCTCGTGCCCGTTCAATACGTCGCCCGCGACGAAGGCCACGGCACCGGCCACCAGCACCGCGTCATGTGGGGCCGCATCGCCCACGGCTCGGTGAAGGCCGGCGACACCGTGCAGATCTTCCCGAGCGGCGAGACCGCCATCGTCGCGTCGGTGCGCCACGCCGGCAGCGTGGTGGACGCCTGCACCGCCGGGCAATCCGCCGGCATCGTGCTGGACCGCCAGGTCGATGTCTCGCGCGGCGACTGGGTCTTCACGCCCGGCAGCGCCCCGACGCAGCAGACCTTCAGCGGCACGCTGGCCTGGCTGGACACCGAGCCGGCAGTCCTCGGCCGCAAGTACTGGGTGCGCCACGGCAACCGCTGGGTGCAGGCGCGCATCACCGCGATCGACCACCGGCTGGACATCAACTCGCTGGAAAAGGTCGATGCGCACGAGCTGGCCGTCAACGAGATCGGCCGCGTGCAGATCCAGACCCAGCAGGCACTCCCCGTCGAAGCCTATGCGGACAACCGCGTGGGCGGTGCGCTGATCGTCGTCGATCCGACCACCAACCGCACCAGCGGCGCGCTGCTGGTCAGCGCCTGAGCACGGCCGCGATGGCGACACCGGCCGACGTTCGCGTCATCTTCATCGGCGCCGGCCCCGGCTCGGCAGATCTGATCACCGTGCGCGGCCTGCACCGGCTGCGGGCGGCCGAGATCGTGCTCGCCGACGCGCTCACCGACCCGGCCTTGCGCGCCGAAGCCCCCGACGCCGAGTGGATCGACGTCGGCAAGCGTGGCTTCAGCAGCGAGAGCACCGGCCAGACGCGCATCAACGCGTTGCTGGTCGAATGCGCACAGCGGTCGGCCAAGGTCGTGCGGCTCAAGGGCGGCGACCCGAGCGTGTTCGGCCGGCTGGAAGAAGAGCTGGAGGCCTTGTCGGCGGCGGGCATTGGCTGCGAAGTCGTTCCCGGCGTGACCTCGGCGCTGGCCGCTGCCGCCGTGTCGCAGCAGCCGCTCACGCGCCGTGGCGTCGGCCGCAGCGTGGCCTTCAGCACCGCGATGACGCAGACCGGCGACCTTGAAGCCCGCCGCAGCGCCGACACCGAGGTGTTCTACATGGCGGGCAGGCAACTGCCCTCGCTGGCCGAGCGGCTGGCCGAGGTCGGCTGGCCCGCGTCCACGCCCGTGGTGGTCATCTCGCGCGCTGGCTGGCCGGACGAACGCTTCAGCCGCCACACCGTCGCCACCCTCGCCGAGGCCGATCCGCTGCACCACGGTCGGCCGACACTGGTCACGGTCGGCGCCGGTGCGCGGCCTGTGGCGCATCCGACTTAAAATCGAACGTTTCCCCGAACGCTCCCTGGATTGTTCCCTTTCAACTTACCCGAGTGAAAACCGCGTCATGACACACGTCGTCACCGAAGCCTGCATCCGCTGCAAGTACACCGATTGCGTGGACGTCTGTCCCGTCGATTGTTTCCGCGAAGGCCCCAATTTTCTGGTCATCGACCCGGACGAGTGCATCGACTGCGCGGTCTGCATCCCGGAATGCCCGGTCAACGCCATCCTGCCCGAGGAAGACGTGCCCGCCGACCAGCTCGCCTTCATCAAGATCAACGCCGACCTGACGCCCAAGTGGCCCAGCATCACCAAGCGCAAGGCCCCGCTGCCGGACGCCGATGACTGGAAGGATGTCAAGGACAAGGTCCAGTTCCTCCAACGCTGAACGCGACCGGTTGACCGACGTGACCACCGCACCGACTGCACCGATCGAGACCGACGCGCTGGTGGTCGGCGCAGGTCCGGTGGGGCTGTTCCAGGCGTTCCAGCTCGGGCTGCTCGGGCTGTCGGTGCAGGTGGTGGATGTGCTGCCGCAAGCGGGCGGCCAATGTGTCGCGCTCTACGCCGACAAGCCCATCTACGACATCCCCGCCGTGCCCGTCTGCACGGGCCGGGAGCCGACTGAGCGCCTGCTGTCGCAGATCGCCCCCTTCCAGCCCGGGCTGCACTTCGGCCACACGGTGCAGACCCTGCAGCCGCTGGACGATGGTCGTTTCGCGGTCGGCACCGAGTCCTCCTCCGGCAGCATGGGACCGCAGTTCGTGGCCCGCAGCGTGTTCGTCGCGGCCGGTGTCGGGGCGTTCACGCCGCGGCGCCTTCAAGTGCCGGGCCTGGAGGCCTACGCGCAGCGGCAGGTCTTCTACCACCCCGAAGACTTGAGTCCCTTCGCCGGCCAGCGGGTTCTCGTGGTCGGTGGAGACGAAGCGGCCCTGTTGCGCGCGGCGCAACTCGCCGAACACCCGCATCCGGCCCACGTGACGCTGCTGCATCGGCGCGACCAGTTCAGCGCCGACGCCGACCTGCTGGCGCGGGTGGCCGCGCTGCGGGCCGCAGACCGGCTGCAGGTCGTGATCGGCCAGATCTCGGCCGCACACACCGCGGACGATCGCCTGCAGGCCGTGACCATCCTGGGGGCCCAGGGCGACGAAGTCCCGTGGCCGCTGGATGTGTTGATCGTCTGCCTCGGCCTGAGTCCGCGGCTCGGACCGATCGTCGACTGGGGTCTGGAGATGGAACGCAAGCTGCTGCGGGTCGACCCCGCCACGTTCGAGACCCGCCGGCCCGGGGTCTACGCCGTCGGGGACATCAACACCTATCCCGGCAAGAAGAAGCTGATCCTCTGCGGCTTCCATGAGGCGACGCTGGCGGCCCATGCAGCCCACGACCGCCTGCGCCCGCAGGAGCACGGGCCGCTGCTGTACACGACCAGCAGCGCGCTGCTGCACCGCCGCCTCGGGCTCACCGCCTGAGCCGCCTTGCGCGCGCCCACGACACCGCCCTCCTCCGGGAACCAGGCCCAGGCTGTGACGGCCTGGGGACACGTCTGTGCGCATTGCCTCACGCCAGGCAGCAGCAAAGGCACCACGCAGCTTCAGCATCTCCGTGGTTGACCGAAGGCGCCTTCACACTCCCGGTGTCAATATTCGCATCTTTGCGGCGCTGACGTCCGGCGGGGTTTTTGCATAAGGCAGGTTCAAGATGCGGCAGATGGTTCGGGTGACGTGGGGTCTGGCGGGCTGGCTCCTGGCGGGGCTGTGTGTGGGCCCGGCCTCGGCCGGCGACGTGCTGGACCGGGTGACACGCAGCGGCGAGTTGCGGGTCTGCGTCTGGCCGGACTATTACGGCATCAGCTACCGCAACCCCAAGACCCGGCAGTTCACGGGCCTGGACATCGACCTGTCCGCGGAGTTCGCGCGGGAACTGGGCGCACGCCTGCGCCACGTCGATTCCTCGTTCGCCACGCTGATCGACGACCTCGTCCAGGACCGCTGCGACATCGCGATGTTCGCCGTGGGCGTGCTGCCGCAGCGGGAGCAGCACCTCCGCTTCAGCCTGCCGTACCTGCAGAGCGACATCCACGCCGTCACCAGCCGCAGCAGCCGGGTCGTGCGGCGCTGGGAGGACATCGACCAGCCGGGGGTTCAGGTGGCGGTGCAGGCCGGCACCTTCATGGAGCCGGTGATGCGCAATGCCCTGCGCCAGGCCACGATGGTGGTGATCCGACCGCCGGCCACGCGCGAACAGGAACTCGAAGCCGGTCGGGTCGATGTCTTCATGACGGACTACCCCTACAGCCGCCGCCTGCTGGACAACGCAGAATGGGCACGCCTGATCAGTCCACCCCAGCCTTTCCATGTCCTGCCCTACGCCTACGCCATCCGTCCCGGCGATGACGCGTGGCTGGCCCGCATCAACCGATTCGTCACCGACATGCGCCAGGACGGCCGGCTCGAAAGCGCCGCCCGCCGCCATCGCCTGTCCGAGACCGTGATCCGACCCACCGCCCGCTGAAGTGCCCATGCGCCAGAAAGACGCCTCCACCCGCACGACCTGGCTGAGCAGCGCCCACCTGGTGTGGGCGGGATGCTTGCTGGCCGCGCTGCTGGTGCTGCTGTCCTCCGCCTTCGCGGTGGTCCAGCGCCAGGACACGGTCGAGCAGGAAATCCGGCGCACCCAGCTGCTGGCGCGCCTGCTGGCCGACGAAACCACCCGGACGCTGGACGCCGCCGGCCTCACGCTGGCGATGATCAGCCAGCGCATGCAGAGCCGGGAGGCGTCCAGCAGCGATCTGCCGGAACGTCTGGTGGAATCGGTGCGCGGGCTGCCGTACATGCGCAGCCTGTCGCTGCTGGATGCCAGCGGCAAGGTGCTGGCCAGCTCGAATCCTGCGCTGGTCGGTGCGGCCATCGACGTGCACCTGCTGGGTCAGCCCGTCACCGCGGGCGAAGCCTGGCTGGGACCATGGATACCGGGACGCGACCTGACAGATCCGACACGCACCCAGGCCGCCACGCCCGCACCGCCCGCCCGCGCACTGCCGGGCGTCGGTCTCGTCACCCTGGTCCAGCGCGGCACCGCCTCCGATGGCCAGCCATTCCTGGCCGTGGCCGCCCTGAATCCGGATTACCTGGCCAACCATTTCCAGCAGATCCTGGGCGAGCGGTCGCTGACGGCGGCCCTGCTTGACTACCAGGGCCGGATGCTGACCGGGACCGAGGGGGTGCAGCGCTTGCCCGGCACCAGCGTGCCGAGTCACCGCGCATTGCAGGAGTACCTGCCGGAACAGGAATCCGGCAGCTACGAGGGCCAGGGGCTGGACGGCACGACCGTGATCACCTCGTTCCGCGCCAGCCGCAAGCATCCGCTGCTGGTCGTGGTCGAGGAGCCGATGGTCCAGGTCATCGCCGCATGGCGCCAGAAGCTCGGCTGGCTGCTGGTCGCCAGCCTGGCCGGTCTGCTGACCATCCTCGCGGCCACGGTCAGCGCCTGGCGCAGCCTGCGCGCGCACGAGCACATGGCCGCGGCCCTCGACCGCACGCGCAACCGCCTGGAGGAAAGCGAACGCCACCTGCGCGCGGTGATCGAGGCGGCACCGGCGCCCATGTTCGTGCTGGATCCGCTCGGGCGCTACGTGCTGGTCAACCAGGCATTCGAGGATTTCCTCGGCGTGCGCCGCGATGACCTGATCGGTCAGCGTGCGGACACCGATCCCACCTTGAGCCATCTCGCGTACCACCCGGTGCGGGACGTCGCACTCTGGGCGGGCGCGGGCCAGAGCAACTACATGGAGAACATCGTGCTGCGCAGCGGCGCCTGCCGGCAGGCCCTGATCGCCAAGGTGGCCCTGACCCGACCGGACGGGCGCCCGGGCGGCGTGATCGGCAGCATCACCGACGTGACCAGCTTCCGCGAGGCCGAACAGCGCGCCGCCGACGCCATGACGGCATCCGCCAAGGCCCACCAGGCCGAGTCCGAGTTCATCGGCAACCTCAGCCACGCCTTGCGCACGCCGCTGCAGTCGATCATCGGTTTCTCCGAACTGGGGGTCATGCGCAGCCGGCACGACAGTGCCCAGCACGAACTGTTCACCCACGTCCAGAGCGGCGGGCAGCGCATGCTGTCGGTCGTCAACGACCTGCTCGACCTGTCGCGGGTGAAAAACGCGACCGGCACGCTGCACCGCAGTGAGCTCGACACCAGTGACCTGATCGAGGAAGTCATCCGGCACGCCCGCATCGACGCGCGCGCCCGCCAGATCGACATCGACGTCAAGCCGTGTGCCAACACCGTGGCCAGCGTGGATGCACTGCGCTTTCAGCAGGCGGTGCGCACGCTCATCGAACGTGCGGTGCGGGTTTCGCCGCCCGGCAGCCGGATCGAAGTCCGCGCCTCGCGTGACCACGCGGGCACGCTGCACTGGTGGATCCATGACGCCGGACCGGGCCTGCCCGACAGCGAATGCGAAACGATGTTCTCTGCGTTCATCCAGCAACGCAGAGCCGAAGAAGGCGCCAGGGATGGCAGCGGTCTGGAGCTGGCGATTTGCCAGCAGATCCTGCGCGGACTGGACGGAGACGTGCGGTGCAAGGCCCATCCCAACGGCGGCAACGTCTGCCAGTTGAGCCTGCCGGCACGGAATCAGACCGCCTTGTCCCAGCCTGCAGATAAAGTTGCCTGAAACCATTGCGCTTTTGCAGACAGGTCGACTAGAATAGCGGTCTTGTCAGTTGACGCGCAAGCGCAACGCGATTCCCTGATAGCTCAGTTGGTAGAGCGACGGACTGTTAATCCGCAGGTCCCTGGTTCGAGTCCAGGTCGGGGAGCCAGATACACAGCACCAAGGCCCGCACTTCAAGAAGTGCGGGCCTTTTGCTTTCTGGATTGACATGGCACCCCCTGGGCCACGGCGTCCACCTCAGCCAGCGGACTCGGACGCTGATGCCACAGGCTGGCTAGCCGCCGGCCGCAGTTCGTCCACGGTGTACCCCTCCTTGATCAAGGCATCCCGCAACCATTGCGGCTGCGAGCCCTGGCCGTCCCAGACCTCCAGGGTGATGGGGTGGCGATACCGCACCTCGACACTCGCCTGCGGTCGCACCACCGGGACGGGACGCCCCCGCAATTCGGAAGGCGAAATCCGCCAGAACTCCATGAGCTTGCGGATCTTGCGAATGGCAGCGATTTTCTCGATGTTGTCTTCAGGGTCGACAACCTGGCGTTCGGAGTATTTCATCAATGGCCGACAGCTGGGCACGCTGTAACAAGGCCTGAATAATCGCACAGAACACCGATCGGTTCAGCGCGTGCGACAAGTCGACTACAATCCGCCGTGACGGGCCTCCCTGCATGGGGGCGCGGCCAAACGGGTCAGGTCGGGAACGAAGCAGCCCTAACCGTTAGCCTCCAGTGCCAGGGTTCAGGCTCGTCACCCTTCCCCCTCCTTGACGACCAGCTGCCACAGTGCAGTGACTTCCGCAGAACGGGCCGCGTGCAGGACATCCGCCGCGTCCATCGCCTTCGGATGCCGTGGCCGGATCGTCGGACACGCCAGCACGCGCAACCCCGCCTGATCGATCCACGCCAGCAATTCCTCGCGGCGGCGCAGACCAAGGTGCTCGGCCAGGTCGGACAAGATCAGCCACCCCTGCCCGCCCGGCGTCAGATGCTCGGCCAATCCGCGCAGAAAGCCCCGCAACATCCGGCTGTCCGGATCGTAGACCGCGTGCTCGATCGAGGAACTGGGCCTGCCAGGCAACCATGGCGGGTTACACACCACCAGTGGCGCCCGCCCTGGAGGGAACAGGTCCGCCTGGGTCAGTTCGACCTGCCCCGCAAACCCGAGGCGCTGCAGATTGTCGGCGGCGCAGGCCAGCGCACGCGCATCCAGTTCAGTGGCCACGATCCGCTGCACCCCGCGCTTCGCGAGCACGCAGGCCAGCACACCCGTACCGGTCCCGATGTCGAACGCCAGCGCCTGAGAGGGCAAGTCCGCTGCGGCCACCAGGTCGATGTACTCCCCGCGCACCGGCGAGAAGACCCCGTAGTGGGCATGGATCCGACCACCCGCCGCAGGAATCAGCACGCCCTTCTTGCGCCACTCGTGCGCGCCCACCAGTCCCAGCAACTCGCGCAGCGAGACCACCGAGGCCTGACCGTCCGGCGGGCCATACGCTTCTTCACAGGCAAGGCGCAGGTCGGGGGCCCGGCGCAGCGTGATGGCGTAATCGCCCTCCAGCACGATGGTGAGTGCAGACAACAGGCGCGAGCGCTGTGCCTGCGCCTGGCGGTGGCGGTGGAACAGGTTCGTCACGGCCCCGTCAGCGGCAGCGGACACTGCACCGCTGCGCACAGCCGCCCGATCCAGACGACGGCCCATGGCCTGCAGCAGCAGTCGGGCGCTGTGGAAATCCCCACGCCAGAGCAGCACCCCTCCAGCGCGCGCGAGCCGCAGGGCATCGTCAGCCCGGGTCTGGTCATCGGCGACCACGACCTGCTGCGGGACGGCGGCACCGTTCTCCGACCTCCAGCGCGCCACATGGACACGGCCATCTTCGGTCCAGGTCAAGGTCGGGAACGCAGGGGACTCAGGCATGGGGATAGGTGACGGGCGGTCGGCTGGCAAGAAGGCCGGCAGTATCGCCCGAGTGGCAGTAGCATCCCGGGACAACTACCCGAAATCCTGACAGGAGCCCCCAGATGATCCGCACCCTCTTGCCCATCGACGGAAGTCCGCAGGCGCTGGACGCCGTGCGGCAGGCCTTGCAGTTGCGTGCACTGGGCCTCGATTTCACGGCCGTGCTGCTGAACGTGCAGGAGCCGCCCCATCTCTATGAAGTGGTGCTGGCACCCGATGTCGACGTGATCGAAGGCGCGCGCCATGCCGCTGGCGAGCACGCGCTGCTGGCCGCCCACGCCCTGCTCGATGAAGCCGGCGTGGCCCACGAATCGCTGGTGGTCACCGGCGATGTGGCGCAGCAGGTGGTGGAGCAGGCCGACCTGCTGGACTGCGATCTCATCGTGCTGGCGGGTCGCGGCCAGGAGGTGACGCAGGCCGTGGAGCGCCACAGCCATGTCCCGGTGCTGCTGGTGCCGCAGCGTCGTTCGGACCTGGAGGCAGAAGACCTCGATGATCCGGCCGGCGAGCTGGCGGATCAGCCCCAGCCCTGACCCTCGCCCTGCCCGCCCGCAACCGATGCGCTTACTTGCGCATCCGGTTCGGATGCCAGAAGAGGAACTTGGCGTAGATGTCCACGTCCTTGGTCTCGCGGATGAAGAGCATGCCCACCACGAAGGTCAGCGCCGCGACCGCGATCGGGTACCAGAGGCCGTGGTACATGTCCCCGTTCTGCGCCACCATCGCGAACGCGATGGTCGGCATCAGACCGCCGAACCAGCCGTTGCCGATGTGGTACGGCAGGCTCATCGAGGTGTAGCGGATCCGGGTCGGGAACATCTCGACCAGCGTAGCCGCGATCGGGCCGTACACCATCGTCACCAGCAGCATCAACACCACCAGCACCGCGACGACGCCAACATGGTTGATCTTGTCCGGATCGGCCTTGCGCGGATAGCCGGCCGCCTCCAGCGCATCCGGCAGGTCCTGCTTGCGGAAATGGGAGATGTCGACCAGGTTGTCGGACTCGAAGTTGTCCCCGGCCGCGTTCAGACGACCATTCGGCGGCTTCAGCAAGGTGGTCCCGACATGCACTTCGGTCGGTGATCCCGACGGCAGCGGCACATTGGTGTAGCTGGCGGACAGCTGGGCCAGCGCACGCTTGGCGATGTCACACGACGAGGTGAAATCCGTTTCCGTCGCGATGGGGCTGCCCTGGAACGAGCAGGTCATCGGGTCGGCCTTGACGACGATCTGCACCCGCGCCTGGGCTGCGGCCAGGTCCGGATTGGCCAGCGAGGTCAGCAGCTTGAACAACGGGAAGTAGGCCACGCAGGCGATCAGCAGCCCGGCCATGATGATCGGCTTGCGGCCGATGCGGTCCGACAAGGTGCCGAACACGACGAAGAAGGGCGTGCCGATCAGCAATGCAATGGCGATCAGGATGCTGGCCGTGTTCGGTTCGACCTTGAGCACGCCGGTGAGGAAGAACAGCGCGTAGAACTGCCCCGTGTACCAGACCACCGCCTGGCCTGCCACCAGACCGAACAGCGCCAGCAGGATGATCTTGAGGTTCTTCCACTGCCCGAAGCACTCGGCCAGCGGGGCCTTGGACGTCTTGCCCTCTTCCTGCATCTTGCGGAAGGCGGGCGACTCGCTCATCGACATCCGGATCCACAGCGACACGCCCAGCATCACGGCCGAGAGCGCGAAGGGAATGCGCCAGCCCCATTCGGCGAACTGCGCCTCGCCCAGCACGCTCCGGGTGGCCAGGATCACGACCAGCGACAGGAACAGCCCGACGGTGGCCGTCGTCTGCACCCAGGCGGTGTAGGCGCCGCGGCGGTTCTGGGGCGCGTGCTCGGCCACGTAGATGGCGGCACCACCGTACTCGCCGCCGAGCGCCAGACCCTGCAGCATGCGCAGCAGCACCAGCGCGATCGGCGCGAAGGCGCCCGCTGTGCTGTAGGTCGGCAGCACGGCGACCAGCGCGGTCGACACCCCCATCAGGATGATGGTGGCGAGGAAGGTGTATTTCCGCCCCACCATGTCGCCCAGGCTGCCGAAGATCACCGCTCCGATCGGTCGCACGATGAAGCCGGCCGCGAAGGCCAGCAGCGCGAAGATGAACGCGGAGGTCGGATCCAGCGCGGTGAAGAACTGCTTGGCGATGATCGCCGCGAGCGCACCGTAGAGGTAGAAGTCGTACCACTCGAAGATGGTGCCGAGCGAAGAGGCCAGGATGACCTTGCGCTCCTGCGTGGTCATCGGGGTCGGAGCATCGTGGTACTCGGCGTCGTTGTCGACGGCGCCATCACGGGCGTCTTGCAGGTTGGACATGCTGTTCTCCTGCCGGGGCGGGCAGTGGGATCGCCCGCGCACACGGCGCTGTGGTCAATGCAAGGCTGCGGGCGACGCCAGGGGGCCAGGCGCGCCAGCGAGTCGGATCAGATGCGCAGGCCCTTGATGGTGGCCAGCAGGCGCCGGGGCGAAAACACCGCGGCTTCAGGAACGGCCTCCGCCGCATCCAGTCCGCGCTTGAGCACATGGTCCGCACCAGCGCGACCGAAGGCGTCGCCCAGCGCCAGATAGACCACCCGCGTCAGTTCGGCCAGATCGGCGTGGGTGCCCGGCAACTGCCAGTCGTGCTGCAAGGCACGGCTCCAGCCGCTGCGGAACTGCTGGCGCACCGCCGGTGCGGCCATCGACTCCTCCAGGCGCTGCAGGGCGTCCTTGCGCACCTCGTCCAGCGCTTCCCGGTGGTGCCGGTACACCTCGTCCACGATGGCCCGCATCAGCGCACCAAAGATCACGGGAGGCTCCTCGGGCACCTGCGACTGCACGGGGGAAGCGGCCTGCGCGGCGGCCAGCGCAGCCGCGACCGGATTGATCACGGGCGCGACAACCGCTGCCGCGACCGGGACCGGCGCCAGTGGAGGTGGCGGCGGCGCAGGAGGACGGGCTGCCGCGCGTGCGGCCTGCATGGCGGGCCAGGGATCCAGCGGCAGCCGGTCGGAGCTTTCGCGCAGCGCCTTGTAGAAGCTGTTGTAGAGCCGCTTGACAGACGCGACGTCCAGCAGGTTGCGCTGGGCCACTGCATCGACGAACGCGATGATGTCCGAAACGTTCTCGCCCCGCATCGTCTCGTGCTGCAGCCAGAGGGCTTCGGTCAGCGCAGTCTCATCGAGGAGATCCGAAAAAACGGACACCGCTGCACGGCGTCGGGTTGCTTGCATGTCGGCCATGTTCAGGCACCCCCGCGTCGGTCTTGAATTGAAAATTTCATGCTATCCCGTCGAATGCCATCGGATCAGCTTCTTGTCTGTCAAGAAAGATGCTCAAGAAAGATCCGAAAACATCAAATCCTGACATAAATTCACGCGATTTTTCGGGTTGCCCCCCGATTGGTGGATCGGTACTGCAGCGTTTTTCACATTGACGCCGACTACAGGGCTATATCGACAGGCGCACAACACTTTCAAGCCGTAACAGTACGCTCAGCCTCTTCGGCGCAGGCAGGCCGACAGGAAGTCCGCCAGGATCGGACTGCCGTCGAGCTGGGTGGCATGGCTCACCCGCTGCGCCATGAACTCCGGATGCCACTGCATGCCGAACACATAGCTCGGGCCGTTCCAGCGAATGGCCTCGACCAGTCCGTCCGGCTGTGCACGCGCCTCGACGGTGAGGTCGTGTCCGAGATCCTTCACCGCCTGGTGGTGGATGGAATTGATCACCGTCGTCTGCACGCCGGGATACAGCGCCGACAGCCGCGTTCCCTGGACGATCGACATCGCATGGAACTGCTGGTCGTACTGCTCCAGATGCAGATGGCGGACCGAGGAAGGCGCCTGGGTGGGGATGTCCTGGTAGAGCGTGCCGCCCAGCGCCACGTTGATGAGCTGACAGCCCCGGCAGATGCCCAGCACGGGCTTGCCCGCCGCCACGAACGCTTCGAACAGGTCGATCTCGTAGCGGTCGCGGATGCGGTCTCCGCTCCACTCCGGGCGCATCGGCGTCTCGCCGTAGCTCTCGGGCGCGATGTCGTTGCCGCCCTGCAGCACCAGCCCGTCCAGGTGGCTGGCGTACTCGGACAGGCTCATCTCGCTGCGGGCGATCATGCCGTCCGACTCGATGGCCGGGATCATCACCGCCAGCGCCCGCCCGCCCAGCACCCAGTGGGCCACCGACTGCTCCAGATAGTGCAGCGTGCGGGTGAAGACACCGCCCAGATCGGCCACCGGCGTGTTGGGAAAATAGATGCGAGCGGAAATGCCGATCAGCGGGGGGCGTGACATGGAGACTCCTAGGATTCGGATCCGGTTCGTCCATTCTTGCAAACCCTAGGTCGCAGGCCGCGGCAATGTTGCGGATTTGTCCGGGCTAATCCATCCGGAACCGGGTACGGGCATGAAAAAACCGGGCCTGCTAGGATTTGTCACCACTCTGGAAGTCCACGACCGATGAACAGTCCCGCCCACCCCCCAGCCAGCACATCGTCTGGCGACCAGGAACAAGACACCAACCTGGCGACGGGCCGGCCGATGTCGGCCGTCATCCGTGACCGCATCCAGGCGGCCGGCCGCCGTTTCCATGCCAACGACAACATCGCCGACTACATCCGGCCCGGCGAACTGGAGGCCCTGCTCGACGAGGTCCAGGGCAAGATGGCCGGCGTCCTCGACAGCCTCGTCATCGACACCGTCAGTGACCACAACACCCAGGACACCGCCCGCCGTGTGGCCAAGATGTACCTGCAGGAGGTCTTCAAGGGCCGCTACGTGTCGCAGCCGCCGGTCACGCAGTTCCCGAACGTGGAGCACCTCAACGAGCTGATGATCGTCGGCCCGATCACCGTGCGCAGCGCCTGCTCGCACCACTTCTGCCCGATCATCGGCAAGCTGTGGATCGGCGTGATGCCCAACGAACATTCGGCGCTGATCGGCCTGTCCAAGTACGCCCGCCTGGCCGAATGGATCATGAGCCGCCCGCAGATCCAGGAGGAAGCCGTCACGCAGGTCGCCGATCTGCTCAACGACAAGATGCAGCCCGACGGGCTGGCCGTGATCATGGAGGCCGACCACTTCTGCATGGGCTGGCGCGGCGTCAAGGACATGGACTCCAAGATGATCAACAGCGTCATGCGCGGATCGTTCCTGAAGGATCCGAACCTGCGCCGCGAATTCCTCTCGCTCGTCACCCACCGCAAAGGCTGAAACACCATGCTCGTCCGTCTGCTCTATGCAAGCCGCGCCGATGCGGTCACTCCCGAGATGATCGACTCGATCCTGGCGCAGTCGCGCACCCACAACCCGGGCCTCGGCATCACCGGCATCCTGTGCCACGGTGGCGATGTGTTCATGCAGGTGCTGGAAGGTGGCCGGGACGCCGTGAACGGGCTGTACAACGCCATCGTCCGCGACAACCGCCACCACCATGTCATGGTGCTGCACTACGAGGAAATCACCGAGCGGCGCTTTTCAGGCTGGACGATGGGACAGGTCAATCTGGCCCGCCTCAATCCGTCGATTGTGCTGAAGTACAGCGACCGGCCCGTCCTCGATCCCTTCAGCGTCCCGGGCCGCGCCTCGCTGGCCATACTGGAGGAGCTGATCGCCACGGCGTCCATCGTCGGCCGCACCGCTTGAACCCACCGGCCTCGCCCGCCACGCCGCCGCCAGCACCGCCGCGGTGGTCACTGCGCGGCGTGGATTTCACCAGCCGCCCGACCCCGCGCAAGCCGATCGTCCAGGCCGAGGGACAGCTGGTGGGCCAGGTGCTGCGGCTGACGCGGCTGCGCGAGTTCCCCGACGAACGGACATTCGCCGACAGCCTGCGCGAGCCCGGGCCCTGGCTGGGGGGCTTCGACCTGCCCTTCGGCCTGCCGCGCGAACTGGTCCGCGCGCTGGGCTGGCCGGAATCCTGGGACGCGCTGATCGCGCATTACCGGCAACTCGACCGCGCCACGGTCCGCGCCACCTTCGCCGCGTTCTGCGATGCGCGGCCTGTCGGATCCAAGTTTGCCCACCGGACCTGCGACCGGCCGGCGGGCTCTTCCTCGTCGATGCAATGGGTGAATCCGCCGGTGGCCTACATGCTGCACGCCGGCGTGCCCGCGCTGCTGGATGCGGGGTGCGACCTGCCAGGATTGCACGCCGGTGACCCGGACCGTGTGGCGCTGGAGGCCTATCCCGGGCTGCTGGCCCGCGAGATTCTGGGGCGCCGCTCCTACAAAAGCGATGACCCGGCCCGCCAGACACCGGAGCGCCTGCTGGCCCGGCGCGATCTGGTCGATGCACTGGAGCAAGGCCGCACCCGGCTCGGCCTGCGCCTGAAGCTGAGCGTGGCCCAGCACGATGCACTGGTGGCCGACCCGAGCGGTGACCGGCTCGACGCGGTGCTGTGCCTGCTGCAGGCCGGCTGGGGCGCGCTCCAGCCCCGCCACGGCTGGCCGGAAGTGGTCGACTGCCTCGAAGGCTGGATCCTCACCGCCTGAACGCGACCCCTGAATGTGGCCCCTGGACGGAGGGCGCGCCAGTCCGTGAAGGAGTTCACAATCTGTGCATGCCTTCCTCCTCTGGCCTGTCCACGATGCTGATGCCCGCCGCAGACCTCGACCACCCGGTCACGATGCGCCATGCAGGACGCGAGTTGCTCTCGCTGGCGCTGATCGACGCACGCAACCGCAGCCTGCGCCTGTTCTCGGCCTTCGAGGAGGCGGCACGGCCCGACGCGCTCGACGGCACCCCGGTCTCTCTGCAGGGCTCGCCGCGGTGGTGGCTCGGCCAGCTCGGCTGGTACCAGGAAATCTGGATCGCCCGCAATGTGCAGCGCCACCGCGGGCGGCGCTGCGACGCGCGCGGCATCCGCCTCGCGTCCATCGATCCACGCGCCGACCTCTGGTGGGATCCGCGCCTGCGCTCGGCGGTCGAGCGCGGCCACGCCGACCTGCCCTCGGCGGCTGCCGTGCGCCAGTACCTGGTCGACACGCTGGAGGTGACGCTGGAGCTGCTGATGGACACGCCCGAGCAGGATGCGACGCTGTATTTCTTCCGGGACGCGCTGTTCCACGAGGACCAGCAGGCCGAGCGCCTGATCGAGGCCGCCCAGATGCTGGTTGTCCCGCTGGCCGAGGCGACGATGCCGGGGGTCTGGGTGCCCCACCAGCCGCTGGCGGTCGCGGGCGGGCACTGGCACGTCGGCATCGCGCCCACGGAGGGTGGCTATCTGTTCGAAAGCGAGCGTGGTCGGCGCCTGCAGTCCTGCCCCGACCACGACATCGACGCGCAGCCCGTGTCGTGGCAGCAGTTTCTCGACTTCGTGGCGGACGGCGGCTACCGGCAGTCGCGCTGGTGGAGCCCGGCCGGCTGGGACTGGGTCTGCCAGACACAGCGCCAAGGACCGGCGATGGTCGAAGATCCGCGTGACGGGCTGACCCAGACCCGCTTCGGCCGCGCGGTGCGGGTCCATCCGCAGCACCCGGTCGTGCATGTCAACCTGCACGAGGCCCACGCCTGGTGCCGCTGGGCCGGACGCCGCCTGCCGAGCGAAGCCGAGTGGACCCATGCCGCCGAGCGCCTGGGGGAACACGGCTTCCGCTGGGGCGAGGTGTGGGAGTGGACAGCCGACCGGCTGGTCGCGCTGGAGCCGGACCTGGGCGACTGCAACCTGCCGCAGCGCGAAGCGTTCCTGGCCGCCTGCGCACGGCAGCGTGTCCTGCGGGGTGGCGCCACCGTGACCCGCGCCCGCCTGCGCGACGCGCGGCACCGCAGCCACCGCCTACCCGAGGAATGCCACGGCCTGACCGGCTTCCGCAGCTGCAGCCTGTGAGCCGGCGGGTGGGTGTGCCGTGGCCCACTCGCGCACGAACGGCAGCACCGCCTCCACCCGCAGCGGGCGGGACACCAGATAGCCCTGCACCTCGGCGCAGCCCTCCTCGCGCAGCGCGGACAGCTCGGCCTCGCGCTCGACGCCCTCGGCCAGCGTCTTCATGTGCAGGCCGGTGGCCATGTCGATGATGGCATGCACGATCACCCGCGCGTCCGGCTCGGTGGTGAGCGCCTTGACGAAGCAGCGGTCGATCTTCAGCTTGTCGAAGGGGAAGCGGCGCAGGTAGGCCATCGACGAATAGCCGGTGCCGAAGTCGTCCAGGGCGATGCGCACGCCCAGCCGGTTCAGCCCGTGCAGCTGGGCCAGCGTGGCCTCGGTCTCGTTGAGCAGGACCGACTCGGTGATCTCCACTTCCAGCCGCGTCGCCGCCAGCCCGCTGGTCGCCAGCACGCGGCCCACCAGCAGCGGCAGATCCTGCGTCATCACCTGCACGGCCGAGAGGTTGACCGCCACCGACAGGTGCGCCGGCCAGGTGCTCGCCTCCAGACAGGCCTGCTCCAGCACCCAGGCGCCGATCTCGTTGATGAGCCCCGCGTCTTCCGCGACCGCGATGAACTCGTCCGGCCGCACATCGCCCAGCTCCGGATGTCGCCAGCGCACCAGCGCCTCGAAGCCGGTGATGGCGTGGCTGGCCAGATCGACCTGCGGCTGGTAGACCACCGAGAGCTGGTCGAGCGTGATCGCCGAGCGCAGCGCCCGCTCCAGCTGCAGGCGCCGCACGACCCCCGCGCTCATGCCCGCATCGTAGAAACAGGCCCGCCCGCGCCCGCCCGCCTTGGCGCCGTAGAGCGCGAGGTCGGCGTTCTTCAGCAGCTGATCGGGCTGGTCGCCATCCCGCGGCGCCAGCGCGATGCCGACACTCACCCCCATGGGCACCGTCAAGCCCTCGATGTCCACCGATGTGCACAGCGCCGCCAGCACGCGGTCGGCGATGCGCTGCACCTCCTGGCGATCGGCGACGTCCAGCAGGATCATCGCGAACTCGTCGCCGCCCAGCCGCGCCACCATGTCGCCCTCGCGGGACACCGCCGTCAGACGCTGGCCGACCATCGTCAGCAGCATGTCGCCCACGTCATGGCCCAGTGCATCGTTGACGGTCTTGAAGCGGTCCAGGTCCAGGCACAGGATGGCGAAGGGATGGCCGGACAGGCGGCTCAAGGCCTCGTCCAGCATCAGCCGGAAATGGTGGCGGTTGCTCAGCCCGGTCACGGCATCGATGTGGGCCAGCGTGAAGAGCCGGGTCTGCTGGCGCTGCAACACCGTCTCGCGCGCCTCCAGCTCGCCCAGCAGCCGGTTGAAGCCTTCATAGAGCGCGCCGACCTCATCGCTGCGCTGGGTGCTGACACGGGTGGTGTAGGTGTGGGTCCGGGACACGTCGTGCATCACGTCGGCCAGATCGGCGATCGGCTGGACCATGCCGTCCTGCACCTTGACCGCCACGGCGCTGGCCAGCAGCCCGATGACCGCCGCCCCCAGCAGCACCAGCACCGCCCGCGCCAGCGTGGCGCTGAACGCCGGCGAGGCATCGGTGCACACCACGAGCTGCCCGACCACGGCTCCGTCCACCCGGACCAGCTCCACCACATGCACCAGCGCACTGAACAGCGCCTGGGCAGACCCCTCGCCCGTGTGCAGGCCCACCTCGACAGGCGCCGGCACCGACACGCCCTGCTGCGCGAAGGACGCGAACACGGCGCCCTGCACATCGAGCAGCGCTGCCCAGCGCACCTCCGGCACGGCGCCCAGCCCCTCCAGCACCCGCTGGGCCGCCGCCGGATCCTCGAAGGACAGGGGCGCGCGGACGTTCTGCGCCAGCACCCGCGCCAGGCCTCGGGCGCGTTCCTCGACCCGGTGGCGCGAGTCGTAGTATTCGAGCACGGTCACGACCGCGAACAGCAGCAGCGAGGCCATCAGCGTCGACGCGATGACCACCAGGCTCAGCTTGGTGCGCAGGCGCAGGTTGTTCAGCAGACGGACGATCACAGGCTGCCCTCCCGCCGGGCCGGGCCGTCGACCACCCGCATCGCCAGGGACAGCAGATCCGCCGACAACCGCAGGCCGGCCGCCTGCGCGACCCCACGGTTGATCTCGAACCGCAGGCGGCCGCTCTGGCGCACCAGGCCGATCACGCCGCCCTGCTGCGCGAAGTCGGGCAGATCGCTCACCGTGAGCACGGGCAGTCCGCTCAGCGGGCCCAGCGGCAGCCCCGCCTCGGCGACGAAGAGCACGTGGCAGCCCCGCACCTCGTCGACCCGGCTCACCTTGCGCCACTGCACCGGCACGCCCTGCAGCGGGCGGCCCTCCAGCGCCCGCAGTGCCTGCGCCAGCTCGTCGCGCGCACCGAACTGGCACAGCTGCATCGCGCCGGACTTGCCGGGCAGCCCGGCCGGGGGCCACTCGGTGAACTTGGCGAAGTTCAGCACATAGGCGGCCTGCAGCGCCGACTCCTCAGGGGCCGCGTCGGCGGGCGGCACCCAGCCGAGCAGGCCCAGCACGACCGCGCACGCCAGCCGGGCGGTCCAGCCGGCACGGCGGGACCGTCCACGCAGACACGGCGGCGCAAGGAGGGTGGTGGGCATGTCGGGACTGGAAGGCTGTCGGGCACCCACCGGTCAGTGGCTGATCTCCACACGCAAGCCGACCCCGGGCGCCACCTCGACCGGCTTCGAATAGCCGATGTCCGGCTGGATCTCCACCCGCCGCGGCGCGCCCAGGTTGTAGGCCCGGGCGCTCAGCACGACATTGCGGGCCACCGACCAGCGCGCGCTCAGGTCCAGCACCTTGCGGGCCGGGAGATAGCTGGCCGAAGTCGACGCATTGCCGCGGGCGCTGCTGTAGCGCGCCCAGGCGTCCACGCTCAGGTGCGGCGAGACGTCGTAGGACAGGCGCAGCGTGAGCAGGTGCTGCGGGCTCTGGCTCAGGGCATTGCCGTTGCGGGAGGCGGTTTCGGGCACCTCGGTCGACAGCCAGGTGTAGCCGAGCTGCTGGCGCAGCGAAGGCAGGGGCCGCCAGTCGGCCGCCAGTTCCACCCCCTGGACAACGGCCCGTCCGGCCACCCGGTCGAGCGAAGCGTCGATGTACGGGTTCTGGGCCATCACGACCTGGGGATTGACGGGCGCCGAGGAGCGGAAGCCGAGCGGATCGTAGACCTGCCGGAACAGGGTCGCGTCCAGCGCCAGCCGCTCGTCGACACGGCTGCGCAGACCCGCCTGCAGCGCCTCGACCGACTCGACCAGGGTCGGCGCATCGGAGCCGGAGCGCAGCAGGATGGGCAGCGGATTGCCCGCCCGACCCGGCGGGATCACGGCCACCGCCAGATCGGCGTCCTCCTCGCCGCGCGACGGCACACGGATCGCCCGCGACAGCGAGGACCACAGCGTCGTGTCGGGGGTCTGCTTCCAGGCCACGGCCAGACTCGGCTGGCTGCGGGTGCCCGCAAAAAAGGTGTGGTCCACACGCAGACCGCCCACCACCGACAGCCGGTCGTCGAACCCCACCCAGCGGTCCTGGGCAAACAGGCGCCAGTCCAGCAGGCGCCGACGCGCCGGCGTGAACTGCCCGAGGCCCTGCGTCTGGTTGTGGTCCGCGTACAGGCGGGTGCCCAGCCCCCAGGTGATCTGGTGGGCCGAGGCCTCCGGCCGGAACGTGTGGGCGAGTTCCAGATCGGCCGTCTGGCTGTCGATGCTCTGCGAGCCACGCTCTTCGCCGGATTCGATGACCAGCATGCCGGCGACCGTGAGCTGGGCGTCCTGCGCCAGACGGTGGGTCAGCGTCGAGTGGACGTGGGCGCGGCTGATGGTCTGGGTCGTCGGCGACTGCAGCAGATACGGCGCCACCACCACCGGCCGCAGACGGGTGTCGTCGCTGCGGGAGTGCAGCAGCTGCGCCTGGGTGCTGATCCGGGTGTCGGCGTCGATCTCCCGGTCGTGGCGCAGTCCGGCGGTACGGACGATCGAGGCGTCGTTGGCCTCGCCCCCCGAGGGGTCGGAGGACTGTCCGGTCCCGTCGATCTGAGCGTACAGCCGCCACGCGCCCTGTGCCGCGTTGCCGCTGCTGTGGCTGCCGTGGACCACCGCAGCCCCCTCGCTGCCCAGCTCCACATCGATCTGCCGGCCCAGGCTGTCCTGCGCCGGCCGGGTGATGATGTTGATGACGCCGTTGACCGCATTGGCGCCCCAGACCGCCCCCGCCGGCCCGCGGATGATCTCGATGCGCTCGATGTCGGTCATCGGCACGCGCTGGGTTTCCCACATCACGCCGGAAAACAGCGGCGAGTAGATGCTGCGCCCGTCGATCAGCACCTGCAGCTTGTTGGAAAACCGTCCTGCATCCCCGCGCACCCCCACCGCCCAGCGCGCACCGGACAGGCGCGCCACATCCACCCCCGGCGCGAGCCGCAGCGCTTCCGGCAGCGAACGCACGCCGGTGCGCAGGATGTCGTCGCGGGTGATGACGAACACGGGGGCGGCGACATCGCCCAGGCGGTCGCTGCCCCGGCTGGCGCTGACCACCTCGACCCGCATCAGGTCTTCCAGCGACAGGTCGGCCAGGGCACGCACCCCGCTGGCGTTCTGTCCCGCGGCCAGCGGCGAGATCAGGGCAAGGGACGCCAGGGCGGCGAGTGGTCGGAAGGCGTGCATGAACATCCGAGGCCGCCGTGGGCCCCGCTCCGGGAGAGATTGCCGGACTTATCGGGCGCCCCGGAGAGGAACTTGAGGCGGTGGCGCACTGTCACTTTCTGGCGCAGCAACCACCCCGAGCCGGGTAAATGCCGACTGGCCGAGGTCGGTACCGCGCGGGTACATCTGCATCCTGGGGCCACAGCGCTTGGCCCGGACCGATTTCTCCCGCCGAACCGACCATGACCTCGACTGCCCACTCCGCTGCTGCTGCTCTCTCCCGCCGGCCACGCCTGCATCCGATCGCGGCCGTCGCCGCCCTCGCCTGCCTGTGGACCGGCCTGCCCGGCGCCGCCCGCGCCCAGACGCCTGCAGACGCCTCGCTGGACACCGTCGTCGTCACCGGCTCCCCGCGCGAGCGTCGGCTGACCGAGGTGCCCTACGCCATCACGTCGGTGGGCAGCGAGGCGCTGCGCAACAGCGGCCCGATGGTCAACCTGTCCGAGTCGCTGGCGCGCGTGCCGGGCCTGGTGGTGGCCAACCGCAACAACTACGCGCAGGACCTGCAGATCAGCTCGCGCGGCTTCGGCGCCCGGGCCGGGTTCGGCGTGCGCGGGCTGCGGCTGTATGCGGACGGCATCCCCGCCTCGATGCCCGATGGCCAGGGCCAGGTCGCGCATTTCGACCTCGCCGGGGCCGAGCGGGTCGAGGTGCTGCGCGGGCCGTTCTCGGCGCTGTACGGCAACTCCTCGGGCGGCGTGATCGCGCTGTTCTCGAAGCCGGTGCGCGAGCGGCAGTTCGAGCTGGGCGTCGACGCCGGCAGCTTCGGGCTGCGCCAGGGGCGGGTGTCGGTGGCCGCGCCGCTGGGCGAGGGCTTCGACGTGTCGGCCAATCTGTCGCGCCTGTCGATCGACGGCTTCCGTCCGCAGAGCGGCGCCGATCGCCAGCTCGCCACGGCCCGGCTGGGCTGGAAAGGCGACCATGACCGCGTGACCTTCACCGTCAGCGACCAGAACCAGACCGCCGACGATCCGCTCGGCCTGACCCGCGCCCAGTTCGAGGCCGATCCGGACCAGACCACCTCCGTCGCCAGCCAGTACGGCACCCGCAAGGTCATCCGCCAGACCCAGGCCGGCGCCAGCTGGACCCACCAGTTCACCGACGCCGGCCCGCTGGCCCGCACGCAGCTCACCGGCTACACCGGCTCGCGCGGCGTGATGCAGTTCCTCGCGATCCCGCCGACCACGCAGGCCAACGTGCGCCACGGCGGTGGCCTCGTCGACTTCGACCGGCAGTACCACGGCGCCGACGCCCGCGCACTGTGGCACTGGGATGCGGTCGACCTGACCACCGGCGTCAACGTCGAGAAGCAGACCGACGACCGCCGCGGCTACAACAACTACACCGGCACCGCCGCCGCCCCGACCGCGCTCGGCGTGCAGGGCACGCTGCGCCGCAACGAGCTGAACCGCGCCGACACGCGGGAAGCCTACGCGCAGGCCGACTGGGCCCTCGCCACCGACTGGCAGGCCAGCCTGGGCGTGCGCAGCGGCCGGGTGCGCATGCGCGTCCAGGACTACTACCTGGGCAACGGCGACGATTCCGGCGCGCTGACCTACCGCTACACCAACCCGGTGGCCGGCCTGCGCTGGCGCGCGAGTTCCGCGCTGACGTTGCACGCCGCCGCCTCGCGCGGCCACGAGTCGCCCACGCTGGGCGAACTCGCCTACCGCCCGGACGGCACCAGCGGCTTCAACACCGACCTGCAGGCGCAGACCAGCCGCCAGCTCGAACTCGGGGCCAAGTGGCGCGAAGGTGGCCTGGCGCTGGACGCCACCGTGTTCCGCATCGACACCGACCAGGAGATCGG